>Ga0255783_10000901_pt1 | contig 33073 bp, 34 predicted proteins | sample 011ome_22_FD_179981 | JGI IMG/M metagenome (GOLD analysis project Ga0255783, IMG submission 179981) | Coastal salt marsh microbial communities from the Groves Creek Marsh, Skidaway Island, Georgia - 011507BT metaG (version 2) | ecosystem: Environmental > Aquatic > Marine > Intertidal zone >... | reverse complement strand
TCGTAACTTTAGCTGGCCATATGCTAAGTGTTGTTTTAGCACATGATTTAGCGGTAAAGTTGTTTGGTCATCAACAAAGTGATAAAACTCAATACGTATTTTTATTGATAACTGTTGGGTTAACACTCCAGGCACTATTTGTGCTTAGTGTTCCTTAACAAAGTTAGTTTAACTTATTTTCTATGCTGGCAACTCTTTCAGCAATTGGAGGGTGTGAGTAATAGTAAGAACTATATAAAGGGTCAGGAGTTAAATTGGAGGCATTGTCTTTACTCAACTTCAACAAACCAGAAATCATATATTCTCCATCAGTAAATTTAAATGAAAAATCATCAGCTTCAAATTCTCGTTTTCTAGACAGCGCTGAAGTAAACGGTTTTGTAAAAAATGTATATGAACCAGCAACTAAATAAAATAGTAAAAACTTAGAATATACAGTTAAAGATTCCAGTCCGTGATCCAGAAAGAAGTTGTCACTTTTAAGTACTTCGCTTAATATGTAGAAACCAATAAAACCAAACACTAAGGAACTAATTAGTGTCTTCCTTATGTGTCCTAATTTATAGTGTCCTAATTCATGACCAAGAATTGCTTCCATTTCATCTGGAGTAATTGTTTTTAAGAGAGTATCAAAGAATACGATTCTTTTATTTTTACCAAATCCAGTGAAAAAAGCATTACCGTGGGTGCTTCTAAGGCTTGCATTCATGACAAATAAGCCTTTTGATTTAAAATCAACTTTTTTTAATAATTTTTCTATTGGCTTTTTAAATTCTTCGTTATCAAGTGGTTCAAATTTATTGAACAGCGGCATTATTAATACTGGATAGAGAAAGAATATAATCGCCTGGAGAATAAAGACAGCTCCAAATGCGTATATCCACCAATTGTCACCTAAATTTACGACTATATAAATTACAGTTGCGTAAATTATTGATGAGATAGTTGCAGAAATTATCAAACTTTTAAACATGTCTGTCACAAATGTTTTTGATGTTGTTTTGTTAAAGCCGTGTCTTTCCTCTATTACGAATGTTGAGTATATAGATATTGGAATTGAAATTACTTGCTCAACTATCAATAGTAAGAGTCCTAACAAAACTGCTCCGAGAACATCTGAAGAAGTTGTGGAGACAACTATTTCAGCTAGAAAATTAAATAATCCTCCCAAAGTAAAAATTATCAATACTACAGCGCCAAATAGAGCTGTAAAGATTTGAAATCTGATTCGATCAATATTGTAGACTATTGATTTCTTGTACTCTTCCTCGGTAACTACACCAACAAACCTTTCAGGAATAGCGTTTTTGTTTAATTCAATAGATTTAAGGTTTCTAATTTTCAAATATGTTTCTAACAAAAATTTGATACCTATAAGGGATATAAAAATAACTGTGAAGTTTGTAGAAGCTAAAAATTCTTGCATAGTTGAATCAGTTTAACATAAATATTTTTATTGACCGAAGCGGCGTTCTCTTTGAGAGTATTCTCTCAAGCAACGGAGAAAGTCGATTTTTCTAAATTCCGGCCAGTAAACATCTTGAAAAATTACTTCAGAGTAAGCACTTTGCCATAATAAAAACCCTGACAATCTTGACTCTCCACTTGTTCTAATAATTAAATCAATATCTGGAGTTTCCGGAGAATATAAATGTTGTCGTAATTGCTCATCAGTTACATTTTCAAGTAATTTGTCAAAATCATTTTCATCATTTCTATTTTGATCAATTAATCCTTTAATGGCATCTAAAATTTCTTGACGGCCTCCATAACCTAAAGCAATTGTTAGGGTTTTTTGTCCTCCGCCTCTAACTTCTTTGAGCTGTTTAATAGTTTCTTGTAAGAAATCAGGTAAAAGGTCTGTGGATCCAATGAATTCAATTTTAAAGTTATCAACTACATCATCAATTAATAGTTCTTCAAAGAGTTCATTCAGCACTTGGAAGTATGGTTCTAGTTCTTCCTGTGGTCTTGATAAATTTTCTCTTGATAAAAGCCAACTTGTGATGAAATCAATCCCCACCTCATCACACCATCCAATGCACTCCTTAAGTCTTGTCATGCCGATTTTATATGAAACTTCAAAACTAAGTAATCCTTCTTTCCTTGCGTATCTTCTGTGACCATCGTGAATTAATCCGATATGTTTAGGCAAGCTTTCGTTAGCTAATTTATTACGTAAACGATTTTCATAAATTGAGTAAATTAATCTTGGTGAGGACATTTTTTAGGCTGTAACTGCTTCTATTTCTTCAATTGTTTTTGGAGCATTCTCTGTGAGGTTCACTGGTCCGTTGTTTGTACAAACAATATCATCTTCAATTCTTACACCAATACCCAAGAGGTCTTTAGGGATCTCGTGTTTTACTGTTTTGGCATTCATCATTTCTTCTTTTTCTAATTTTGTAGCTTTCTCCATACCCATAATTTTTCTACGTTCTCTGATTTCATTTGGGTCTCTTTCTAGTAAAGGGAATTCTATTACAGGTTTTGTTGGTCTTACATAGATTCCTGGCTCTATAGTTGTTACCATTCCGTGCTCAAATGCTCTTGGTTGTCCATTAACTTCATTGCTTCCAGCATCATGAACATCAAGACCTAGCCAGTGCCCAGTGCCATGCATAAAGAATTCGAAAAAATGCATCATTGAAACTGTTTCATCTACGCCAAGTGGAACTAGTTTTAAATTAACCAGTGATTCAGATAAAGTTTTGATAGTTTGTTGATGTACTTCTTTCATGGAGTTATCCACAACTACCCCTTCTATACCTTCATTTTGTACCTTCAACACTTCTTCATATACATCTTTTTGAGGTGACGTAAATTTTCCAGATACAGGAAAAGTTCGGGTTACATCTGAAGAGTACATGCCATACTCTGCTGCTGCATCAATTAGAAGTAGGCTTCCAGCATCAAGCTGATCTCTATTTGTTGAGTAATGAAGTATGCAAGCATTGTCACCTCCAGCAACTATTGAGGGGTAGCCTAATCTTTCTGCACCTCTGTCATAAAATATCCTTTCCATCTCAGCACCAACTTGATACTCATACATTCCAGCATTTGCAGTTTTCATTGCATGAATATGACCTTCAACAGTGATGTCACAGGCTTTTGCTAATAAGTCAATCTCTCCATCACTTTTAATTAATCTAAGTTCTGAAACTAATGGTTGCAGCGAGTACAGAGTTGCATTGCTGAAGTCAGCACCTCGTTGATCATACGGAACTGCGTGGGTAAGTACTTTCTTATCATATTTTTCAAAATTATTTGAGGAGTAGTCACAATAGATGTCATTAAAACCTCTGAGTAGGTTCGGAAGTATTTTTTCGTAGTCTTGAAACGAATAAGCTTTTGAAGCTTCATATTCATCAACGGCACCTAATTGGCCTAAACGCTTTCCCTCCCATGTCTCCATTTCCTCGTTTCTGTCTAAAACAAATAAATGCAACTCGGGTTTTGAGTCTTTAATGAGGATTACAGCATGGGCATCAGGTTCAGGCCATTCTGTTAAATAATAAAAATTTGAATCTTGTCGAAATGGATACCACGTGTCATTGTTTCTATAAACAATGCTTCCACTATGTAGAATGACAGCGCCATTTTTTATTTGTTTTGCCAAGTTTTCTCTGGCAATTTTTGAATTACCCATCACTGAATAAGAATAATCTACCAAGCAATAAAAAAGCTAGTGGTTTTTATATTGACACTAGAAACTCACGAAGAATTGGGTTCCAGTGTGTTTCATTATGCTGGCCTTTTTCTTTGAAAACAAAATTAGTTTTAATGTTGTTTAACTTAAGTTTCTCTTCAATTTTTTTAACACCGGAAACATAGAAATCGTTATTATTTGAAAAGTCTAAATCCCATTCTTTAGGAAATATGTTTTTTACTTGGTCACCAAAAATATCTCCCTCTTTTGTTCCAACTGATAAATTGCAAATAGATTTTTTACTTAAGTTATTTAGATCGTTAACTATCCCTGGAAACCCAAACCAAAATGCTGGAGAAAGAGAGATTATGTTTTCAAAAGATGGATTTAGAATACCCGTCTTTATTGACATTAACCCTCCCATCGATGCTCCCATGACAATTTTTTTTAAATTACCTATATCTATGTCGTAATCACCATAAATCTGAGGTAGGTGATTTTCTAATATGGACTCTATGTGATTAGTCGCAAAGTTTTCTTGTTCACCTCTTGGGTAGGGGTTGTATTGTTTTTGTCTGCTAGAGTTTGAGGTCACAGCAACAACAAAATAACCTTTGTTTTCTCTTTCCTCCAAATCATTCAATAGTGATTCTAAATTAAAAAAATAACCGTATGAACTCTTTGATTTTAAGAATAAATTTTCCGCATCAAACGCAAGAATCATGTGAGTAATCCTCTTGAACTTTGGAAACCTGACCAAATAATTATTTGTGTCTCCAAGATTTATATCTACAACAGGTTGGCTTATATAGATGTTTTCTAAACTTTTATCGTATTCTGAAAATAGCAACATTAAGTTATTTTATATTATCCTCAATTGTCTTTGCTACTTCTTTTGCTTTTGTTTCATTAGTAGAAATTATTAATACAACATTGTCTCCTGCAATTGAAGCAACAATATTGTCAATGTACAAATTATCAATAGACTCTGCAATAACTTGTGCTGCAGCTGTTGTGGTTTTAACAACAACTTGGTTTGAAACTGGTTCTACATCGAGTACAAAATCTTCTAATGCTTTTTGTGCAATTTTAAGCTGGGCATTGTTGTCTTGATTATTAGGAAGCACATAAATTAGTCTTCCATTTTTTAATCTTTTCTTGATTGCTCCGAGTTCATTTAGATCTCTAGATAGTGTTGCTTGGGTTATTTGAATATTATTTTTTTTAAGAAGCCCCTTGAGCTGATTCTGAGAGGAAACACTTTCTGAATCTATAAAATCTGCAATTAATCGTTGTCTTTGAATAGTAGATTTCTTCATTGTATAAATATACATATATATGAATATTTATACAATTATAAATTATTGTAAGTTTCCCTAGCTAGTTTTATTGCTTCCTCTTTAGATACTTCACCATCATTTATTCTTTGCTCATATAAGGCCTTCATGATTAAACCGACCTTTGGGCCTGGTTCTAAATCAAAAAGACTCATGATTTCATCCCCGCTAATTGGTGGTCTAAGTTTTGACATTTCTTCTTTTTCTAAAACTTCTTTTATTCTTGTTTCCATCTCGTCAAGTTTTTCAAAAATTTCTTGGGCTTTTTGTTTATTTTTAGTTGTTACATCAGCTCTAACTAAGTTATTGAGATCTTCTAAAACTTCACCGGCATCAACAATATATCTTCTAACTGCAGAATCTGTCCAGCCCATTTTAAACGTGTGTGGTCTAAGGTGCAGCTCCACTAAACTCGAAACACTCTTAATGGTTTTTTTATCATACTTTAAGTTTTGTAATATCTTTTTTGTCATTTTTGCACCAACGATTTCGTGGTGTCGAAAATGCACTTTACCGTTTTCAATACCTTTCGTATTTGGTTTAGCAATATCATGAAACAAAGCTCCCAATCTTCGAATTAGCGTAGGTGATACATTATCAACTACCTTGAGAGTATGTTCATAAACATCTTTATGGTGATGTTCAGGGTCAACTTCAATTTTAAGTTCGTTTAATTCAGGAAGTATATAAGAGCTTAAACCACTTTCTACAAGAGTTCTTAAACCAAGTGAGGGGTTTTTACCAATAAGTAGTTTAGATATTTCATCTCTTATTCTTTCGACAGATACTATTTTGATTCTTTCAATATTATCTCTCATTGCTACATAAGTATTATTATCAGGTGAAAATCCATGAGTACTTATAAACCGACAAACCCTCAACATTCTCAAAGGGTCATCTGAAAAAGAAATAATTGGATCATCAGGAGTTTTAATTATGCCAGAAGCTAAGTCTTTTAGTCCTAAAAATGGGTCGACAAGTTCATTTTGATTAATCGAATAAGCTATAGAATTAATTGTAAAATCTCTTCTTGAAAGATCTGTATTTAAGTCTGCTGCAGATTCAATAGACGGGTTACGTGAAGAATTTTCATATGTGTCTCTCCTGTATGTTGTTATGTGAATTGAATTATCATCAATCTGAAGTTCAATAGTGCCAAACTCTCTACCAATTTCTGTTGTTTTGTAACCATTGCTGTTTAACAGACTTATTGACTCTTCAGGGGTTGCATTAGTTGTAAAATCAAAATCTTTAGTATCAATATCTAATATTCCATCTCGGACAGCTCCCCCAACAAGGTAAAACTCAAAACCATTTGATATGTAAAGTTCAGAAACGATTTTTAAATATTCGTTTTTGTCAATTAAATTTAACAGCGTTCTTGGTACCATATGGATAGCTTAGAAGAAGAATGGAAACAATAGAAGCGTGAATTCAGGAGTAGATTTTGCAGCAGGTGGGATAGTTCTTTTGGAGCAGAAAATTTTAATTGTAAAAAACAAAAGAGATGATTCGCTAGGAGATGGGGTATCTTGGTGGGGATATCCAAAAGGGCATTTGGAAGAAGGGGAAAAGCCTGTAGATGCCGCTATAAGGGAAGTGTTCGAAGAAACCGGGTTTGAAGTAAAAGCAAAAAACAACAAACCAATCGCTGAGTCTAGATACGAAATAGATCGTAATGGAGAAAAAGTCCAAAAAACTGTTTGGTTTTATGAAATGGAGGTTGTTGAGCCTTTTAAAAGTGAACCCGATGATGAAATAGATGAAATTGCACTAGTTGAATTTGATAGTGCTCTTGATTTATTAACCCACGAAGAAGATAAGAAAATTTTAAAATATGTTTTTAACAAATGAAAAAAAGAAACATAACACCTGGCAAGGAACTTTTTATACTCGGAAATGGAATGATCAAACACCAGTTGTTTATTTTGAAAAACTGTATGGTGGAAGACCTTTATTAAAGAAAATTAACCAACTTGCACTAGAAGAGAACTTCATCTTTAACTCTTCTATGGTTTATGAGACTAATTCTGCGGTTTGGCAATCAGCTGGATGGAAAGTTTTAGAAAAATTAAACGTACTTTCTTTAAGTCTAAAAAACATTAAGCAATCTGAAAGAAATGTAGAGAATGTTGAAGTGTTTACAGATACAAAAATTCCTGAAGTTATAAAACTAGATCACAATATTTTTGAGCCCTATTGGCAAAATTCGAGCGCAGCATTTAAAGAAACAATTGAAAGTTGTGTTCATAATTATTTATTTGTCCAAAAAGCTAATAATGATATTGTTGGCTATGGCATATTGGGTATAACTAGAAATTATGGGTTTTTGCAGAGATTTGGAATTGTAAAGGAGTATCAAAATAGCGGTTTAGGTGGTGAGTTGCTTGAAGACATTGTTACATTCTCAAAACAAAAAAAACTAGTTAATGTGCGTTTAAACACACAAACGCAAAATAAACATGCTCAAAGCTTGTATTTAAATAATGGATTTGTTTACACAAAGACAAATTTTTTAATTTTGGCAACTAGCAACCATAAATAGAACTTCATTAATAATCCTCGTTAGCTTAATATATGTTCTATGGAACAAGAAGATAGCTTTTTAGAGTCCTTTGAGAGTTTGTTAGACACTATTAAAAGATTGGTTGTTAAACCAATAAAAAGAGTGACTGGATTTGCTTCCTTGGGTTTCCTTTTAATTGTTTTGTTGTTCTTGTCGTTAATATTTATATTTATAGGAATAATAAAAATTATGCAGGGTTTAGGGTTGCTCCTCGGTGTTAACCCAACTGGTTTCGCATTTGCATCTCTAGGTATTCTGTTTTTATTTTTATCACTAAAAAGTTATTGGAGAAAAAAAGTATGAAAAATGTAGCAATAATAGGATCTGGACCAGCTGGTTATACAGCTGGAATTTATGCAGGTAGAGCAAATCTTGAACCAGTGCTTTTTGAAGGACTTGAATCCGGAGGTCAACTAATGCTTACTACCGATGTTGAGAATTATCCTGGTTTTGTTGATGGAATAATGGGTCCTGAACTAATGCAAGTTTTTAAAGGACAAGCTGAAAGATTTGGTACAGAAATTAAGACCGAGATTATTGACTCAATTGAAAATATTGATGGTGGTTTCAAACTAACAAGTAGTAAGGGTGAGTACGAATTTAAATCTGTAATTATTGCATCAGGTGCCTCAGCAAGATGGCTTGGAGTAGAGGGTGAGAAAGAACTTCAAGGATATGGTGTTTCTGCTTGTGCAACTTGTGATGGGTTCTTTTTTAAAGAAAAAGAAGTAGCAGTAGTAGGTGGTGGGGATTCAGCAATGGAGGAAGCTTTATTTTTAACCAAGTTTGCCACAAAAGTGTATGTGATACACAGAAGAGATGAGTTTAGAGCTAGTCAAATTATGCAAGACAGGGTTTTAAACCATGAGAAAATAGAAGTTGTTTGGAACAGTACTGTTGAAAAAATTGTTGGTGATGGTGCAGTCTCTTCTATCATTCTAAAAAATATTGTTGATGATTCGGAGTCTGAACTCAACTTAGATGGTGTGTTTGTAGCAATTGGTCATGATCCAAATGTAGAATTTCTTAACAATTTTGTTGAACTAGATGAAAAGGGTTATATTAAAACTGGATTTACAACAGACACCAGTACTTCTGTTCCTGGAGTGTTCGCTGCGGGAGATGTAGCTGATTCGATATATAGACAAGCAATTACAGCAGCAGGAACTGGGTGTCAAGCGGCTATTGATTCCGAAAGATGGTTAGATCATTAATCAAGAAAACTTGGGCTATATTGATGAATTATCATCTGATGAGCTTTTAGATTTAAGTAACAAAATTCAGGCTGCAGGATATCAGTTTCCTGCCGATGCAGTTGAGTGTAAAGCATTAGTAGAGCTTTTTTTGAATGATTACAATTTAAACAAAAATATTTCTAAAGAAAATCTCTGGTTAGAGCTTTTGAATCATGGTTACGATTTAGGTGATCGAATTCTCAATTTTTCAAACCCTGTGTTAAAAGGGTCTGATGTAGAAGAACTTCAAGAAATGTTATCCAGACTTGGATTTTACTCAGAACCAATCAACTCCGTGTACACAAAAGAGTTAATGAAAGCTGTGGAAGCATTTCAAGAAAATCGAGGACTTGGTGTAGATGGTGTTGTTGGTTTGAATACTGCGATTGAAATTAAAAAGCTAATCAGACCAACTTTAGATAAGTCACTAAATGAAGCTATTAAGGGCTTTAAGCCTCCTGGTTCAACTTTTAATATTTGCATAAATGTTGAAAATAATGGTGAGTACAGAGAACAAGTAGTGTTTTATGAGTTAATCAAAGGAGCTGGAACAGAAAATGGAATGAATGTTACTTTTGTTTCTGAAGCTGGGGAAGAGATGAGCAAAGAAAATACTATTTCTTTTGTAAACAAAATTAACCCTACGCTGTTCTTAACTTTTGAAAATAGCGAAACACAGTCTGTAAATTATTTCGTAGGAAAACATTCTATTAGTAATATTGGTAAAAAATTAGCAGATGAAATTAGTGGTAAATTAAACTTTGATTCAATTGGTAAAAACAACTTGCTTCTTAAAAATACCAGAGCCGTGTCTTTAATAATAAATGGTAATTTTTACCAAATTAATGTAAAATCAGTTTTTGATATAGTTTCTGAAATTTATTCTGAAATTTTTTAGAAATTAATTTAATTTATTAATAAATTTTTTAAGAGCTTCTATATTTTGAAAGTTTAGATTTACTTTAAAAGACTTTCCTGATTTCTTGACTTGAACTTTTGAACCTAATGTGTTTTCAAGATCACTCTTAAGGTGGAGAACTTCTTCGCTCATAGAAGAATTACCATTTAACTGGCTCACCTTTTCTTCAACCTGGCGACTATTCAGAGACAAACTAATAATCTCTGAAAGTAATTTGTCTTGTAAGTTTTCATCTAAAACTATTAAAGGTCTTGCTTGTCCAAATGAAATCTTCTCCTCTTTTAAAGCTTCTTGAACTTTTTGACTTAAGTTAGAAATACGTAATAAGTTAGAAATAAATGGTCTGCTTTTACCCACCAAAAGACCTATCTCTTTTGCATTTAATCCATATGTTTCTTTAAGGTTTTTGTAACCTAGTGCTTCTTCAATCGTATTAAGTTGTGATCTTTGTACATTTTCAACAAGCCCTAGTACTGCAGCATCTTTGTCCGTTACATCTTTAACTAAACAAGGAATTGTTTTGAAGCCAGCTGCTTTACTTGCTCGGAGTCTTCTTTCACCAGCAATTAGTTGGTATCTGTCGTCACCCAACAGTTGAACAATTATGGGTTGGAGTACACCACTTTTTTTAATAGATTCTGAAAGTTCGCTTAGTTTTTTTTCATCAAAATATGTTCTTGCCTGTGTTTTGCTTTCAGAAATTTTTTCAACTTCAATATCAACTATTTTAAATTCTCTGACATCAGTATTTTCGATAAGAGAACTTAGGGATCTTTTCATAGGCCAACCTTTTCTAATAATTCATTGCTTAGTTCTTCAAACTCAATTCTAGCTTTACTATATTCACTAAAATCTAATACAGTTTTAGCATAGAACGGACTGTCTGCAATTTCAGTTAATTGTGATATATGTGTTTTAAACAATTTATTGGTAAGTATTTGTTCTAGCTCCATAACAAAGTCATGGTAACTTGCTCGTCTTGTATCAACTTGATTAAGAACAACTCCGAGAAAATGTGGATCTGTGTGGGGTACTTCGGAAATTGTTTGTTTAGCAAATGTCATTGCCTGGCCCACTCCTTCGACAGCTAGGAACTCTGGTTTAGTTGGTATGAAGTAATAATCAGATGTTGAAAGTGCTTCTTGAACTAAGGAGCTCATGGTTGGTGGTGTGTCTATAAATACTATATCAAAAGTCTTTATAGTCTCATTTTGTCGAATTTTTCTTAGTTTTGATCCACCTACTATTTTTTCTGAATTGTGTTTTTTAATGTCCACATCAGAAGGTATTAGGTATAAATTCTCAAATACTTTTATGGGTAATATGTTATTTTCACCCTCTAAAATTTGGGTTGTTGAGGTGGTTAATTCTGAAGTTTTGTTTTGATTAAGATATGTAGATACATTTCCTTGAGGATCTGTGTCAACAATCAATGTTTTTAATCCTTTTCTTGAAAGGACACTGGCAAGATTGATTACTGTTGTTGTCTTACCAACTCCACCCTTTTGACAAACTACAGCAATTGTTTTCACTTAACATTTATAACATCAATGTGTCTTATGTCGTCTTTATTGATTTTAAAATTTTCGTGTTTCACGTGAAACACATTTGAGTCGTAAACTAGGTCTTCTCCGTTAGATGAGACTAAATATGTGGTGTTTTTATTAGTTTCTAGGGAATTTATTACTTTCTCACTTGATATAAAGCATCTAGATACTAAAAAACCACCTTTATTTATGTAATTATAAGCATCATCCTGTATGGCAAAGATATTATTATTGTTGAGTATTTTGATTAATCGTGAAAGTTCAAAAATTCTTTTTTCTTTTACATCAATTAAATTAACTGTAAGGTTTGTGGTGATCCCTATAGGAATTCCAGGTATTCCTCCTCCAGTTCCAAGGTCTGAAATTACGTCGACTTCACCTTGGAGTTCAGATATTATTTTTCCAAAATAAAGAGAGTGGACAACAAACTCATCCCATACAAATTGTTTGCTTTTTGGACTAATAAGACCTGTTTTTATTCCGGTATTACATAGCCAGTCATGATAAATGATTAGCTGATCTAAATTTTGAGCTACAAGTTTTTTACCCCAGTCAGGAACTTGGGGTTCAAAAGTCATTCTTCTTCTTCAGGAGCAAACACAACTGATCTGTAAGGTTCTCTTCCTTCTGAATATGACTTTATTCCATCAAAATTTGATGCAGCGTCATGTAGGGTTTTACGATCTACAGAGTTCATTGGTTCTAACATGACTTCCTGTTTATCTTCCTTTATTTGCTTACTTAGCCTTTCAGCGTAAATAGTAAGTGCCTCTTTACGTTTTAATGCATAGTCAGCGACATCAAGTCTAAGTCTTGTACCAGCACTTGTTTTTCTTTGCACAACTGTTCTTGTTAATTCATGTAAAGATCTAATAATAAAGCCTTTATCGCCAACAAGAGCTTCTGTTTGCTCTCCAGTAACTTTGACTACTAAACTATCATCTTCTAAGCTTCCCTCAACATCTCCTTTGAGCCCAAAAGATTTAACCAATCCTTTCAAAAAATCAATTGATACTTTGAGTTGTTCATCCTTATCGGCTTCAACTCTTGGTTTTTTTGAATCATATTGCTTTTTGTATCCATTTTTATTGGATGTTTTTGAATTGTTGTTTCGATTATTATTGTGTCTTTTATTCGTATAGTTTCTAGATCCACCGTTTCTTACAGAGACTCTTACAAGTGCTTTTGTGCCACCGACACCGAAAACACCACCTTCTGGTTCTCGAAGTATATTTATATTTGCTTGAGTTGCATCTTCTAAATTTAATTCGTTTAGTCCTGCTTTTATTGCATCGTCAATCGATCTGGCTTCAACCTCAACCCATTTGTTATTTGCCACTATTTTCTCCTTCTTTTTTTGCGGTTTTTACGAGGATTTTCTTGAATTGGATTTGACTGTGAGTCTTCATTATTTTCCTCTTTTTTTTCTTCTTTTTTAACCTCTTCACGGTCATCTAGCTTCACAATTAAAGCTTGTTGACCAATTCGAAATATATTTCCAGTTAAAAAGTAAACAACAAGTCCTGTAGGTAATGTCCAAGAAATAAATCCAAAAAATATTGGCATTACTTTACCCACCATTTGCATTTGTTGGGCCTGAGGATTGTCACTTTTACCTGTTTTTTTTGTAATTTGCTGCTGTTGATATAAAGCTGTCAAAATAACAAACAATATCAGTATTAAATATGGAACTCTATCAACCCAACCCGCTACTTCTGAGGGTGGAATTTGAAGGTCCATATTAAAAAATGTAAGACTTGTACTTAGTTCAAGATCTTTAAAAAGAACAGAAGTTGAAGGAATAAAGCTTAAAGGCTCTCTTAGAACCCTAAATAAAGCAAACCATATGGGCATCTGAATGATTAGAGGAAGTATGCAACCAAGAGGGTTGATTCCTTTTTCTTTATACATTGAAGCCATAGCTTTGTTTAACTCTTCTTTATTATCCTTGTACTGTTTCTGAAGTTTTTTAATATCTGATTGAGCGTCTTGCATTCTTTTAGTAGATCTGGTTTGACGAAGTGTAAGAGGGAAAATTATGACATTAATAATTACAGTTAAAATAGCTATTGCAAACCCATATGAGAGCGTAAAATCATAAACATAAGAGAGCAAAAAGCCGATTGCAAGAGCGAATGGTTCTAATATTGCCAATTTTTACCAAATTTCATATATATAGGATTACATATTGCAACTCTCTTTAAAACAACAGGAGCAGTTTTAAACAAACCTTTTTTCTCAAGACTTTCAGTTATTACCTGAGAACAAGTTGGGTAGTATAAACAATTACCACCGCCTAACCCGAGGTAGGAAAGTAAAGATCTGCAAACCTGGTATAAAACCGTTACAATTTTCATTTTTTGTCTTAAAGCAGTGGATGTTTAGTTAATATATTTTGAATTTCAATTAATTTAAGCTGTGGTGCTTTTGAACTTCCCTCAACCAAAATATCAAAATTTAACTCTGTTTCTAAACCCCTGACTACTTCTTTAATCCTTCTTTTAAATCTATTTCTGTTTACAGCGTTGGCATGTTTACTTGAAATACTGACACCGAGTCTGTTTGTACCAACAGTATTCTCTTTTACAAAAACTTTTATGCCTTTATCTGCAAAGCAGAATTCTTCTTTTCTTAGGTTTTTAAAATGACTTTTTTTATTTAGTGCTGTAAATTTCACTAAGAACCTAGGCAGATATAATTTTACGACCTTTTTTTCTTCTTCTTTTCAGAATTTCGCGACCAGCTCTGGTTCTCATCCTTGATCTAAAACCGTGTTTTCTGCTTCTTTTTCTATTACTAGGTTGATAAGTTCTTTTCATTTTTTACCTTTAATTAACAATAAATCATAAGAGTATTTAAACAAACAAAAATTAATTTTTAATTTTACATGTTCGCGAAAACAATTTTTAACTCGCGAAAAACAGATTAACTAGGATTCTATAACCATAAGGTAGTGTTGCTTATTTGAGAGTTATGAACGTCTAATCCCTAGTAATCATTGGGTTTCTTTAATTGTTTGTCAGCCTTGTTAAAAATTAATATGTTTTTCACACTCTATGAAATATTAAAGCTGTCGTTTACATTTAATAAAGTTGTAAGCGGAGTTATGAATAGTAAGATTGATGAATTTCTTTCTTGTTTAAACAATGAGATAGAAAACAAAACAGATAAATATTGGTTAGAACAGGTTGTCTTCGAAATCGGGGATGATCAAAACCTAAACATCATTGTTAATTCAGATTTTGTTAAAAACTCTATTGAAAAAAAAGTGTTGGATACTGTAAAAAAAGTTTATAAAAAGATAAATAAACTTGGTGATTGTGTTTTTGTTCTTGATAAGACCATGTCTACTCCCTCTAAAGAATTTGAGGTTGTAAAAGAAGCTGAAGTTGTAGAGGATAAATATGTTGAAGAGAAACCGAACTATGAGTTAGGTGTTTTTGACGAATTGTTTATTGGGAGTTGTAATAATCTTGCAATAACTGCTGCTAAAAATGTGGTAACAAGTCCTGGAAAAAGGTTTAATCCTTTGTTTATTTATGGAAAGCCGGGGGTTGGTAAAACCCACCTATTAAAAACAATCGAAAAGTCTTCAAATTCTTCTTTTTATATTGATTCTGAATCTTTTCTTGAGTCTTACATAAGCGGAATTAAAAATAAAGATATAGATTTATTTAAAAACAAAATAAGGTCGGTAGATATTTTATTAATTGATGACATTCAGTTTTTTCTTGGAAAAAAGGGGGTTTCAGAAGAATTGTTTCATACAATTAATTATTTTCTAAACAATTCAAAAGCAGTGGTTTTAGCATCAGATCAAAAACCTCAAGAGCTTATTGGTTTCCCAGAAAGGTTGGTTTCAAGAATTCTAAACGGATTAGTTACAGATATAGAAAAACCAGATCAAAAAATGTTTTCTGAAGTTTTAAACAAAAACAACCTTGAATATGGTGGAAATCTTATAACTGAGAAAGAGTTAGGCTTACTAACCTCTTTAGATTTTCAAAGCTTTAGGGAAATTAACGGTGTTGTGAATAACCTTATAATCAACAAGCAAACAGGCGTTGGAAACTCTAACTATGTTGCAGAACTTGTTTCTATGTACTCAAACAATAAAGTCTTGGAGCTTACTCCAGAGTTTATTCTTGATTATTGTTCTGATATATATCAAGTAGATAAAAGATTGGTGTTGTCGAAAAACAGAAGTGAGCAGGTTAGTAATGCTAGACATCTTTTTATTTACTTAATGAGGAAACATACAGAATATTCATTAAACCAAATTGGTTTATATGTAGGTAACAGGTCTCACTCTACAGTTTTATCTTCGATTAAAAAAGTTGAGGGTTCTCCTGGTTTGAAGAAAGAAATAAACATTTTCAACAATAAAGTTTCTTTTAAAGAAAATCTATTATCAAAGGTCTAAAATGTTTAAAACTTACAACATATTTTTGTCGTTGTTTAATCCTTTAATGGGTTTATTAAACAATTTAAACGGTTTTATTGTTGTTATATATATAAAGGAATAATTTGAAATTTAAAACAAAAACAAAAGATCTCAAAGAAGTAGTTTTATCTGTTTCAAGAGCTGTTGATGTTAAACCCTCTACACCCTCTCTTCAGGGTTTATATATAAGAGTTGCAGGTGGTTCGTGTGAGGTTATAGGTTCTGATTTAGATTTGGTCATCAAAGCCAAGTTGGATGTTGATTCAATGGTTGATGGAGAATGTCTGGTTAATGCCAGGATTTTATCGGAAGTGGTGAGGAAAATGTCCCCAGGAGAAATCGTTTTTTCTGATCTTGGTAGCGAAGTAATGATCGAAGCTGATAAATCAGAATACAAACTAAGAAAACTAGACCACCTAACATATCCCAAAGCTTTATTAGAGAACTCTTTTGAGAAAGAGAATAGCCAAAAACTAGCTCCTTATGAATTATTTACAGCGCTTAGAAAAGTAGGTATAGCAGCATCTCCAGAAGGGGGAAAACCAATACTTACCGGTGTTTTCTTTGATAATGAAGGTGAAAAAACAACACTTGTCTCAACAGATAGTTACAGATTGGCAACCAACACCATATCCAACTTACCCATAGACGATGCAGGAATTGTTTCTTATAGGTCCTTAAACGAAACTATAAAACTTTTTGAGGATACTGAACAAGACATTTTTATAAACTCAACAGAAAGAGAACTTCATTTTTATAACGAAAAATATTACACCTCTGTGAGAAAACTTGAAGGAAATTATCCCGAATACCAAGCTCTTTTTCCAAAGGAGAACGTTTTCTCAATAGAGGTTGATAAAAAAAAGATACTCGAGTCTCTTGATAGATCGACCGTTGTTGCAGAAGGGTTTATTCCTGTCACATTAAAAATAGTTGATGAAACCAATCTCAACATATCTTCTACAAACAAAGATATTGGAGGTGGAGTAGAAGAAGTAGATATTAACATTCTTGGTCTTGAGGTTGGAGAAGTGACAGATTTTAAAATTTCTTTTAACCCAAATTATTTAATTCAAGGTATAGAGGTGTTAGAGGGAAGTAAAGCTTTTTTACGATTTTCTGGAAATGATAAACCAGCTGTAATCCAAGGTGAAGAAGACACATATCAGTATTTACTTATGCCCGTTAGAACAAACGAATAGTGATTAATAAAGAGCCAGAAAAAATTAACCCAAATAAAAATTCTTTTGGTATAAATTTTAAAAACTCTGAAAAAATAGATAACTACATCACGAATAGTCACTATAGGTGGGCCGACGATGTTGTAGCAGGACCAGTTTTAGGTGACACACTAGTGGTTTATGTTGACAACTCCAGGGTGAAGAAAATTGTACAACTAGACGAACAAAATTTAATTATAAATATTGAGAAAAATACCAAAATTAGCCTTAAAAACATAGATATTCAAATATCTAATCTCAAGCAATAATCTAGAAATCTAGTAAAATAGGAGTTCAGCAGGGGCTGTAACAAATAAATAGAAGCGTATCTTGGAGATAATTCGTGTCTAAAAAAGATTCAAATAGCTATGATTCAAAAGATATAAAAATTCTTGAGGGTCTAGAAGCAGTAAGAAAAAGACCAGCAATGTATATTGGTTCAACCGGACCAAATGGTCTACACCACCTTATTTGGGAAGTCTTAGATAACTCTGTTGACGAAGCTATGGCCGGAAGGTGTTCTTCAATTAAAGTCTCTTTAGAGAAAAATGGATCAGTTACAGTCGAAGATGATGGAAGTGGAATACCAGTAAAACCACATCCGAAAACAAAAATTTCTGCACTTACTACAGTTTTAACCACACTTCATGCTGGTGGAAAGTTCGAATCAGGAGCGTATACAGTTAGCGGTGGTTTACATGGTGTTGGAATTTCAGTGGTAAATGCTTTATCCTCCTTTGTTAAAGTAGAGGTTCAACGAGACGGCCATTTTTGGAACCAAGATTTTGATTTAGGTAAACCGAAATCGAAAATTAAAAGAGGAAAAGTTTCAAAAAAGACTGGGACAAAAGTTAACTTTTTAGCTGATCCAAAAATATTTAACGAAACACAAACCTACGAATATAACATTGTTTCCGAAAGACTAAGACAAACTGCTTTTCTAAACAAAGGTTTAAAAATAAGCCTAATTGACAACAGAGTAAAACCAGCAACAAAAGAACAATTCCACTTTAAAGGTGGTTTGGTTGATTTTGTTGAATATCTAAATGAAGGATTTGAGCCACTACATGAAAAAATCATATCTTTTTCAGACCAAACCAAAGATTCTGAAATAGAAGTAGCTCTACAGTGGAAAAACGAAGACGATGTCACAGTAAAAAGTTTTGCAAACAACATTCACACACTTGAAGGTGGTACCCACGAAGAAGGGCTTAGAACCGCAGTAACAAAAGCCATTAATGATTTTGCAAAAAAAAGAAACCTACATACCGACATTTCATTAACAGGAGATGATATTAGGGAAGGCATGACTGGAGTAGTTTCAGTCAGGGTTAAAGAGCCACAGTTTGAGGGTCAAACAAAAACAAAACTAGGTAACACCGAGATGAAATCAAAAGTTCAGGTTTTAATTAATGAAGAATTTCCAAAGTGGCTTTCAAAAAATACAAAAGAAGGTAGAGCAATTGTAGAGAGATGTGCCGTAGCTGCAAAAGCTCGCATGAGTGCAAAAAAAGCAAGAGAACTAACAAAAAGGAAAAGTATTTTAGAGACCTCTGGGTTGCCTGGAAAGCTTGCTGACTGTTCATCAACAGACCCAACGGAAAGCGAACTTTTCATTGTTGAGGGTGACTCAGCTGCTGGTCCGGCAAAACAAGCTAGAGACTCAAGGGTTCAGGCCATACTTCCAATCAGAGGAAAAATTATTAATGTTCAAAAAGTTACTGAGAATAGAGCACTTCAAAACGAAGAAATTAGTGCGCTAATAAAAGCAATTGGTACCGGTATAAAGACACAATTTAACGAAGAAGAATCAAGATATGACAAAATTATATTTTTAACAGATGCTGATGTAGACGGAGCCCACATTAGAACACTTTTATTAACCTTCTTCTTTAAATTTATGCCAGGTCTCATTACAAGTGGGAAAGTGTGGATTTCAGAACCACCGCTTTACAGGTTAAAAGCTGCTTCTGGAATTACCTACTTAAAGGATGATGAAGCACTAAAGGTATTTAAAAAAGAAAACAAGAACAAAAAATTTGATATAAGCAGATTCAAAGGTCTGGGTGAAATGAATGCCGGAGAGTTGTGGGATACCGCAATGAATCCAGAAACAAGAACACTTATTAAAGTAACCCTTGCTGATGCAAAAGGCGCAATGGCAAAAGCCTCAGATATGTTTGAGGTTCTTATGGGTAATGATGTTTCAAAGAGAAAACTATTTATTGAAAAGAATGCAAAAGACGTAAGGTTCTTGGACGTATAATGCCTGCTAAAAAACCACCAGCAAAAAAGTCAGCTGCTAAAAAACCACCAGCAAAAAAGTCAGCTGCTAAAAAACCACCAGCAAAAAAGTCAGCTGCTAAAAAACCACCAGTTAAGAAAACCGCAACTGCAACCAAAGAAACTCAACCAAAAGAAGCGATTACAAGTAACGGCACAATTGCAGTTGAAGATGAAATTTCAAAATCATTCTTAGACTATGCAATGTCTGTTATTGTTTCAAGAGCATTACCGGATGTAAAGGATGGTTTAAAACCCGTTCAAAGAAGAATTCTATATTCAATGTATGAAACTGGAATTAGACCCACTGGTCCTTTTAGAAAATGTTCAAAAGTTGTAGGTGATGTAATGGGTAATTATCACCCCCACGGTAATGATGCAATTTATGGAACCTTAGTTAGGCTCGGACAACACTTCAGCACGAGGTATCCATTAATCGAACCTCAGGGAAATTTTGGTACCCCAGACGATCCTCCAGCAGCTATGAGGTATACAGAATCTCGAATGTCTTCACTCTCATCCCAACTTCTAGACGGAATTGATGAAGACACTGTAAATTTTGAACCAAACTATTCGGGAGAAACTTCTGAACCAAAAGTTCTTCCAGCAAGGTTTCCGAATTTATTAGTTAATGGTGCAGAAGGTATCGCTGTTGCTATGGCTACCAATATGCCCCCATATAATTTGCGAGAAGTTACAGAAGCAGTTAAGTTTGCAATCGCAAATAAGGATGCAAAGCCAAGAGATTTTTTGAAAATAATTAAAGGACCAGACTTTCCTACAGGAGGTTTAGTTGTAGACACTCCAACGATCAAAGATGCAATTTTGAAAGGAAGAGGCTCTATTAAAATTCGAGCAGTTGCAGATGTGGAAGAACTCGGGAGAGGTCGATCTGCGATTGTCGTTAAAGAACTTCCCTACCAAGCTTCAACTGATCGCATTATGGAGAAAATTGCCACACTTGTACAGGATAAAAAATTACAGGGAATATCTGATCTAAGAAACGAAAGTAGTGATAGAAATGGTACAAGATTAGTTGTAGAACTTAAAAGAGACGCGGTTCCACAAGTGGTTCTAAATCAACTTTTTAAACAGACACAACTGCAAGACACTTTCTCTGTTAATTCAGTTGCTCTTGTTGACGGTGTTCCTAAGGTTCTCTCTGTTCCTGAGTTAATAAATTATTACATTGATCACCAAATTGATGTAATACAAAGAAGAACTAAATACAGACTAGAAAAAGCTGAAAACAGACTCCACATTGTAGAAGGTCTTCTTTTAGCACTAAACAAAATTGATCAAATTATTAAAGTCATTAAAGCATCTAAAGACGTTGATTCAGCAAGAAAATCCTTGATGGCAAAGTTTAAATTTTCAGAAGTTCAGGCTTCACATATTTTGGATATGCCCCTCAGAAGGCTTACAGCACTGGAAATGGAAAAACTTGAAGAAGAAAAGAAAGAGCTAAAGGAAACAATTAAAGAATTAGCAGCAATTTTGAAAAGCAGAGCTAAGCAAAACACAATATTAATCGAAGAACTTGAGACTATTACTGAAAAATTTGGTGATGAGAGAAGATCAAGAATTGTTCCTGATGTAGGAGAAGTTTCTATAGAAGATCTTATAGAAGATGAAGAAATTATCGTATCTGTTTCATCAAACGGATATGTAAAATCTGTCCCTTCTACCTCTTACAAGAAACAAGGTAGGGGCGGAAAAGGAGTAAAAGCCGCTTCATCAGACGAAGACGTAATAGAACACCTTTTATCTACTTCAGTACACTCTTACCTCTTGTTTTTTACCGATCAAGGAAAAGTCTACAGAGCTAAAGCTCATGAGATTCCAAAAACCAACAGAACCGCAAGAGGCTCTCTAATTCAAAATGTATTGTCAATGAGTCAAGATGAAAAAGTACAGGCAATTATAGACACCAGAGATTATGAGACAGAAAAATTCTTATTAATCATGACAGAAAAAGGTACCGTCAAAAAATCTAAGTTTAAAGATTTCGACTCTAACTACAAATCTTTACAAGCTATAAAACTTAAAGAGGATGATAGGGTTGTCTCTGTCAAAACCACGTCAGGAAAAGAAGATGTGATACTTGTTTCTCAAAAAGGCCAGGCCATTAGGTTTGACGAAACAAATCTTAAAGCTCAAGGTAGATCAGCAATGGGAGTTAGAGGAATAAAACTTCGCGAAGGAGATAAGGTTGTAGGCGCTGCTACTTCTAGGGACGAAACGCTTCTATTTATTACTGCAAAAGGATATGGAAAACGTACTAAATTAGATGAATTTAGAAGAGCCGGAAGAGGTGGCATGGGAGTAAAAGCTTTAAAAGTTACAGAAACTAAAGGAAATTTAGTAGGCGCAAGGTCTGTAGATGAAGATACAGAGGTTATGCTTATGAGTACAGGTGGAACTGCAATAAGATGTGCAGTGAAACAAATTAAACAAATGAGTAGAGCAGCACAAGGAGTTAGGGTTATGAAGCTTTCTTCTGAAGAAGAAGTATCAGCTTTTATACCAATTAAAAGTTAATTATGGTTCGTGTAAATAGAGTTAGAAGAATAATTCGAAAGATTGATCCGTGGACAGTTTTAAAAGTCACTCTCGTGCTTAACTTTGTGGTCGCATTAACAGTTGTTCTAGGTTTCTCAATTTTATGGGTGCTGTTAGTAAATGCTGGAGTTCCACAGGGGTTAGAAGATATTGCAAGACGACTAGCTCTATTAGATCAAAATGCTTCACTAGTTGGAAATATTGAACCATTATTTACTGGTTTGGTTTCTCTCGCAGCTGTTTACATGTTGACCCAGACTGCCATAGCTACAGTTGGTGCATTCTTTTACAACTTGGTTTCAGACTTGGTTGGAGGTATTGAAGTTGTCGTCCTTGAAGAGACTCATTTGGACGCTCCTGAAAAACCAAAAAAAATTAAAAATACGCCAAGCAATGAATCAAAAGAGACAGTTATGATGTCATTTGTAAATTCTATAAAAAAAGCAAGAGCAGATAGAACAGCAGAACAAATACCCTCTACATCAGACCTTCCAAGACCAGATGTTCCGAGGAGTATTGAAGAACCCACACTGATGGATGTCTTAAAAAACGAAGAAAACGAAGAAAACGATTCTATTTAATCTGCTAGTATCTTAAAAGAATACTGAAGCGAAGTTAGTGAAAACCTAACACTGTCCCGCAACTGTGATTCGAAAGATAAGTCAGGTCGCCTTCAATATTTGTAAAACTACAATCCTCGAGAGAAGGAATGAATTTTCTAAAATTTCTTACATTTTCTCAAGGTAAGAAAGGAATTTATGAAATTTAAAATAATTTTTCTTGCCTTGTTATTTTCGATGTGCTCGAATGTAACACAAGAAACATCTCAAGAGATCAAAGTGGTCTCTTTGTCTACAACACATACAGAGATAATACAATCACTAAATGCAGAAGAGACCTTGGTTGCTATTGATTCTTTTTCAGAAGTTGATTTTCCAGTTCAGGTAATAGACGCATATACAGTAACAGCGGAAGAGCTTGCGCCACTAAATCCAGATGTTGTGATTTTAGCTTTTGACTTCAATGGAATTGTAGAAGGACTAGAAAACCAGGAATTAAACTATGTATTATTACCTCCTGCAAAAAACATTGAAGAAGTGTACTTACAGATTGAAACAATAGGATCACTTGTTAACAAAGAGAGTGAAGCATTTTCAACTATAAGAGATATGAAAATTGAGATAAACAGAATTTTAGACAATGCAAACTTTGGTAACACCTCTGTGTATCACGAAATAGGTTATTCTTATGGAATTTACAGTGTTAATTCCAATTCTCTAATTGGCCAGATTTACAATTCTCTAGGTGTTACAAACATTGCTAACAATACTGAAGACCCTTTTGGTAGTGGCTACCCATCACTAACTGAAGAACAAATTATTGAGTCAAACCCTGAGTATATAGTCATAGGACACTCTGACTATCTTAATAAAGATATATCAACACGAATGGGTTGGGAAGACATAAATGCAATTGAGAACTCTAATGTTTACTTTCTTGATGAAAACTTAGCTAATAACTGGGGAACCACAACGGTAGATCTTGTGGAGCAGATTGCTTTAATATTTGAAGAAAGTGCTCAAACCAACCCTTATTCGGATTATTTGCTATTAGTATCATTATTGATTTTGGTAATGATTGTATTTTTTACAAATAGAATTAATACAAAAGAAAGGGTTTAAAAAACATCATGAAGGGTTATTCAAACGACTTATACATTTTAGCATTTGATCACAGAGGAACTTTAACAAAAGGGTTACTTGGAGTTGAGGGTAGAGAACCAACCAATGAAGAGATTGCAAGAGTATCTTCAATGAAAGACATAATCTTTGATGGATTTCTAGAAGCAAAAAACAACGGAATTTCTGGTGGAGACCCAGCAATATTAGTTGATGAAGCTTTTGGATTGCAAGTACAAGAAAAAGCAAAAGAAATGGGAATTAAATTTGCTGCTCCTGTGGAAAAGTCTGGACAAAAAGTATTCGACTTTGAATACGGAGACGACTTTGGTGAGAAAATAAAAGAGGTCAATGCAGATTTTGTAAAAATTTTAGTTCGCTGGAACCCAGATGATGACGCAGACACTAGAAAAATTCAGGGCGAAAGAATTAAAAGATTATCTGATTGGCTTGATGAAAACGAAAGAAAATTTCTTTTAGAGTTTTTAGTACCTGCATCTGAACAACAATTAGAAAGTGTTGGCGGTGATCAGGCAAGATATGACTCAGAAATTAGACCAAAGCTTGCTGTACAAGTAGTTGAGGAAATGAGAGAGCGTGGAGCTGATCCAGATATTTGGAAGATTGAAGGACTAGACACCACTGAAGACTGTGAAAACGTTTCAAAAGTAATCAAAGATGGCGGTAGAGAAGACGTCATAGCGGTTGTTCTTGGTAGGGGCGCAAATGATGAAAAAGTTAATGAATGGTTAAGAGCTGGATCATCAGTTGACGGATACAAGGGTTTTGCAATTGGAAGGTCTATCTTTTGGGATTCTCTTAAAGGATGGCATACTGGTGAGAAATCACGTGAAGAAGCTGTTTCAGAAATAGCAAACTCTTACCTAAGTTTTATATCTGTATATCAAAACGGGAGTTAAAAAATGCCACAAGGCAAAGCAGTAATTGGGCAATCTGGCGGTCCAACAGCTGTTATAAATAAATCATTAGTTGGGTTTATTAAAGAGGCTACCAAGTCAGATTTCGATGAAATTCTTGGTGCAAGACACGGGTTAGCGGGGATGCTCAGTGAAGATTTTGTTGATTTATCAAATTTATCTGAAGCCCAGCTTTATGGAATGGGTAAAACACCTGCTGCAGCACTTGGTTCAGTAAGAAAAAAACCTACAGATTCCGATATAGAACAGCTTGTATCAATATTTGAAAAACAAAACATTAGAAACCTCTTTTATATAGGTGGCAATGACTCTGCTGAAACAGCAAACTTAGTTTTTGAAGGAGCAAAGTCTATTGGGTATGATATGAAAGCATTTCATATTCCAAAAACTATTGATAATGACTTACTTGAAACAGATCACTGCCCAGGTTACGGTTCAGCTGCTCGTTTTGTTGCTCACGCTTTTCAAGGTGATGATGCAGACAATAGAAGCCTAAAAGGAATCAAGATAAATGTTTTAATGGGAAGACATGCTGGGTGGCTTACTGCTGCGAGTACCTTAGGAAAGTCTACTGAAGAGGACGGCCCACATTTGGTGTACGTTCCTGAAAAAGTATTCAAAATTGATGAATTTTTAAAAGAAGTTAAAGAGGTTTATGATTCGCTTGGAAGATGTGTGGTCGCTGTCTCAGAAGGGATTCATAACGAAGAAGGAGAATACTTTTTACAAACATATGCAAGTGAAACAGGATCTGGCCTAGCTGGAAAAAAAGACAGTCACGGAAACATCCAGTTATCAGGTTCAGGAGCATTGGGTGATACGTTAACCAATATAGTTTCAGAACACATTGACGGAGCAAGGGTTAGAGCTGATACTTTTGGATACTTACAAAGGTCTTTCCTAGCTGACGTTTCTGAGGTAGATGCTGAAGAAGCAGAGAGAGTTGGTCAACACGCTGTTGTTGCGTCAAAGGAAATTCAAAGTGGTTCTGTAATTCTTAAAAGACAATTGTCAGAAACATATAGTTGCGATGTAGATGTTGTAGAGCTAAAAAAAGTTGCTAAGCACACAAAAGACATGCCACAAGAATTTTTAGAAGAAGATAAGCCATATGTTACAAATGAATTTTTTGAATACGCAATGCCTCTTACTGGTGGAATAGAACCTAAAACACAAATATTTGTCTAGATGTCAAAAATCACTTTATCGAGGAATGATTTTCAAGCTTTTTGGCCCGCAAGTATAAGGTATTATGAGCTTGACCCACAAGGTGTAGTGCACAATGCTAATTTCATATCATTTTTTGACGAGGCAATTACTGGTTATTTTAAATATGTCAATTACGACTACTGGACCGATATTGAAGAAACAAGGAAAGACTTTCACACAGTTCAAGTAAAAGTGCAATACAACAAACCACTCAGGTACGGTCACGAAATAGAAATAGGAACAAAAATTAAAGAAATTGGAAACTCTAGCATCACATGGTTAATGGGTATGTTCTTAAAAGATTCTGATGAATTAGTAAGTTCTTGTGAGGCCGTTCATGTATATACAGACCAAACAACAATGAAACCTACACCTATTACAGAAGATCTTAAAGAAAAGCTACAGTTTAATTAATCAAAGCGTTCGCACTAACATTATTCATATGAATCAAAGAAGATATGATATTGATGCGTTGCGATCTATAGCAATGTTTCTACTTATTTTTTATCATCTTGGTCAATCATTTACCTATAACGCAAGAAATATTTTATTTGTTCAAGACAAAAGACCTGTAGATGATATCTGGATAATTTTAAATTTACTAAATTCCTGGAGAATACCTTTGGTATTTTTAATTGCTGGCATAGCATTGAGATTGTCATTTTCTAAAAGAACCCAAACCAAAATACTTAAAGAAAGGTTAAAAGTATTGGGTATACCATGGATTTTTGGATCTCTAGTCTTTGCTAGTTCATCAGCTTATATAAATGGAAAATTCTATGGATATCCTTTTTTTAATGAATTAAGCAATTTAATTCCTTTTGTGTTTGAGTACAACGGTTTACATATGTGGTTTGTGTTGTATATTTTAATTTTTTGTCTGATAACAATTCCCTTTTTAAAAATTATCTCAAACACAAATGAAAAAGACACAATATTTTCAAAAACTCTTAAGAAACCAGGTGGGATATTTTTATTTGCTATACCTGTAATTTTGGAAGGACAACTATTAAATGAATTAAGGTTTGATTTTAAGATTGACTATGGAGACTTTTATCAAGTATTTGCAAACACGAGTCACGGATTTGTTCTTGGTTTTATATGGTTTCTACTAGGAATTGTTTTGACCTCACAAGGTGATGCATTTTGGGAATCATGTAAAAGAAATTGGAAAGTTCACTTATCTCTTGGATTGCTTTCATATATTTATAGATTACTCAATGGATTTGAGAGTGGCTTTGCATTAGATAACAGGCTTATTGGCTTTGAGTCGTTCAATTTTATTTTTTTAATGCTGGGTTTAGGAGCAGTATATTTAAATAAAGATTCTCCTCAACTAACGTATTATAAAACTGCAGTTTATCCCGTTTATATTGTTCACCTACCAGTACAAATGGCAGTAATGTATTATTTTGCTGGTGTAAATATCCATCCAATAATTAAATTTCCAATTGCCCTGTTTTTGATTTGTTTTCTTTCTTTAACGATTTATCACTCCATAAAAAACATCAAGCCACTCAGACCGTTATTTGGCTTGAGAAATAAATAAATTTGAAAAAAATATATTTAATAATTTTTATCCTTCTCTTTAATTTATGTTCAACTTCTAGCGATGACGGAGTAGCCTCTTTATCAAATGACACAACCACTACTTCGGTTATATCGGAAGAGGATTATCCAATTGTTTTAACACAATGCTTAAACGAAGAAATGGGATACAACATAGCAACACCGTTTGATATTGAAGATTTAAAAACAACAATTAGTCAGTTAAGCAATAGCAAAGATGAACAGCTGCAACTAAGAGAAGATGTTGATTACTGCATGGGCAAATATAATCTCTGGTCAGATACATCTTCATTGAACCCTGAAGAGCTTGCCAAAATATATGATGAAAATCTTGAACTGGCTAAATGCCTAAGAGAAAAAGGTTTAAATGTTCCTGATCCTAGCCAACAAGAACCCAAGGTTGATTTAAGCGGGCTCAAGGAATCTAAAGATGACATTATGCCGTTGTTGCAAGAATGTGGTTGGCAAAAATAAGTATTTAAAAACTAATAATAAACTTGGCTCCACCAAGTTCAGATTTATCTACTGAAATAGTCCATCCATATTTTAAAGCTATATTTTTAACAATACTTAAACCAATGCCTTTACCGCTTTTATTTCTTGTTCTTGACTCATCTTCTTGCCAAAAGGGAGTAAATATTAAATCGTAGTTTTTTGGTTTAATACCGCCACCATCATCTTCAACAATCACTGAAGGAATGCCGTGAACCAAGTCAGTACTAATTACAGTTTTGTTGGATTTAAATTTTTCTGCATTTCCAATTAAATTATTAAGCATTAATTTAACAACCTTACTGTTTGAAAAAACTTTTATTTCTTTCTTGTCTTGAAATACAATATCTGTACCGACCACTACTGTCTTAATTAACTCATTGACAAGGACTTCTTCAGAGCCTTCGGTGTTGCTGCCTGAAGTCTCTAAATTCAATAATGCTTCAAGTGTTGATTGGATTTCATTAATATCTTCTTGAATATTCTTAATCATCTCTTCATCTACACCGTTTAAGACACTCAACTTTTCAATTTGAAGTTTTAAACTTGTTAGCGGTGTTTTTAACTCATGAGATGCGTTTGATATAAATTGTTTCTGACTAATTGAGCTGATATTAACCTTTTCAAGAAGGGAGTTAAATGTTGATATTAAATTTCCAATTTCATCGTTACTAGCAACCTCGTCGAGTTTCTCGAACTTATTTAAAGGATCTAATTTTTCTATTTTCTTTATAGATTTATCTACTGGCTTTAATGCTATTTGTATAGAAATTAAAATTCCAACAATAACTAGCAATGAAGCCAAAATGTAAATTACAATAAAAATTCTCTCTATACCATTAATTATCTCGCTTGGTGTTGATTCGCTAAACCCAACAACAATATCTACTTTTTTATCGTTACTCTCAGTTTTTATAAAGTTTAGATCAGTTAAGTTTTCGCTAAATTTGTTACTTTGAGGGTCATAATCATCAATGAGGTTTGGTGGGAAAAAACTATATTCAGATATTAGTTTTCCATTTTGCTTATCATAAACCAACACAAAATATGGAATGAAGCGTTGACTTTCTAACGGTTCGAGGTTTTGATAATCTTCTTTTAACTCTTCAACTAATTTATCACTTCCTTCTTCTATAACCTGTTTAAACCTAAGCTCAGCTATATCTACTAATACTCCTGGAGCAATAAAAAGACCAACACCAAGGAAAACAAGAGTAATTGATATTATTTTGATTCTTATTCCTACATTCTTCAATTAATTCCACCTATACCCAAAACCACGTACAGTGTTGATGTATACATCTAAATTAAACGGTTTTAGCTTTTTTCGGAGATAGCCAATATAAACCTCAACCTTATTCACATCCTCTTCAGTTGGATGTAAAATCTCCCATATTTCTTCTAGTATTTCTTTTTTAGTAAGAACATTTCCAGAGTTTTCTATTAAGTAACTGAGTAAATCAAATTCTTGTCTTGTTAACTTAATTTCTGATTTGTTGTGAGTAGCTTTTCTCGCAGCTAGGTCAATATTTAAATCCTGAAATTCTAAGGTGTTTGTAGGAGTCCTGTCTTTTTGCAAAAGCTTTCGAACTCTTGCGAGCAACTCAATCATTGAAAAAGGTTTTTTTAAATAATCATTCGCACCAGTATCTAAACCTTCCTCAACGTCATATTCACCACTTTTTGCAGTCAACATTAAAATAGGTGACATTACTCCATGCTCTCTTACTTTTGCACATACTTTAAAGCCGTTCATTTTTGGAATCATTATGTCTAGGATTATTAAATCAGGGTGATTTTCCAAGATTTTAAAGTATCCCTCTTCTCCATCAAAAGCTTGGTCAACAACATAACCTTCATCAAGTAAAGAATCTTTGACTAAGTCAGAAATTTTTATGTCGTCCTCAATTAGAAGTACTTTATTTACCATAAGCTAGTTCTTCGGCTCGCGACTAACGCGCATCGGATTATCTAGTGCGTTTATGACAGGCTCCAGATCAGCTGGCCCCGGAGCGGTATACCTAACACCGTCAAATGGTTCTGGGCCAGGACCACCAGGATTGTAAAAGGCACTGTAACCACCCTCTAGTGATGGGATTTCTACATGAGTAATGTTTCGTGCTGCTGCTTCATCGCCAACAAGGATTATGTCTATGTAGTTATCCCTATCTTCAGCATAACAATCATCATAGAAGATTCCTTCATCAGGATTTTCTTTTTGCCCCAAATCTGAAAGCCCAACAATTCTGAGTGTACCGTCTGCTACTACATACTCCTGCCCCACTTTTTCCAAGAGAACTACTTCACCATCAGGTCCTTTGGCGTGAATTCGGAAAAAGTCCTCAAACATTGTGGGGGTCAAACCAGTAATACCATCGGGTGAAAAGCCACCTGTTGTTAGCACGCGTATGCGAAAGTCACCCTCGTCATACAGTGATAGTTCATCGTTTGGCAAAACCCCAGATCTTGTTCCAAACCCCAAACCTCCTTCACCTAGAGCCTCATTACCGACATGATTTAGTTTAGCTCCGACTAATTTTGGGCCCGAATCATAAGGACTTGTATCAGTTTCCCAGCTCAAGCCAACCGCATTAAACTCTTGGCCGTTTGGACCAATAAGAAGTAGCGGTGTTTCGTCTTCAACAATATCTAGCCTCACAGGGAAGATTGCACCTTCCTCGCTGCTGAGACCTCGATTGCCGAAATCACCAAACACAACAACCGTATTGCGTTCATTTAATTCCCAGTTTGGCAACAATCCAGCGCTATTTGGAAAAACGATCTTGCCTGTGTTCAATGTGAATTGAAAATCGGTTAGATCAACAGTTTCTGTGGCTACAGGCCAACTAAACACAATAGGCAACCCGTCATCGTCCTCAGCAGTACCCTTGTAGAATAATTCAATCCCGACTGTGCTTACAGTACTGGTATATGCACCAGCTGGTGGATCCTCACCATTTGTGCACATTACTGAACCATACCAACTTCCCCCGGCCTCTCGCACAGTTTCTTCATTTACTTCCGGCCAACCAATAATGCCCTCAAAACCCATACCGGCAGATAAAATACCCGGTTCATCACTCCAATAATCAGCTTCTTTTAAAGCGCCGTCAAATAGCTGATCTTGTATATTGAGCGAGTTCATAACTCCTACGGCCAACACAACAAGCACTCCAAAAATCGACAATACTACAGCAAACCATCTTTTATAAAAATACTTTTGCTTCTCCGATTCCCTAATTTTCAAATCTTCTATTTTGAATATTTGCGCCCAGCGGAGAAGCAAGTACAGACTTAGACCTATAAAAATGAGCATGGGAATTGCGAAATCGTTCTCGTTTACATGAAATGTGTTGAGGGCAACAGTTGAAATAAATGCAACTAACAACAGCGGAAAAGAAAGTTTCTTGGGAGCTCCTAACAATATCGAAATTGCAACAAGAATAGCAATAGTGTTACCAGCTATCCTCAGCGGCTCTGCCATGTCAATCGCAATATGAAGTATCGCATCAAACATGTTCCATCCGATTAAAACTGCTGGAATACGACCAGCTTTTATGACTTTATTTACCACAATTTAATGATGACAACATATATTTATTTAATCAAGCTTTACGAAGCTATCATCACAGGATTCTCACAGGTTTTTAAGAATATACTCGAATGAAATGAAAGTTTTTATGTTTACAAAAGAAAATACATTAAAAATTGCATTATTTTTTTTAGCACTAATAGCTACTGTAATGGTAATTACTTTAACTATTGGATTCGGAGGTAATAAATCTTTAGATAAAGGAAGTAGATGGATTTTACTAGGGATGGATGAAATCAAAAGCAATGAACAATTAAATGAAGATCAAGCTCTAAAAATTAACAGTCATTTAAAGGAACTTAATGACCAAGAAGAACTACGAACAAATGAGGATTTTCAAAATACCTTCATTGAAGAAATAAGAACCGAAAATTATCCTGAATCTGCAATTTTATCAGTTGAAAAAACTCACATAAGAGTGAGTTCGCTTCTTAATTATCATGATGGTTATTGGGTTACAAAAGTGAAACTGCCAAATAATTTTTTCAAAGGAACAGTTATTAATGATATGCACATTGACCCCTATACGAAACGAGTCACAGTCTATGCACAATTACAAGTGTTGGGTAGAACAGTTTCGCCAGCACAAGTTGGGCCTGGTGAATATGTAACAGATGACGATGGTAATAAAACAGCTCATCATCCAAATTCAGTTTACCTTAATGGTAGTGGACAAGAACTTTCTGAATCAGATGGTACAGGGGAATGGTGGGTAAAACATTCTTGGGTTCTTGATGGTGAAGGTTATATGAATTGGGAATTGAAACCTGAAGAGGACTATGGTGAGGGAACTTGGGTTGATGGTATTCTTCTAGATGATGGTATAACAATGAAAATTGGCACACTCAGTGATACAGAAAACCTATTGGGATTCAACACGCGTAAGCCTATTTTTAAAGATAACAAGTTAACATATGAAGTTATTAGGTGGGAATATGAAAATAATGAATCAGAACCCAATGAGGTTTTTACATTGGAATGGAACTATAAAACTAAAAAAAGTGCTTTTGATGGACTTAGAAGAAAACCTTTAGGAGAATAAACTTAATGAAAAAATTGATCCCTGAAACAATTGATAATAAAATTCCAAGTAACAAATTTGTTTATTATTTCACATGGCTATTAGTTGCATTTAATTTTTTTAGAAGTTTAGAGCATATATTTAACGAGGATGGTGGAGCGCAATCTATTGCAGGTATTCCACTCGATTTTTATATTCCAGAAGCCTCAAATAATATAATTTCAATATTTGCTCAGTGGGGTTTTTCACAGTTAGTTTTAGCTTGCATATTATTACTTGTTGTCTTAAAAATGAGGGAATTAATACCTCTCATATTGCTTATTATTGCTTTAGAAAATATTTTAAGAGGAGCAGTAGCGTTATATAAGCCTTTAATTTTAGTAGATGCTCCTCCAGGTGCAGTTTCTCCAATTATTGGTCTAGTAACTTTAGTTGTTTTTTTTATTTCGATAAGAGAAAAAAATTAAAACTATGAAAAAATACTCAAACTCTATATTAATACTTTTATTTATTTTTTTATTGGCGTGCTCCTCAACAGATGAATCAGCAGGAGTTGTATCTACAAATGATTTATCAAGTGACACAACAGTTACAACGATTGTGGAAGAAGCTGCTGAAGAGGTCGTTTCAATAGAAGATGCACAGCTTTTACTAGCTAGGTGCTTAAGAGAGAATGGTTATGACATTACAGATCCTAAGAATGGTGAGAGTTTACAAAGTGTAATTGGTCCGATATTTTTAGCTGCTGATCAGAAAGGAAGGCAAGAACTTCAAGAGACAATTCAGTCATGTGCTGATGAAAACAACATAC
>Ga0255783_10000892_pt1 | contig 33210 bp, 26 predicted proteins | sample 011ome_22_FD_179981 | JGI IMG/M metagenome (GOLD analysis project Ga0255783, IMG submission 179981) | Coastal salt marsh microbial communities from the Groves Creek Marsh, Skidaway Island, Georgia - 011507BT metaG (version 2) | ecosystem: Environmental > Aquatic > Marine > Intertidal zone >... | reverse complement strand
TTCTTTTAATTTCTGACACTACGATAAACCTTAATTAATGAAACAAGCTATTGTTATAGGTGCAGGTATTGCAGGTTTGGCATCCAGTATTCGTTTGGCCATTAAAGGGTATGATGTAAACGTTTTTGAGGCTAATTCCTGTCCCGGAGGTAAACTTTCTGCTTTTGAACTGAAAGGATATCGCTTTGATGCCGGTCCCTCCTTGTTTACCATGCCCCATTTTGTAACTGAACTTTTTGAAATGGCAGGCGAGAAAGCCAAAACTCATTTCGATTACAAAAAAAAGGAGGTTGCATGTAATTATTTTTGGTCGGATCAGAAAACTTTTAAAGCCTATGCCGATCGTGATAAGTTTTACGATGAAATTGAAAAGGTATTTGACGAGCCAAAAGCAAAAGTGAAACGCTATCTTGACAAAGCGCAAAAAAAATACGACCTCACCCATTCCCTTTTTTTAGAAAAATCATTACATAAATTACAAACCTATCTCTCTGAAGCAACATTAAAATCGCTTGTTAATCTTCATATCTTAGAATTACCCAAAACACTTCATCAAGCCAACCAACAAGCCTTCGATTCAGCGCATCTAATTCAGCTTTTTGACCGATACGCTACCTACAACGGATCGGATCCCTTTCAAACTTCGGGTATTATGACTTTAATACAACATTTAGAAGGGCATTATGGAACATTTGTTCCAACCAAAGGAATGGTTTCGATTACAGAATCACTTTATGGTTTGGCTTTAAAATTGGGAGTGGAGTTTAGTTTCAATTCCAAGGTGGAAGAAATTATAATCGACTCAGCTAGAATTCAAGGTGTACAAACCTCTTTAGGATTTCAAAGTGCGGATTTGGTGGTTTCCAATATGGATATTTTCCCAACCTATAAAAAATTATTACCACATTCAAAACCACCGACAAAGATTCTGAACCAAGAGCGTTCCAGCTCAGCAGTTATCTTTTATTGGGGAATCCAAAAGGCTTTTGACCAGTTGGAATTACACAACATCTTTTTTTCAGATGATTATAAAAGAGAATTTGATGCGATTTTTAAAGAGCAAACATTATGTAACGACCCTACGATTTACATTAATATTTCATCAAAAGACGTGCCTACGGATGCGCCCAAAGGTTGTGAAAACTGGTTTGTGATGATCAATACTCCTGCAGATCACGGTCAGGATTGGGACAGTTTGGTTTCCCGATTGCGTAAACAGATTTTAAAAAAACTTTCTAAGGAGCTCAAGACACCTATAGAACCCTTGATAGCTTGTGAAGAGATCCTAACCCCGCCCTTGATTCAAGAGAAAACACAATCCCATTTAGGAGCCTTATATGGAGCGTCAAGCAATAATCCAATGGCAGCTTTTTTACGCCACCCGAATTTTTCCAATCGCATTAAAAACTTATATTTTTGCGGTGGGAGTGTACACCCTGGTGGAGGAATTCCACTCTGTCTGCTCTCAGCTAAAATAGTTGATGAATTGATACCCAAAGCGAGTTAATGAATTATCTAGGGCTTCTTACAAAACAAAATATATCCATATTTTTAATTTGGTTATTTCACGTATCAGGAATAGTTGGAATTATTTACAGTGACGCCTCCTGGTTTATAGGTGCAACTCCCGTTAATCTACTGCTGAGTTTTATATTGCTTTTAGCCAATACGCAACTGAATAAGCGTTTAGTTTTTCTGTTGTTAAGTTGTTTTACAATTGGAATGGCTGCAGAGATTTTAGGTGTTCGCTACGGTTTTATTTTTGGAGAATACGCTTATGGAGCGGTTTTAGGTGTAAAGTTTATGGAAGTTCCCTTACTCATTGGGATCAATTGGTGTATTTTAATTTTTATCACTGGAAATATTGCCCAATTTTTTTCGGATTCATTTTGGGTCAAGACTTTTGTAGGTGTAGCACTAATGTTGGCTTTAGACATGGTAATCGAACCTGTAGCACCTGTATTAGATTTTTGGACTTTTGCTGACGGACTTGCTTCCTTTCACAATTATTTGGGCTGGGCATTGGTTGCACTTCCTTTACAAATGGCTTTTCACAAATGGAAAATTACAATTGAAGGATTTTATCCTTTTCATCTTTTCATACTTCAATTCTTATTCTTTACCATACTTTTGATTAAAATTAATTCTATAGGGATTTAAATGAATCAGTTGCCTTATTTCCAAACCGTTCTTTTGCTTATTGTCATCGCCTTTTCTGGCTGTAATGATAATAAAAATGGAACTGGACTGACTTCAACAGACACTACTGAAATCGAATTAACTCCTTCAAATGAAACTAGTTTAAATTTAGTTGATTACCCCAAGGGGTTTCTAATAGCAAATGAATTGGAAGAATGGGAGGGGTTTGAAAAGTTACACGAATCTATGGAACGTTTAAAAGAACTCAATTTTGATGGAGTTGAGGTTGATTTGATTGGACTCTCTGCGCGAGTAAAGAGTTTGCGAGCGGGACCCCTACCGCAAAATCTAGAGGTTCCTCAAATCATCAGTCGGTTAAAGGTGGTAGAAATGCAAGTTCAAAAAGCACGGTACTTTACCCAACATTACAAAAAAGATTCACTAATTCCTGCACTAAGTCTACTTTACGATTATTACAATGGCTTTGTTTCTAGAATGGTTTCCTTACAAAATGAAGATCAAGATTTTGACACCGGCTTAGAAACAACCACTTTAGATCAGTAGGAATTACTGCTTTTGAGACCAAAACTAGAGACCCATTCTTTATTCTGAGAAATGGCATCCTCCAGGTGAGTTATGTGATTGTTAAAATTATTGCTTTTATCCTCATTAATTCCGTCCAATTCAGCGTAGATACTTAAAAGGGTTTCATCTGCATGAACACACTTTTCAATTGCGGAGGCTTTAAGGGTGTCAATCGTAGATATTAACAATTGATCAAAATTAAATCGATTGACTACCAAGTCGTCTGTCGACATACCTAGCTGTTGTAATTCTCTTAAAACATCTTGAAAAAAACGATTCCTCAATAAGCCTTGCTGGTTGTAAAACCTTTTTTTTTCGGGACGAATCGCATGGTCTGAAGCCTTAAAATACTCAAGTTTTGAGTTTTTTAAGTGCGTTAGAAGTTTTTCTAACACTGCGATATATCTATTTTGTCTTGACATAGTTTTAAGCTATATCAAATTAATCAATTCATTAAGCGGAAAAAGAAAAGGGTTAATTTTATATCAACAAATTATTAACTTGATATTGAAAGCCTGTTTGTTCCTCAATTTTTGAAGCGATAATCCATCGTTTCAAAACACTGCCCTGAGTTTCAAATTCTGGAGCGGGGAGTTGGTGTTTTTTTGCCATAAAAGTGTAGTAGTCTTCCCTGAGGGGGTGATGGGGACTTACAAGATTAAACACTCCACTCAGTTCAGGTTTGGAGAGTAATTTTTCAATACCACTTATGGCGTCTTTTTGGTGTATAAAGTTGATGTACCCTTTTGGGTTAGGAATCACTCTTTGCTGTAACTTAAAAATGGGGTTTCGATCTTCACCCACCAATCCACCCAAACGGATAATCACTCCAGATTTTTTAGATTTAAGGACTGTATTTTCAGCAATTAAAAGTTCCTGAGAGGCTGAGGTTTGAGGATTGGGAATACTGTTTTCATTATATCTCCCCGATTTTTTTCCGTAGATGGAAGTACTACTGAGTAATATTATTTTACAGTTTGAGTTAGATTCAAGGTAGTTGATCAGGAGTTTTATTTTTATACCATAGGTTGAAACTGAGCTCCGGCTTGGAGGAATTGATATGATAAGTTGATCTAAATTATCAAAAAAAGACAATTCACCTTGAGGTCCTTCCTCAGAAACTAAAACACGAAAACTATCCAATCCCTGTTGGTTTAGGTCTAGTGCACCTTCACCTGAAGTTCTAGAGACTTTCACAACCCAGTTTTGAGTATTTAAGCTCAAAGCGAGCTGTGTGCCCAACCATCCACAGCCCAATATTCCTATTCGTTTCAACTTTCGATTTTTAACAATATTACAGATATATTTTGTTTGATCACCCTCATTTTAGGGGCTGTTTTAAAAATTCAATAAAAAAATGTATCTTGAAAAGACCTAAAAACTAAAAGTTATGCCAGTAAAAAGTTTTCAAGGAGAAAGAGCTAAAAAAGTTAAGGTCACTCCCAGTAAGTTAACCGTTGCAGATATCATGACCAGTCAATTGGTTATTTTTACACCTGAACAATCTATACATGAGGTGATGAGAGCCTTTATCAAGCACCGAATTTCAGGAGGTCCCGTAGTGGATGAATCCGGAAAGCTGGTTGGAGTAATTTCAGAAGCAGACTGTATGAAGGAAATCTCAGACAGCCGCTATTTTAATCTTCCTATTTTAGACAAATCGGTAGCTCATTTTATGACAAAAGAAGTGGATACTATAGATGCTAACACCAGCGTTTTTGACGCGGCTTCATTGTTTTCAAAAAGCAGTAGAAGACGTTATCCCGTAATGGAAAATAACCGTTTGGTTGGCCAGGTAAGCCGTAAAGATATTGTGATTGCCGCATTGGAAATGAAAAGCCAAACTTGGCGCTCCTAAAAATAAAGTTTAGCAGCTTCACGGTAAGTATTTGCATGAGCCTCTATGATGATGTTAATGTCTTTAGAATAGCCACCACCCATGCTGCATTGCAGTGGGATTCCCCTGTGGTGACAAGTTTCAAACACCAATTGGTCTCGTGATCTACAGCCTTCAAGGCTCAAGTTAAGCCGGCCCAATTTATCCGTCCCTAAAATATCGACACCACAGAGGTAAAATATAAAATCCGGTTGGGTTTGATCGAGTAATTGAGGGAGTAGTTTTTTAAGCTTTGCTAAATAGTCTTTATCAGCTGTTTGATCTTCAAGACCAATATCAAGATCGCTTTCCTCTTTCCGGAAAGGATAATTTTTTGCTCCGTGTACTGAACAGGTGTAGATGGAAGTATTGTTTTTAAAAATGGCAGCTGTTCCATTACCCTGATGGACATCTAAATCCAAAATCAAAATTTGTTTGGCCTTGTTGTTGTCAATCAGATATTGTGCTGCTATAGCCTGATCGTTTAAAAGGCAAAAGGCCTCACCGTGAGAAGGGAAAGCGTGATGTGTACCCCCAGCGATATTCATGGCTATTCCCGTTTCTAGTGCTTTTTCAGACCCTGAAATTGTTCCTCCTGCTATGGTAAATTCCCGTTTTACTAAATCCTTACTCAATGGGAATCCGATTTTTCGAACCTCACTTTTGGTTAATTCTAATTTTGATAATTGGGCGACATAGTTGGAGTCATGAACGCGAGTAACCTGCTCTAGAGTAGCCGGTATAGGTTCAAAAAAATCTTCTTTTTTACAGGTTCCTTCCAGCATGAGTTGTTGGGGGAGCAACTCGTATTTTTCCATCGGGAAGCGGTGATTTTCAGGCAATGGTAGCCTGTAGATGGGATGATATGCAATGGGTATAGTGCTGATAGACTTACTATTTAATTGGAGTACCCGATGCTGTAGTTTGGTCCTCAGGACCAACAAAAACTAAATGACCACCTTGGTTTTCACCCAATAAAATCATCCCTTGACTTTCAATTCCTTTGAGGCTTCTGGGTTTTAAATTGGCTAATAAAGTTACCTTTTTACCCACCAATTCGGCTTCTTCAAAGTCGGTGGCAATACCCGAAACTACAGTACGTTCTTCATCTCCCATTCGAACAGTGAGCTCCATTAATTTTTTGGTTTTTCGAACCTTTTTAGCTTGTATGATTTCAGCCACTCTCAGGTCTAAAGCGTCAAAATCTTTAAATGAAGTTGTGGGCTTTACTGGGGCCAATTGATTTTCCTCTAAATTATTTTCTATAGAGGCAGCGGTTAATTTTTCTCGCTGGGCGTCCATTTGTGCATATTCAATTTGCTTAAATAACAAAGCCGTTTTTCCTAGGAGATGTTTTGGTTTGAGCAGTGCTTTTTGAGTTGCTACAGCAGCCCAACTTATACTTTTAGAATCGAGATTGAGCATCTTTTTAAGCTTAGTAGAACTAAAGGGCAGTAAAGGTTCAGCAAGTATTGCCAGTGCAGAAGAAATCTGTAGGGCAGTATTCATGATTGTTTTTACTCGTTTGGGGTCTGTTTTGATAAGTTTCCAAGGTTCAGCGTCTGCTAAATATTTATTGCCTAAACGAGCCAATCCCATCAGTTGTTGACTGGCTTCCCTAAAGCGGTAGTTTTCAATAGCATATCCAATTTTAGCAGGAAGTTTAGCCATGGTCTCTAAAGCGTTTAGGTCTTCCTGCTCTAGTGTACCCGGCTCTGGAACATAGCCATTGTAATATTTATGAGTTAAGACCATTACGCGATTGATAAAGTTTCCGAAAATAGCAACTAACTCGTTGTTGTTTCTCGCTTGGAATTCTTCCCAAGTAAAGTCGTTATCCTTGGTTTCAGGAGCATTGGCGGTCAATACATAGCGTAAAACATCTTGTTGATCGGGAAACTCTTTCAAATATTCGTGTAACCAGACCGCCCAGTTTTTTGAAGTCGAAATTTTTTGTCCTTCCAGATTTAAAAATTCGTTGGCAGGTACATTTTCTGGCAGTATGTAGCGATCGGATGCTTTAAGCATGACGGGGAAAATGATACAGTGAAAGACAATATTGTCTTTCCCGATAAAATGAACCAATTGAGTTTCTTTATCAGTCCAATAGGGTTCCCATTCTTTACCGTTAATTTCTGCCCATTCTTTGGTGGATGAGATATAACCGATGGGGGCATCAAACCAGACATAAAGGACCTTTCCTTCGGCATTTTCCACAGGAACAGAAATCCCCCAGTCAAGATCACGGGTTACGGCTCGAGCTTGTAAGCCATTACTTACCCAAGATTTTACTTGACCGTAAACATTGGGTTTCCAATCGTGCTGATGGCCTTCCAAAATCCATTCTTTGATAAAATGCTCATATTGGTTTAAAGGAAGGTACCAATGTTTTGTTTTTTTAAGTTCAGGTTTAGCCCCGCTTAAAGATGATTTGGGATCAATCAGTTCAGTTGCACTTAAACTACTACCGCAACTTTCACATTGATCACCATAGGCTTCTGGATTTTGGCAGATGGGGCAGGTTCCAGTTACAAAGCGGTCTGCTAAAAATTGCTCTGCTTCTGGATCGTATAGTTGTTCTGAATCTTTTTCTTCAAAGACACCTTTGTCATAGAGAATTTTAAAAAACTCCTGGGCAGTTTCGTGGTGAATTTTCCGAGAAGTACGAGAATAGTGATCAAACGCAATACCAAAAGAGTCAAAAGACTCACGGATGAGTTGGTCGTACTGATCGATGATTTGTTGAGGAGTTTTTCCTTCTTTTTTTGCTTTCAAGGCAATGGCAACTCCGTGTTCGTCACTCCCACAAATAAAGGCTACGTCCTTGTCTTGTAAACGCAAATAACGGCTGTATATATCTGCTGGGATATAAACTCCTGCAAGATGGCCAATGTGAATTGGACCGTTAGTATAGGGAAGGGCAGCAGTAACTGTATAGCGTTTCGGCATGTGGGTATTAAATTTCCCCAAAAATACATAAATCTCACCCTTTTTAAGTGCTGAGATTGTATCTTTAATCAACCCTAAATCAAAACTAATGGCTCAACACAACCGCTTTGGAAATGAAGCCGAAGAAAAAGCCTTGGATTATTTACTTCAAAAAGGCTATACACTTCTGGAAAAAAATTACCGCTACGGTCATGCAGAAGTAGACCTACTCATGCAGAAGAAGGAAAAGTTAATATGTGTGGAGGTAAAAGCAAGAAGTACCGATTTCTTTGGTACTCCCCAAAGCTTTATCTCTTCTAAAAAAATTCAATTAATTGTAAGTGTAGTCGATCATTACATAGAAGTAAGCGATTTGGATTTAGAGGTGCGTTTCGATGTGATCTCCATTACAAAAAAGCGTGATAAATGGCGTATCAAGCATCTTAAAAATGCATTTTATGCCTGGCAATGATGTTTTATATCTAACATTTTGTGTTAAATAATTACTTTTGTTAAATAAAAGTAAATTCGAATGAAAACAATTGCTGCTACGGTTGTGGATTATATCAAGACCAAGCCCTACCTTTCCTCTGCCCTTTCAGACGGGATTATCAATCTTACTTCACTAGCTAGAAATATCCAAGACGATATTGAAGAACGGACTAAAAAGCCAGTAAAACCGGGTGCTATCGTTATGGCGTTGAAGCGAATTTCGGATACAGCTGATTTTGTTCAAACCAAACAGATCATCAAGGTACTTAAGAATTTGGGAGACATTACCGTTCGTTCCTCATTGGTTGATTACTCTTTTTTAATTTCAGATAGCTTGTTGGTGGCCCAATCCAATCTTTTGAAAGAGATAGAACAAAAAAAGGAAGTTTTTTATACTTCCTCTAGGGGGGTCTCAGAGAGTAATATTATTGTGAGTCAAAATATTGCTCCTCTGGTTGATGAATTATTTAAAGATGAAAGCTGTTTTTCCAAGACTGAAAACCTTTCTTCCATAACCATGAAACTGCCGTCAGAAAACGTGACTATACCTGGTATTTATTACTTTATTTTCCAACGCTTGTCTTGGGAGGGAGTCAATATTAACGAGGTGATTTCTACTTCCAACGAATTTACTATACTGATGCACGAAGATCAGGTAAATACTGCTTTTACAGTAATCAAGAATTTGAAGTTGCTGTAGGGAGTAAGAGTTTTTCCAGCAGTTCTTTTGCAGTCGTGATACGGTGAACACTATCAATTCTCAAAAGGAGTTTTAAGCCTTGAGCTGTAGATTTTTCTTTGAGTACCATACGGTTTTGATTTTGCTGAACCTCTGAAATAATATGAGTAAAATCCGGAGTCTGGAAAAAGGCACTCTGCTGATCAGCTAAAAAGTAGCAGATACAGCTTTTCTTTTTAATCAGTAGTCGCTCCATTCCAAGTTGGGTGGCTATCCATTTTAAACGGACACTTTCTATCAATTCTTTAGCCTCTTCTGGCAGGGGTCCAAAACGATCGATGAGTTGGGTTTCAAAATCGTTTAATTCTTCCTGAGTTTTGAGCGTACTTAGTTTTTGATATAGAGCCAAGCGTTCTTTGACGATATTGATATAGTCGTCAGGAAGATACACTTCTAAGTCGGTATCGATTTGTACCTCTTTGACATAGGTTTTTAAACTGTCGCTCTGCTCGTCTTGATAGAGGGTTTTAAATTCATTCTCTTTGAGTTCATCTATGGCCTCTTGGAGAATTTTTTGGTAGGTTTCAAATCCAATTTCATTGATAAAACCACTCTGCTCTCCACCTAGGAGATCCCCTGCACCGCGAATTTCTAAATCTTTCATGGCAATCTGAATACCTGATCCCAAAGCTGAAAACTGTTCGATAGTTCGGATACGCTTTTGGGCATCACTGCTCATCGCACTAAGTGGCGGGGTCAGAAAATAACAAAAGGCTTTTTTGTTGCTTCGACCTACACGCCCTTTCATTTGGTGTAAATCGCTTAAGCCAAAATTTTGTGCGTTGTGGATAAACATGGTATTTGCATTGGGAACATCCAATCCATTTTCAACTATGGTAGTTGCAATAAGAATGTCAAACTCTCCCTCCATAAAACCCAAGAGGTTTTTTTCAAGTTTGTTCCCTTCCATTTGTCCGTGACCGATACCCACCCGAGCGTCGGGTACTAAACGTTGTATAAGTCCAGCAATTTCCTTTATATTTTCAACTCTATTATGAATAAAATAGACCTGACCGCCACGCTGTAATTCATAGAGAATACCATCGCGTATTTGAGCTTCGCTAAAACGGATTACTTCGCTTTCTATGGGATAGCGATTGGGTGGAGGAGTGGCAATAACCGATAAATCTCGAGCCGCCATAAGGCTGAATTGTAAGGTTCTAGGAATGGGTGTTGCTGTAAGCGTCAATACATCAATATTGGCTTTAAGCGATCGTATTTTTTCTTTTACTGCCACACCAAATTTTTGCTCTTCATCGACGATAAGCAAGCCGAGGTCTTTAAACTTTACGTTTTTATTAACCAATTGATGAGTCCCGATTAGGATGTCGATCTTCCCTTCAACCAGCTCGTTTAAAATCCGATTTTTATCCTTGGTCGATCGGAACCTATTCAAATAATCGACTTTTACAGGTAGCGATTGAAGTCGTGATGAAAAGGTCTTAAAATGCTGAAAAGCCAGTATGGTGGTGGGCACTAAAACCACCACTTGTTTACTGTTGTCAACAGCTTTAAATGCCGCTCGTATGGCGACTTCTGTTTTTCCAAATCCAACATCACCACAGATCAGTCTGTCCATGGGCTGGGTGGATTCCATATCCTTTTTGATGGCCGCTGTAGCCTTGCTTTGGTCAGGAGTGTCTTCAAATAAGAAGGAAGCTTCCAGTTCCCATTGAAGATAACTGTCTGGTGCATAGGAAAATCCAATTTTTTGCCTGCGTTTAGCGTAGAGTTCGATCAAATCAAAAGCAATCTCTTTGACCCTTTTTTTGGTTTTTTGTTTAAGGGCCTTCCACGCCTTTGAGCCTAGTTTGTAAAGTTTAGGAACGGCTCCGTCTTTACCGTTAAACTTGCTGATTTTATGAAGGGAGTGGATACTTAGATAGAGAATGTCCCGTTCTCCATAAATCAGTTTTATAGCTTCCTGTGCATTTCCCTCAACATCAATTTTTTGCAGGCCACCAAACTTTCCTATACCGTGATCGATATGAGTTACATAGTCTCCTACTTCCATCTGGGTGAGCTCTTTTAAGCTCAGCGCTTGTTTTTTAGTGGCATCCGACTTTAGTCTAAACTTGTGGTAACGTTCAAAAATCTGATGGTCTGAAAAACAAGCCCACTGTGCTTCTAAGTCCTCAAAGCCTTGGTAGAGCGGTAAAACTTCAGTGGTGTAATGGACGGTTTCTTGTTGCTCTTGAAAGATGTCGTGAAAGCGTTTCGCCTGTTGTTCGTGACTACAAAAAAGAGTGTTTCTATACCCTTTTTCGTGATTTTTATTGAGGTAGTCGATCAGAAGCTCAAACTGCTTATTAAATGCCGGTTGAGGACTTTGTTTAAAAGAAAGCTGATCGCTGATTTGGAGTTGATCAGAACGTTCTAAAAGCAAAATGGATTTTTCTTTACAGTCGTCTAGCCATTCTTGAGGGCTTACAAAAAGGGTTTCTGGTGGGTATTGTGACTCTACTGCAGTTGAGGTATAGGTTACATTGGCTTTTTCGTAAAAACTCTTCAGTTTAGAGGTGATTTTATCCAAGTTTCCAAAGATAAAACTGCTGTTGGCAGGGAAAAATTCTAAAATGGTTCTTCGTTGATCTGTGGTCTCCAGATTAGAAGTATCGGGTAAAATTTCAATGGTATCATAAGCTGCTACTGAACGTTGATCCTCTACGTGAAAGCTGGAGAGACGCTCTACGGTGTCGTCAAAAAATTCTATACGATACGGGTGTTGGTAGGCAAAGGAAAACACGTCTATAATTCCTCCTCTAACAGCAAATTCCCCGGGTTCGGTTACAAAATCTACCCGTTCAAAACCCATTTCAAAAAGCCGTTCATTTAGTTCCGAAAGGGTAACGACACTGTCTTTTTTTAAAGTTAATCCAATTCGTTTTAAAGTGCGATGTGAAATTAGTTTTTCAAAAATAGCTTGGGGATAGGTGACGACAACCCTCGGTTTTTTGGATGTACTTAGTTTTTTTAATACTTCCGCACGAAGCAGGATGTTGGCATTATCAGTAGTTTCTAGCGCATAGGGTTTGCGGTAACTGGCAGGAAAATAGAGTACCTCACTAGACGATAACAATTGTTCAAAATCGTTTAAAAAATAAGCTGCCTGTTCGGCATCGTCTAAAACAAGAAGTAAAAAATGTTGGTTTTTTTGAAAGGCAGCAGCCAGACGAAAACTCATACCCGAACCGACTAAACCTCGTATATGGATACAGTCTTTTTCAAAAAACGCTGCTTCTAACGCTTTTTGTGAGGGTAACTGATCAAAAACGTTTAATCGTGTATAAATCGCTTTTTTTTGGTAAAGATACTGGGCTTATACCAATTATTATAAGATTTGAGGAGTTCTTTTAGGGGTTAGTATAACACAGTTTTAGACTCTGTTAGATTTTGATCTTTTAAACAGAAATGGATTCTCCTATATCAAGGAGTATCAATTCTTTGCCTTTGGTTTTAAAATATTCAATTGCCTTGGATTTATCGATTTCAATGGGTGGAAAAGTATCGTAATGGTAACCAATTATTTTATCGCACTGGATCAGTTCACTTGCAATAAGAGCGTCTTCATATCCCATGGTAAAATTATCTCCTACAGGCAACACAGCAATATCCAGTTTCGGACAGCTTAAGGGGATCAGTTCCATGTCTTTGGTCACGGCGGTATCTCCAGCTATATAAATCGATTGGGACGCATCGTAAAGTACAAAGCCTCCCGGGTTACCCCCATAAGAACCATCGGGTAATATGCTTGAATGAATAGCATTGACATATTTGGCAGTACCAAAATCAAACTGGTATTTCCCTCCGTGATTCATAGGATGCCCGTTAATATTTTTTTCTCCAAACCAAGTAACGATTTCAAAGTTAGAGACTACTAAAGCTTTGTCGTTATTATTCGCTATGGCCTCAACATCCAATACATGATCTTGATGACCATGGGTGATAAAAATATAATCCACAATTAAACTTTGAATATCAATAGATGAAGCCAAAGGGTTTCCAGTTATAAAAGGGTCGAATAATATCTTTTTATTATTCATTTCGACAGCTAAAGTGGCATGACCTAAATAAGTGATTTTCATAATAAATTATTTTAAAAGTGATTGAACCTCTTGTTTAAACTTGACTACTGGCAAAATAGTTTTATACCCTCTAATTTAGCAAATCAAGTTGAATACCATTTTTCATTTTTATATTCTTTATGTCTTGAATTGTGTTCCCTATTGCGGATATACAAGTAACGACCGACTGTTTTTTTGGTTCGATACCCAAATAAATGCAACAAGGGATGTGCTATAAAACGAGCGATTCGGAGATCTACTCTCATTGTATTTTTTGATTTGGAAGCCCAACTTACTCCGGGCAAAAGTGGAAATATACGATCGACTTTAAATCGTCTAAAGATTCCAGACAGCCATAAAAAAAAACTCGGTGTAGGTTTGACCAAAAAGTAACCGTCCAGTCCTTTTGATTGATAAAGGGGCATCAAGATTTTTGCTGTTTTTTTAGCTGTGATGAGCTGACCATTGCTTACTGCCAAGGGTACGCCCTTGCTGATGGTCTGAAAATTTGTAAACCTAGGTTTCATAGTAAACTGTTCTTCTGGCTTTATTTGATAGTGTTCGTAGATTTCATAAAAGCCTTGATGATGAGGGTTAAGCGAGTTCCATCGCTGCATATACGCATCAAAAGGAATTTGGCTTATGTCCAAAACCCCGCTGAATACCATGGTAAGTAGGATAAAGATGGTATGGTTTTCAATTGCATTAATTGAATCGTATTGTCCGCCTTCAAAGCCAAAGGAAACATAACCTAACTCGTTTAAATAACTCAATACCGGTCCGTCGAGATGTTCCTCTATTCCCAATATGGATGTCAAAGGATACTGACGTGTAAATTTCCTGTTCAACATACTGTCATTAATAGTTAAAAAGGGAATTGAATCCACAGAGGTTGTACGGAGGTCAAAAAAATAAAAAGGGCCTTTTTCTTTTTTGAGTATGTTATCTAGAGCAGTTTGCAATTCAAGTTGCTCTTCCTCATCTCTGTTTTGAGGATTAAAGCTTCCCGATTCTAGTTTGCTGATTCGCTCTGGTGTCCAAAGGCGATTGAGGTCGGTTGTGTGAAATCGCTCTCCGTGTTCAAGCGCCCAAAGATTACCTCGAATACCGTAAACACTTCCTCGAATAGGTTTTTGAAGCTTACTTAGTTTTTTAAATACCTCAGTCAAGGCAAAAACTCCAGAGGGTTCATTGCCGTGTACCCCTGCCAAAAAAATAAGACAGCCTCCTGAGTCTTTTCCATCAAGTCGACCTATGATACGTTCGATATTTAGATTTTGGTCAAGTGCTTTACTGTAGATCTGGGCCATCCTTAATTTTGTTTAAATCGCGTTTGGTAATAATACCGACAAGTTTTGAGTTTTGTAATACGGGTAGGCAACCAATTTTTAGTCGTTTAGCACGTTTATAAGCTACTGCTATAGGGGTAGTAGTTTCAACAGTAACAACTTTTTTGACCATGATGTCTTCCACACAAAGTAGATTTTCTGACAACCGAATTTGTTACCAATACTTGTCCAGATGGCGCCAGGTAATTAAACCCACCAAATTCCTTTGATCATCAACTACGGGTAGGTGGTGGATGTTGTTCCAGCGCATGAGTTCAACGGTTAGCCGAGCTGAATCGGCTTGGTTAGCTGTAATGAGCGTGGTGGACATGATATGGCCCATTTTGGCAGCCTGATTTTTAGGATGTTGATCCGATTGAATATCGTGCCATTTGGCTACTGATTTGCCAGACCTTTGATTTTCGTAAATGCCCTTGGTCAAGGTAAGTAAGGCGTGATCTTGACTGGAATTTTTCTTTAATGCCCTATAGTTTTTGATGGTCCACTGTGAACCTGTATGCACTTCAAGCCTTTGCTTTACAACGCCTAAATAATATGCTATTTCTTGGGAATTGACGTTCAACTTTTCCAGTCCTTTTTTTGCTTTGGGGAGTAATTCGTTGCTAATTAGATCGCTGACCAAGCTTTTTTTACCCATCCAATTCATTACAGCTTCAGACCCTTCTTTTGCAGCACGGATAAAGTTGTTTTTAGCATCACTAAAATCCATTTTTTTCCAAATATCAATTTCGTCTTCTGATTGGCCGTGCATCAGTCCAACCCAAAAAGCCATATTAGCGATTTCATCTTCAACTGAAGGGCCCGACGGGATATAGCGATTTTCGATACGAATATGTGCCTTACCGTTTCCTACCCCATAGCAAGGTCTGTTCCAACGGTAAACCGTCCCATTATGAAGATTTAAAGCCTTAAGCTGGGGTATTTTGCCATCCATCAAACTTTGGTAAGAACTTTCCTCAATTTTTTTAGTCAATAGGATTGGAAATCTGGAAAGCTCACTTTTGTAATGATCTACGATTGATCCTCTAACCCAATTTTCTCCAAAGGATACTCGTGCCTGCTGATCGATATTTGCTCGAGTCAGCTTACGGGTATCCATGCTTTGTTGGAATAGAGCAATACGGGTTTCACTCCAAAGTTCTTTCCCCAATAGCAGGGGTGAGTTAACAGAGGCTGCCAATACGGGACCGCTAATCGCTTGCGCCCAATTGTACTTTGATTCAAACTCCTCAGGTTTGATTTGTATGTGCATTTGAAAACTGGTATTGCAGGCTTCAAGCATGACCGAATCATGACTGATGGCCAATTCGTCAACTCCGTAGAGTTGTATTTTAATATCGTCTCCACGACTTTTGATCAGCATCTCGTTTAAAGCGTAATAACGCGGTTCAGGGGTCATGTAGTCTAGCTGTATTTCATTCATGGAGATACTAGGTAGAATGCCCGAAAGGATGACCTTACTGTTATGAGTTGCTGCTATTTGATGGACCTTGTCGACTAAATTATGCAGTTGTATTTTTAGTTTTTTAAAAACTGAAGTTTTAACTTCAAAAGGGTCAAGGTTGATTTCGACATTGTATTTGGCGAGTTCAGTGGTAAAGTGTTTGTCTTTAAGGGATTTTAAAATTGCTGCTGCCTTAGGCGCTGGTCGCCAGGACTGATCTACTAAACAAAATTCTTGCTCGGCTCCCAAACGGATATCATCCGACTCAATCCTATTGTTTTCAAGCATATAGGCCAAGCTTTTTAAATCATCTAACAAATGATTGATATAGAGCAGCCGATTCTCTTTTTTTAGTTTACTATTGACCTTATGTTCTCCCATCAAATTCTACTAATGCATTTAGTTATATGTCGTATGCATCTGAATTCTTAAATATTGATGCATCATTTTTAACAGATTTACTTAGTTACCAAAAAGTTGATTATTAGGACCAATTCGTTTACTAAAAACAAAGGGTAAATAGGTTATAGCTATAAGTCGAAAAATACAGTGTGTTGACAGTAGGTTATCCATGTTGAGTATAATAATTCAGGGTTCTATACCAAAGATAGAAAAGAAAATTTTAAGTCTATCGGCAAAAAAAATGACAGCCAGAGAAAGGAATTATTCTAGCTCAATTTTTCCTTAATCTCCGTGACCTCTTTGCCTGTAGTGACATAAATATGATCCTCTAATTTTGGTTTTAAAATATGGAGTCCGGTAAAGGCGCCAAAAGCAGCAAGGATCAACTGAGAAGTACTGTGGTAAAAACAAGGCAGTTTGATTTGCTGTCGTCCAACCCCCTGGAGTCTTACTCCAGGATGCACATGACCGCAAAATACAAAAGCTTGAGTATCCTGGTCTGGAAAGTGATGAAATAGAAAAGAGGCTTCTTCCAATTGAGGAACTACTTCAAGTCCCAACCCTGTGAATTTCCACTTTGGGATTACATCGTGATTTCCTGTTATCAAAACCATTTTAAAGCTTTGCTGTTTGACCCAAGCTTCAAAAAGATACCATTCGTTGTTTTGAAAGCTGTGGAATAAATCTCCTAAAAAAAGTATGCGTTTAACAGGAAAAAGGGGAAGCAGTTCCTCCATTTTTTGATAAAAAGAGCCCTCTGCCTCTCGAGGAACAGCTATACCGTTTTTCCTAAAATGGGCAACCTTACCGAGGTGGATATCTGCCAATAGCCAAGTTTGTTTTTCCTTCCAATAGACTCCTCCACTTGGGTGAAGCACAAAATGATTGGTATGGATTGAAATGGTTTTCATTCGGCTGCTTTTTCCAGTTGAAGGTACATTTTCTTGATGCGGTCTTCCACAGTTTCTGAGGACAGCTTGGAACGAATACGGTCTGTAATCAATGGAAATGAAAAAGGCGTAGGTTGTGAGCAATTTTTCCAAACCACGGTTTTTTGTTCTAACTGCTCAAAGACAAGTTGCATTCTTCCGCGTTCCATGCCGTGGTCAAAGGTCTCTTCTACGGCTTGTTGGTAGAGTAAATTATCAGGTTCGTAATCTTTAAAAACCTCAAAAAACAATTGAGAGCCGGATTGTAAATGCTTTGATTTGATAGGTTTGTTGGGATAGCCTTGAAACACCAAACCTGAAATTACAGCGATGTCTCTAAAACGCCTTCTTGCCATTTCAGAAACATTGATACTATTTGCAAGGTCTTCAAACAAATGGTCAGGGGTAAACAGGTCATTATCTAAAAAGGCTTCTTGACTAAAGGCTTGATCGGAGAGTAATTCAAAACCATAATCATTAAAGGACATACTAAAACTGATTGGGGAGATCAAGCTGATTCGATAGGCCATCAAGCTTGCCATGGCTTCGTGTATGGCATAGCCTTCAAAGGGATAAAAAACGGTGTGAAACCCTTCTTTGGTTTCAAAACGCTCTATGAGCAGTTCGTTGGGTTTAGGGATTATAGATTCTCTTTTTTGCTGATTAAAAACAGGTGTTAGAGATTGAAATTCAGGGGTGGATTCGCTCTGTTGTTCAAAGAGTGCATTTTTTAGTAAATCGCTTAAGTGTGCGCTAAAACTCATACGTCCTCCCATCCAAGCGGGAATCTTTGCCTGCTTTACCTTGGATCTTTTGACGATGACCTCCATTTTCTGAATTCGAACTAGCTCCAAATTCCTTCCTGAAAAGGCAAAAGTATCTCCAGGTTTTAATTTGGCGATAAACCATTCTTCTATACTACCTAAATAACCGCCTTTTTGATAGCGAATTTTCAAGTCATTACCGCTTACTATGGTTCCCATAGAGAGTCGGTGCCGAAGGGCAATACCTTTATTGGCTACTTTTAAAAGACCATCTTCAGACTGAATCAATTTTTTGTATTCGTCATAATGTTGCAGCGATTGACTTCCCCTAATTAAAAAGTTAAGTATCCAATGCCAGCGCGCTTTATCGAGGGTTTGATAACAAAAACTGGAGGTGATGACGGGATAGATTTTTACAGGATCAAAACCTGATCCTACCGCCAGGGTCATTAAAAATTGAATCAGCACATCGTAGCAGTTGAGGTAGGGAATTCGGTCTTCGATTTGTTGTTTTTTGATGCCGTTTTGGAGGGCAACGGATTCGATGAGTTCCATGGCGTGGGTGGGCAAAAAGTATATTGAACTCCCGGCTTGGGGTCGGTGGCCGCTTCTCCCTGCACGTTGGATAAACCGCCCTACCCCTTTTGGACTTCCTATTTGTATACAGTTTTCCACGGGACTAAAATCTACGCCTAAGTCCAAACTTGAAGTACAGACTACCACTTTTAATTCTTCTTTACGCAAAGATTCTTCCACCCAAAGGCGAATCTTTTTATCGATACTCCCGTGATGCATTGCAATTGATCCCGCGAGTTGAGGAGCAGCCTCAAGCAGTCGGTGAAACCAGATTTCGCATTGTGCTCGGGTATTGGTAAAAATGAGGGTGCTTTTGTTTTTTTGTACAATTTTGAGTGCTTGAGGGAGCAGGTGTATCCCCAGATGACCACGCCAAGGGAAGCGTTCCATGGTTTTGGGAAGCAGCGAATGCACACGGATTTTTTTTTGGATTTTTGCTTCAATTACAGCAAAATTTGCTGTTGGTCCTAGTAATATCTCACGAGCCAATTCTTTATTGCCAAGTGTGGCTGAAATTCCCCAAACTTTAAGATCGGGAACTAAGCTGCGTAAATACGACAATGCCAGTTCTACTTGTACCCCCCGCTTACTGCCTAAAAGTTCATGCCACTCGTCAACCACTACCACTTTAAGTTGACTAAAATAGCGTTGGTGGTCTTTTTGAGCCAAAAGCACATGAACACTTTCTGGCGTACTTACCAATCCGAATGGAGGAGATTTTAGCATTTTGGCCCGTTGACTCTGAGGGGTATCTGCAGTTCTTAAACCAACTTGAAATTCAGGATAAAAGTCGCTGAGCATTTTTTGAGTGGATTTTTGGATTTCCACCCCTAAGGCTCTAAGTGGGGTAATCCACAAGGCGTTTAATCCTATGGGATTTTTTTTAGAACGGCCTATTTCCTCTACAACTCCACCCCAAAGGGCATAGGTCTTCCCGCTTCCTGTTGGGGCGTGAAGCATACCACTTTTACCCTCAGCATAGGCTTTCCAGCATTGTTTTTGAAAAGACTGTGCCTTCCAGTTTTGAGATTTAAACCAGTTTTCAACTCCCTTCATGGCAGCAGTTGTTTCAGGTCGTCCAAACAGTTGGCGTCTTCCATTTTTTTATCGTGTCTCCATCTAGAGATTCTGGGAAATCGGACTGCGATTCCACTTTTGTGGCGTGAGGAGGGTGCAATACCTTCAAATGCAATTTCAAAAACTAAAGAAGGTTTGACTTGACGAACAGGTCCAAATCGGTCTAGAGTATTTTGCTTTACAAATTGATCTAGTTTTTTGATTTCTGCATCGGTTAGACCGGAATAGGCTTTTGCAAAGGTGACAAGTTCTCCCTTATTCCATAGGGCAAAAGTATAGTCTGTGTAAAGGTTTGTTCTTCTTCCATGACCTCGCATGGCATAAGTCAGTACAGCGTCAATACTTTTTGGATCCGACTTCCATTTCCACCAGCCTCCTTTTTTTCTTCCGACACCGTAGGCGGCTTCTCTCTGTTTAATCATCAAGCCTTCACTGCGTTTTTCTGCTGCTTTTTCACGTTCTTTTCGCACTTGATCCCAAGTCGATAAGCAGTAAACCTCTGAAAGCAATAGGGGAGCTTTTGGATAAATAGTATTTTTTAATAGTGCTTTCAGCTGTTGCTGACGTTTCCAGAGTGGGAGTTCACGTAGGTCTTTACCATCCAGTTCAAGTAAATCATAAGCCATTAAAACAATAGGAATATCTTTTTGTAATTTTTGGGATACGGTTTTTCGTCCAATTCGCTTTTGCAGATCTTGAAAATTACCAATATTGTTATCCTTAAAGGGGATCAACTCTCCATCAATGACGGTTCCACTTGGCAGTTGTTTGGTCAGTAATTCGAGCTCTGGAAATTTGTCTGTAAACAACTCTTCACCACGACTCCACAAAAAGTGTTTCCCTTTTCTGAGTATTAACTGTGCTCGCATACCATCCCATTTGTGTTCTACATTCCAATCTTTAGCGTCTTCTTTGGTAAAAAAAGTATCTTCTTCAATGGGATAGGCTAGATAAAAGGGATAGGGTTGAGAAATTTGATCCTCGGGATTGGGATGTAAAATTAGACGGTCAAAAGTAGTATTTAGCGGACTCCATTGTCCCATGAGGCGGTGTGCCAATATAGTTTCATCCACACCCACTGCTTTGGACAGCGCTCGAGTCATTAGTTTTTGACTGACGCCAATTCGAAATCCTCCAGTTAAAATTTTATTAAAAACAAAACGCTCAAAATGAGCCAAGCTTTTCCACTGATTCAGGATATAGTTTTTTTTCTCTTCTTCTGTTTTGGGTTTTAAAGCGATGATATCTTCTATACAGTCTTTTAGTGAGGGAGGGGAAGCTGTTCCCTCTTTGTGGACTAAAAGGGCAATGGTCTCAGCTAAATCCCCTACGATATGATAAGATTCTTCAAACAGCCATTCTGGAAGCTCAGCAAGTTCAGCCGCCCATGCTCTCATCAGGGTGGTAGTAACAGGTCTGGAAGGACGGCGGTGAGACAATAAGGCTACGGCCCACAGGGCATCAGTTTTTGGAGCCTCTTGAAAGTAATTCGCCAATGCCTCAACCTTTTTATTGGTTTTATTGGTTGTATCTAGAGTTTCAATTAAAGCAGCAAAACGTCTCATTCAGCAGTAACAATTTCTTCGGTTTCAGAGGCGTATTGAGTTTTTTGGGTTCTTGCGTTCCACCCTTGTTCGTTTAGGTATTGAGCAAAGAGTTCAATATAGCCATGGGTAGTGATTACATTTTCACAACCGGTAGCTTTGATGGCTGAGAGTAAACCGCTCCAATCTGCATGATCAGATAATACAAAGGCTCGATCTACAGCCCGCCTTCTTCGTGCACCTCTAAAAGCCATCCATCCAGAGGCATAGCCTGTAGATACTCGACCTAATTTTTTCATCCAAGCGCTGCCCATTACAGCAGGTGGGGCAAGAACTAAATTACCTTCTATTTCCTTTTTTGTGGTATCGCGCGTGATGCGTTCTGTCTGGGGGAAATCAATAAACTGTCGCAGCACTTCGGTCATGTGTTCCGTTGCTCCATGGGTATATATTTTGCCGATAGATGGATCCAGATGTTTGAGTAAACGCTGTACTTTTCCTAAAGAATACCCCATTAACAAACTCGTAGTTTTTTTGGCTTGATTGACAGCCCACCATTGATTTATACTCTCATGAGTTTTTTTGGGATCTTCCCACTGAAAGACGGGTAGACCAAATGTGCTTTCAGTAATAAAAGTGTGGCAGTGAACTGGCTCAAAGGGAGTTGAAATTCCATCGGCTTGGGTTTTATAATCTCCAGTAAAAACCCAAACTTCTCCTTTGTATTCAGCTCTTATTTGTGAAGATCCAGGAACATGTCCAGCAGGGTGAAATGAAAATTGAACCCCGTTGATACTGAATGTTTCGTTATATTTTTTTCCGCTGACAGTTATGTTTCCTAAACGGTGCTGAATAATGGGAACATTGGTTTGCTCCGTGATATAGCGTTTGCTTCCCCAACGAGCATGATCTGAATGACCGTGAGATATAAGCGCTTTGTCTACCCCACGCCAGGGGTCCAGATAGACGTTGGCTTGTTTACAGTAAATTCCTTTTGAGGTGAATTCCAGTAACGGCATGCATTTTTCTTTTTCAAGCGGAAGGTACGAATACCTAACAGATCACACAATTTGATTGTCTTATCCCTCAATCTTTAAAATGGGATTGGTTAATAAGTCCGAATAACTCCTTTTCCAACCGCTTTAAATATTTGTTATTTTCGTTTTGATGTATTTGATTTTTGACACCGAAACCACAGGCTTACCCAAACGTTGGGATGCGCCACTATCTGACAGTGAAAACTGGCCTCGCTGCATTCAAATTGCTTGGCAAATTCACGAAGCGAAGGGGAATTTAATTGCCCATAAAGACTATTTGATACAGCCTGATGATTTTACCATTCCTTTTGACTCGGAACAGATACATGGAATTTCTACAGCCCTAGCTACGTCTGAAGGAGTACCCCTAGCAACTGTTTTAAGTGAATTTGAAGAAGCGCTTAAGGAAGTTTCTTTTGTGGTAGGTCACAATGTTTCTTTTGATCGCAACATCATGGGTGCTGAATTTATAAGAGCGGGCCTTGCGGATCCTTTGGATCAAAAAGCCGTAATCGATACCTGTACAGAGGAAACAGCACAACTCTGTCAACTGCCCGGAGGACGAGGAGGAAAATTTAAACTCCCTACCCTCGGAGAACTTTATCATTTTTTATTTCAGGACAGTTTTGAAGAAGCCCACAATGCAACTGCTGATGTAGAAGCGACTTCCAGAGCTTTTCTTGAGTTGATGCGTCAAGAAAAGTTGCATCCAGAAGCTACTGGATATGCTGAGGATACTAACGAACTCAAAACGATAACCGTTCCTTTTCAGCTTGCAGGACTCAAACACCAAAACCTTAAAGAGGCTTCCAAAAAGCTTAAAAAAGAAATTAAATCACCAATCACAGTCGAGCCATCAGTCGACGGTGTTTTGGCCGATGTCTCTTATGTTCACTTGCACAACCACAGTCAGTTTTCTGTCTTACAGGCAACCTCAAGGGTTTGTCAATTGGTGGGAGCAGCAGCCCAATATCAAATGCCCGCATTAGCCCTTACAGACCACGCTAACTTGATGGGCGCTTTTCATTTTATTAAAGCCGTAAAAGCACACAATCAGGAGGCAGAACAAAAAATAAAACCCATCATCGGTTGTGAATTTTATGTCTGTGAAGATCATTTGGATAAATCAAGGCGTGATGACGGCTATCAGATAGTTTTTTTAGCAAAAAACAAAAACGGATACCACAATTTAGCAAAACTGACTTCTGCAGCCTATGTATCTGGATTTTACTACGTCCCTAGAATTGATCGAAAATTGATCGAACAGTATAAAGAAGATTTGATTGTTTTGACGGGTAACACCTATGGAGAAGTTCCTTCAAAAATCTTGAATATCGGTGATCGTCAGGCAGAGGAAGCACTACTTTGGTGGCACGAACAATTTAGAGAGGACCTCTATATCGAAGTGATGCGCCATGGAGAAGAAGGTGAGGACCGTGCGAATGAGATTCTGATTCAGTTTTCTAAAAAACATCAGATCCCCCTTATTGCGACAAATAACACCTATTATACTAATAAAGAGGAAGCCAATGCCCACGACATTTTGCTCTGCGTTAAAGAAGGAGAGAAACAGGCTACACCCATAGGTCGGGGTCGAGGATTCCGATACGGCTTTCCAAACCAAGAGTACTACTTCAAATCTCAAGAGGAAATGAAAACCCTTTTTCAGGATTTGCCTGAAGCGGTTTTGAATATTGAATCCTTAATTGAAAAAATTGAGCCTTTTGAATTGGCACGTGATGTTTTACTTCCCAAATTTGATATCCCAGAAGAGTTTCAAGACAGTAGTGAGTCAGATGGGAACGAGGGAGAAAATAAATACCTTCGTTTTTTGACCTATGAAGGCGCTAAAGAGCGTTATCCTGAGCTGACAGATGAGATCAAAGAGCGTATTGATTTTGAATTAAATGTTATTGCCAATACGGGTTATCCTGGCTATTTTTTAATAGTACAAGATTTTATAGCAGCTGCGCGAAGTATGGATGTTTCTGTTGGACCTGGGCGAGGCTCTGCTGCGGGATCTGTAGTGGCATACTGTCTAAAAATCACCAATGTCGACCCCATAGAGTACGACTTACTTTTTGAGCGCTTTTTAAATCCTGATCGGGTAAGCATGCCAGATATTGATATAGATTTTGACGATGAAGGAAGAGGTCGTGTCATGGACTATGTCATCGAAAAATACGGATCCAATCAGGTGGCGCAAATCATTACGTACGGGACCATGGCAGCAAAGTCCTCCATAAGAGATACTGCCAGGGTATTGGACCTGCCCCTAGGCGAAGCAGACCGTATTGCGAAGTTGCTTCCTAATATTAAACTTTCAAAAATCTTTAACTCTACAGACGAGGAATTAAAAGGAAAGCTAAGGACAGATGAAGTATTACGAGTAAATGAAATTAAAAATTTAGCAGAAGAGGAAAGCCTTTCGGGAGAGACTATTCAGCAGGCAAAAGTTCTGGAAGGTTCCTTGCGAAACACAGGAACCCATGCCTGTGGGGTAATCATTACCCCGGATGATATTACTCAATTTGTACCGGTGGCTACCGCCAAAGACTCCGACCTTTATGTGACTCAATTTGACAATTCGGTAGTAGAAGATGCCGGTTTGTTAAAAATGGATTTTTTAGGTTTAAAGACGCTAACCTTGATCAAAGACACAGTAAAATTGGTCAAGTACAAACACGGTGTCGATCTGAACCCAGATCAATTCCCTTTAGACGATCAAAAGACATATGAACTGTTCCAACGGGGAGATACCGTGGGGATATTTCAATATGAATCAGCCGGTATGCAAAAGTATTTAAAAGACTTAAAGCCTACAGTTTTTGCTGATTTAATAGCGATGAATGCCCTGTATCGTCCGGGACCTTTAGAGTATATCCCCAGTTTTGTAGATCGTAAAAATGGGCAAGAAGAAATTAGCTACGACCTGCCTGAAATGGCAGAATATTTAGAGGAGACTTACGGTATTACTGTATACCAAGAGCAGGTGATGTTGCTTTCCCAAAAGCTGGCTGGTTTTTCAAAAGGTGATGCAGATGTCTTGAGAAAGGCGATGGGGAAAAAGATTTTTGCTTTACTGCAAAAGTTAAAACCTCAATTCATCAATGGTGGAAAAGCGAAAGGTCATCCAGAGGAAGTATTGGAAAAAATCTGGAAAGATTGGGAAGCTTTTGCTGCCTACGCGTTCAATAAGTCGCATTCAACTTGCTATGCGTGGATAGGATACCAGACCGCTTATTTAAAAGCTCATTATCCTGCTGAATATATGGCAGCTGTGCTCTCTAACAACATGAATGACATCAAACAAGTTACTTTTTTTATGGAAGAGTGCCGTCGTATGGGTTTAAATGTTTTAGGGCCTGATGTCAATGAATCTTTTTACAAGTTTACGGTAAATGATCAACAAGCAATCCGTTTTGGGATGGGAGCCATCAAAGGAGTGGGTAGAGGTGCCGTTGAAACAATTATCGAACACAGAAAAGAACAGTCATATACCTCAATTTTTGATTTGGTCAAAAGAATTGATCTTCGAGCTGCAAATAAAAAAGCTTTTGAAAATTTGGTTTTAGCTGGCGGTCTTGATTCTTTGGGAGAGGTACACCGCGCTCAGTATTTTAATCCAGACGGCGATGGGATTACTTTTTTAGAAAAGGCGATACGCTTTGGGGCAAAATATCAAGAAAATTTGAACTCTTCCCAGACCAGCCTCTTTAGTGATGCAACTAATGAAACCTATCAAGATTTAAGTATACCAAGTTGCGAGCCCTGGTCCAATTTGGTTCGTCTAAAAAAGGAAAAAGAAGTGGTCGGAATTTATATTTCGTCTCACCCTTTGGATGATTTTACACATGAGATGAAGCACTTTATGAATATTTCTTTAAACCGACTTGGGGATTTAAATCCGTTGGTAAATAGAGAGTTGAGTTTGGGAGGTATAGTGAATGACGTTCAGCATTTGGAAAGTCGTAACGGAAAGGGATGGGCTCGATTTGCATTGGAGGATTTTACCGATCAATACGAGTTTCGAATTTTTGGAGAAGATTATTTAAAATACAGGCATTTTTTAGTCGTCAATCAGTTTATCCGAATCCGACTTATGATACGTGAGGGCTGGGTCAATAGAGAAACAGGAAAAGCAGGAGCACCTCGTATGCAGTATTTACATTTTGAAATGTTACAAAATACCATAGAATCCAATGCTAAAAAGCTCACCTTACAGTTGGACATTCACCAACTGGATCAAGATCAAATTGAGACTTTACAAGACAATCTAAAATCGTATAAAGGAGACAAGACCTTGTTTTTTAATATTTACGACACAGACAAAAAGGTCAAATTGATGCTAAACAGTAAAAAGCAGAAAGTCAATATCACCCCTGATCTTTTACACTATTTAGATGAGAAAGCGTGGCACTACAAGCTCAATTAAGAGCATCGGAAAAACGAATAATCAGATAAGTAAATTTGATTTTAAAATGAGTGGTTATTTTAGTTAACTTTGCTCATTAAATTTTTTAACATGGCATTAGAGATTACAGATGCAACATTTGAAGAGGTCGTATTGAATTCAGACAAACCTGTAATGGTTGATTTTTGGGCAGCTTGGTGTGGACCTTGTCGTATGGTAGGGCCCATCATAGACGAAATAAGTCAAGATTACGACGGTAAAGCCGTTGTGGGTAAAGTGGATGTTGATGCAAACCAGGAATTTGCAGCAAAGTACGGCGTTCGAAATATACCAACAGTATTGGTTTTTGATAAAGGCGAACTTGTTGGAAGACATGTTGGGGTATCTCCCAAAACAGCATATGCAGAGGCATTAGACGCTGTAATTTAACTTCTCTTTAGAGCTTATTTTTAAATTTTCTTTTTGTTGGTAATTGTTTGGCAAATTGAAAATGGAGCGTATATTTGCACACGCTAATTAGGTCTGGTAGTTCAGTTGGTTAGAATACATGCCTGTCACGCATGGGGTCGCGGGTTCGAGTCCCGTCCAGACCGCTCTTTTAAAGAAGTTGTGTGTTGTTTAATTGGAAATAATTCCAATGTTTTCAACCAGTGAGAAGCTTTCCAGTGAAATGGAGGGCTTTTTTTGTTTTATCAATTGGCAACATATTGGCAACAAATCCTATGTTTTTGCTGTAAAAAGTAAAAGCTAAAAGTTTCTATCCAGCATTAATACAAACACAGGGGCATGGGTTTTGGAAAATGGTTTTTCTATTGAAACAGAGGGATGTAATTTGATATGTAATCTAATATTTCTAAATTCAGTTTTTAATTAATTAGATTGATTTTTAAAGTTCTTGAATTAAATTATTAGATTTTTCATAAGCAAATGGAATTTAAAACTAAAATAAAAGCTTTTTATGAGGATATAAGTAAAAAGAGCTACAATTCATTTGAAGATGCCAGAGAAAATGCTGCATTATTAGGGAAAAAACTATTTCTTTTTAAAGAATTTGATTTAAGAGGAACTGAAAATTTACCACAAGAATCGGGGATTATATTTATTTACAATCATATTTCTAATAACCCAAACTATACTTTAGAAGATGATTTTCAAATCACACTTGACAGCCACTTTATAAGCAGTATGATTTCACAAAACTATTATAAAAAACCTGGTGTTCGCATTATAAGATATAGCCTTGATAATGAAAAAAAGCATTCGGAATACTATAATTTATTTAATTATATCAGAGTTTACTCAAAAGACTTTATACCAAATTATGTAACACAACAAGATCTTGAAGAATCTAAAAATATTTTTTATAGTTTATGCCACTCAGCCCTTTTGGAAAAAGAAAATTTAATTATTAATCCGGAGGGAAAGTCATCAAGTACTAAAAATTCACCTTCAGATTTCAAGGCTGGGATTTTTAAAATGGTTATAAAATCACAATTAGATCCTCTAATAGTACCACTAGTAATGGTAAATTTTGACTATCTCAACTCAGAAACTACTTACCGTTGTGAAATAAAAAAGCCTTTTAGACTGTCTTCTAAATTAAATGATTTAAAAAACAAAAAAGATTTAAATGATTTTGTAATATCATTTCAGGAAAAATATTCTTTGTGGGTTGATAATTTGAGAAAAGTAAGTTCAAGCTATGAAGATGAAATAAGATTATTAATTGAAAAGAAAATCAAACATTCACAAAGAAAAAATTTAATTGTTTTTTATGGCAGTTCAACTTTCAGACTGTGGGATAAAATTGAAAATGATTTCAGTCCCTTTAATGTATTGAATTTTGGATTTGGAGGGGCATATATTGAGGATTGCATAAAATACTTTGATTCATTATTTTTTGATTTAAATCCAAATGGAGTTGTGCTTTATGTTGGAGGAAATGATTTATCCCTGAACTATTCACCAAAAAAAATATTTAATCTTATCAAAAAACTCACAGAAAAATTTCAGACAAAACTACCTCAATGCAAATTATTCATTATTTCGATTAAACCGAGTTATCATAGAATTGAAAAGATGAAGCAAATTATTACCCTAAATCAAATGATAAAAAACTACTATGATAAATCTGACAGGGTGTTTTATGTCAATATTTTTGACTTATTTTTTGATCGCAGGAAGAAAATTATAAAAAAATATTACCTAATTGACAATTTACACTTAAGTAGTGAAGGCTACTCTGTATGGAAAAGGGAAATTCAAAAATCAATTGTTAAAGAGTTAAATTATCTTATTTAAAACACATCATGTATTTGCTTAGAAAATACTAAAACTTCTCAAGCACTACTATACCAAACACAGGGGCATGGGTTTTAGAAAACGGTTTTTTTTTGGAACAGGGGGATGGAATTTTATATGTAATCCATTCTATATATCTTGAAAGCATGAAAAAACTACTCTACCCTATAGCATTCGCAATAACAGCATTCCTAATCCTTTACAGCTGCTCTGTAGAAGAAGAGGACACAACTCCTCCTCCACAAGTCCAACAACCAACTCCTGAGCCAGAGCCAGAGGTTTCACAATTCACCCTTACAGTTACAGCAGGAGAAGGAGGTTCTGTATCAACTGAAGGTGGGACATATGACGAGGGTACTGAAATATCAGTAACTGCAACCCCTGATGAAGGGTATGAGTTTGTTGGATGGGAAGGTAGTGATAGTGATTCTAATAGTTTAGCCATAGCATTAAATGGAAATACAACAGTTCAGGCAATTTTTTCTTTAATTTCATCATTGCCATTTAATTCTATTTCAGAGAGTTTCAGTCAAATTAACCAAACTACTTCATGGTACTTAGCAAATTATTTTTCTTTAAAATACATATATATTAATGATAGTAATTTTAATCTACTAAAGGTATATGAAAGTGAAGAGGAATTTCTTCATTGGAGACCACTATCAGAGTCAATCACATTTGCTGACCTAAATGGAGATAATTTAGTTGACATGTTTGTTTTAATGAGTAAAGTTAATAATAATGGTTTTGCATATGAAGGTCCAGGTAAATATGTGGTTTATAGCAATGTTTATAGAGATGATTTTAATTATCAAAATCCTATAATTGTAGAATCTGATTTAGTTTTTCATGGAGATACTGTGGTACAAGATTTTGATAATGATGGAATAAATGATATTCTTATAGGAGCTTATCAAGATCATAATAATAAATCACTCCCAAAAGAAACTTTAAAAATATTATACTTTAACTCAGATTTCACCTTCGAGGAATACTCTGTTGGATTTAGAGGGAACATGCATTCCTTATCTGCTGGAGATGTTAATAATGATGGATTAGTTGACTTTGTTCAAATTGCTTATACAGGCTTAGATGATTTACTATTGGATGCTAATTTTCCTAACACTTTTATTAATATGGGAGGTAGAAACAACTTTGATAAAATAGATATGTTATATAACGAAGAAGAATTTAAAGAAGATTGGGATCAATTTAATCTTTTACATTATGATCTATTTGACCTGAATAATGATGGATTCTTAGATATACTTGCTGGATTTGACTTAGTGAATGATAAATGGGTTGAATTACGTTATGAATTTGGTGATAGGTTTTTTCACGAATCTATGGAAGGTCCTTTTGTGTTATGGGGTGATGGAACTGGTCAATTTTCAATAGATGATATAACTTACACAGAAAATTTAAGCTTTCCATATGACTCAGAGGTTGGTATGATAAAGATAATGGGAGGAGGCTTCACAGATTTTGATAATGATGGAGATATAGATTTTATAATTTCTTCAGAACTACAAGATTATGATATAAGTAGAGAAAGTTTGACAGGCAGATCATATGACAATTATATATTACAGCTTTATCAAAACAATGGTAATAAAACATTTACTGATGTTACTTTAGAAAAAATAGATGCTTTTACAAAATTTAATCCTTTTGAGTTTAGCTTCTTTAGAAGAGTAAGTTTAATAGATAAAGATGGAGATGGAGATTACGATATTGTACCAAGATCTTTTAATGGAGTTTACAATTACAATACTAACTCTTGGAATGACTTGTATGATGATTTATTTTGGGAAAACATTGGAGGTCAATTTGTAAGACGAGGAAACGATTAGTATGAAAAAGCTACTCTACCCCATATTATTCGCCCTAACAGCATTCCTAATCCTTTACAGCTGTTCAGCAGAAGAAGAGGACACAACACCTCCTCCAAGTGTTGTAGCTACTCCAGAGCCTGAACCAGCTCCTACACAATACACTTTAACAGTTACGGCTGGAGTTGGTGGGACAGTTTCCACAGAAGGAGGAACCTATGATGAGGGGACAGAAGTAACTATTACAGCTACTCCAGCAGAGGGATATGAGTTTGTTGGATGGGAAGGAAGTAGTTCAACTGATAATAGTTTAAACATAACTGTAAATTCAAATGAATCTTTAAATGCAGTTTTTGAATTGATTCCACTATACACACTAACTGTTTTAAGCAGTGAAGGAGGTACTGTATCCACTGCTGGTGGCGAATATACAGAAGGCACTGAAATCGAAATATTTGCTACACCTAATGAAGGATTTTCTTTTACAGGATGGGAGGGTATTGAGGATACAAGTAGCACCGTAACAGTTTCAGTCAGTTCGAATGCCACGGTCACAGCGATATTCGAAGCAATTCCTCAATTTACTGTAATAGTTTCCTCAAGTGAGGGAGGTACAATATCCACAGATGGTGGAACCTATGCATCAGGTTTTGAATTAAACATACTTGCAACCCCAAATACAGGCTATGAGTTTCAAAGATGGGAAGAAGTTGATATTTCAACCGCTTCATTAACGATTATAGTAAGCTCAAACATCTCCTTAACAGCTATTTTTATTGAAACTCCAGATGATTCTAATAATTCTAATATTACAAATGAAAATACGGGTCCAACACTATGGAGGGGAGCTGCTACAACATTTAATAAATCTGATGGATCTAATCCAAACTTAGAAGAAAATCAAGATAGAATAACTGAAAATGTATGGATTACAAGGGGGAATACTGGAGGGCAAATTTTCAATATCGCTATAAACAATGGTGCTGATAAAACTGAAAGTCCCGTTGGAACTAAATGGGCAATTGGTACATTAGACGAATTGGATAATTTAACCTTTGATTATTTCCGTAACGCAATAAGCAGACCCAAGACTGTAGTGGGTAAAAATTTGGTTCTACACCTAATAGAAGATGATATTTATATCTATGTAAAGTTCACTTCTTGGAGTCAAGGTAAGAGAGGAGGGTTTTCTTATGAAAGAAGTACACCTTAGTTTTCACTCCAATGGATACAATCCAAATCCTCTATAAAGCATTGATATAATTGCCTTAAGATTGGATTCCTGTGTTGAGGTTTTAGGGGGGTGGTGTTTGGGGGAAGTTTGTAGTGTTTTGTAAAAAACTCCATTCTCTATATCTTAGAGGTATTATTAATCATAAATCAATTAAAATGAAAAAACTCATTTTATTCTTGTCTATAGTTCTGTTATTTTCTTGTGAACAAACACAAAAAGGAGCATTAGAAGGTTCTTGGTTGAGAAAAGGAACAATAAATTATAAAGAGGGTAAGCCTGTAGATACAATTAAATTCAAAGGGGTGTTTTTTGAAGTTTATACAAAAGGTTCCTACTCACTTTTGATGAATGAAATTAAAATTGACTCCGTTACAGGTGAAGATGTCGATAAAGGAATTTCTGAAGCTGGTTTTTATACAATAGATAAAAATAAACTCAAAAAGAAGGTTTACTATGGCACAGGTTGGCTCGGTGAAGGAATAGGCGAATGGAGTGGACCTGATAAGGACTACATCGAGGTTGAGTTTAAAATTGATTATGGAAAAAACCATTTATCTAAATTAATGCCACTTGACTCTTTAGGTAACGGATTCGCTGAATACTACACCAGAGTAGATTAAATCATCGGCATACCCTCTTCATTAGGTTCAGAGAGTAATTTGTATATTGGTTCCTATTAACCATAAATCAATTTAAATGAAAAATATTCTACTCATATTGTTATCGACTACAATAGTTGTCTCCTGTCAAAATCAAAAGAGTGAAAAGGAATTAAAATCAGAAATGTCTGAAAATATTGTTCTTAAAAATTTTGAATATATCTCATCAGGAGATATGGATTCTTTTCAAAAAACTATAAGTAGTGATTTTAAATTTATTTTATCAGGAACACTAAAATGGAATGATGGTAAGCCACTTTCAAGAACATATGAAGGATATGACTCATTTATAAATGATTTCCTTACACCTGCTTTAGCTACAATGCCAAATGGTCTAAAATTCAATTTTGATAAAATTATAGCTAATGATTCAGGGGCTGCAGTTATTTGGCACGGTGAAAGTGAAGCATTATATGATACTTACAATAACAAATATGTTTACATATATGAAGTAAATGATGAAGGGCTGGTATCTTCTATAACAGAATACACTGATTTGCTATTGTCAGCATCATCTTTACTTGGACAAAAAATTAATACAAACTTTAAAGAGGAATAATCTAAATCATCGACATATTCTCTTCATTAAGATCAGGGAGTAATTTGTATATTAGTTCTTATTAACTATAAATCAATTAAAATGATATTTCACATAATAGCAACTCATAATTACGAAACCTGTCCTGCTCATAACGAAGAAGTAAGACAAACTTTTGCTAAAACATTAATGGGTAGTGAGGAAAAGCAGGTTAAAGTAATTTCAACTTATGTTAATGCTCCTGCTCACACATTTTATATTACAATTGAAGCAGATGCTATTGAAAA
>Ga0255783_10000870_pt1 | contig 33637 bp, 52 predicted proteins | sample 011ome_22_FD_179981 | JGI IMG/M metagenome (GOLD analysis project Ga0255783, IMG submission 179981) | Coastal salt marsh microbial communities from the Groves Creek Marsh, Skidaway Island, Georgia - 011507BT metaG (version 2) | ecosystem: Environmental > Aquatic > Marine > Intertidal zone >... | reverse complement strand
ATTCCAGACTTGTAATAAGGCTTGTTGTACACTTGCACTTTCGGGGTAAGCAGTCTTGTTTTGTATTTCTTTAATTCTTTCTGTTGTCATTTCTCTTTGGTGTTAAAGGTTTCATTATTGCATATCGCAATACACGATATTTTACACTTTGTCACACTATTACCTTACTTATGTGACAACATCGTAAGGTTATACCCTTACTTTGTGTACCACTTTGGTACGCATTACCCTTGTTATAGCATATAAAAAGGGGGTTGACCCCCCTTTTTATATCTTCCTGCATATAGTTAGAACGGCATATCATCACCATCGTTTACCGCTGCTGCCGCAGCTCGTGGCTTCATCTCACCTTGCAACTGGAAGTACTTACCTCCATCACGCTTGTCCTTCATCTCAAGGTTAACCCAGCCCTTCTCATTCTTTGCGTTCATAAGAACCTCAAAGTCTTGTGGACCTAATGCTACCTTTACAATCTCACCATACTTGGTGTTCACTACTTGTGTTTTACCTACGAATACTTTGTCGTTTGCCATCTTGTTTTAATTTAGTTACTTGTTAATAGTTCTTTTAAATGCTCGTACTTCTCAGACAGTCTCAAGTACTCTGCCTTCAGCTCCATTAAGGCGTTCAGCTTTACCTCATTTGATTGCTCATAGCCCTCAACAAACGATTTAACCTTAGTGTATTTAATGCTGTAACGCTTGTCAGCAAGACGATTCTCGTGTGAACCGATGTACACATTAACACCTTTCGGGTCAAGATTAATTAGTCTACCTATCTCACGAACACCATATCCGTACTCGCTTAATAGTTGACACGCAATACTCTTAGCCATTGCGATTTCTTTTTTCTTTCCATTAGACATTATCTCTGCTAAAGGAACATTGGTAACTGTGCTGGTCGCATAGACCACCAAGTTCTCAAGGCTACTATATGATGTCAATGTCTGCACTGTAGGGTTGGTATTCTCCATCAATAAATAATCTTTCGTATAGTTCTATAGACTCTTCTAACTCTCTCTCTCCTCGGGCAAGGAACGCATCCCCTGCCTTGTATATGCCTACCTCGTAAGGGAACTCTTTCTGTACCACAAGGAAGTAGAACACATCTACTTCAAAGATTTGGCTGTATAGATAGGCTTGTTGTGCGTAGTTGTAGAAGGCATTCTTCTTCCACTTATGCAATGGGTCCTTCGTAGTCTTTAGGTCTACAAGGTAGGATAACTCACCGTCCCAAGCCAAGGCATCTGCCTTACCTTTTACCTTGATGATGTTGCCCTTTGCCGTTTCCCATTCCATAACACCAGGCACTTCGGGTTTCATAGACAAGCCCATAATCTCCTCCACTTGAGGAACCTTAGATAGTTTGTCGTACATACCCTCAACGATGTGGTAGTCATTCTTTGTGAGTACAATGGTATCGGGATTCTCAGCACAGAAGTTCTTGTATTCTGCACCTCTCCTTGCACCATCCCATCCTGTGTAGTTTACCTTGTCCTCTAAGAACCTTGCGTGTAAAGCACGGCCTACATCAAACGCTGAGGTAGATGATTGAGACCATTTGTTCTTACGCCACAAGTCAAACTTGGTTGGGGACTCCTTTAATAACTTGAGGGAACTATTGGACAGATACTCTCTGTCCGCATAGTACACCTCATCATCGTTAAACCTTTCTATTATATCAACCATTATCCTAAGATTAGTTTCTTCTGCTGGGCAGATACCTTGTACTTGCCTAAGGCATTCTCAACGGCATCACGCTTACCATTCTTAACTGCATCTACCATCTTCTCAACGATGTCATCAGTTAATTCCAATAGCGAGGGTTTGTTAGCCGCCTTAGTCTCAGTCTTAGGTGTACCATTCTGCTTTGCGATAGCAATTGATACCTCGTTGCTACTCGCAATAGAAGTGTCAATCCCAATACCGAGATTAGCCAAGGCACGACCCCAAGCACTTGTCTCACAGTTCTCCACATAACTTGTCTTGTTGATGTAACTACTTGACTTATCCTCTTGGGCAAAGCCAGTGGCTCTTAGCACCCATTGGTCATCACGAATCTCTGCTCGTATCACACACGAGTCAGCATCAAGGTGTACTATCTCAGAAGATAGCGACCATCCTTTGTAATCATCAGAGAATCGGAAGTACTTGATTCTCTCGTTAACCTCAACATACTCTTTCCCCTTGATGTTGGTTGTCTTGAATTTGTAATTGCTCATATCTAATTTAAATTGGTTACTACTAAATTACTGCAAAATCACTCTCTTGCACGTTCTTGTTTAATATTTTTTCTTTTACCATATCTAAAACCTCCTCCTTACTATCGTTTGATAGCATCGTACCGAGTAGCATAAGAGTTATCTTATCGGTCAACTCTTGCTTGGTCTCCTCACTGTTAGGTAGCACCTCAGTAAAGATTTCGGACCAGTTGTTTATGGCTTCAATGTACTTTGCATCTCTCCAATACAAGGCGTTATCTAAGACCTTGCAACTATGGATTATAGTGGCGTGGTCCTTACCTGCTAAACGACCTATGTGGATTGATGTCTGCTTATATTTCTTATGAAGAATGTATAAAAGACATTGCCTCGGAATAACGTACCTCTCTTCTCTGCTCTTCTTCAATGGGTTTACGGAGTGTCTCTGCTCGTAACTTGCTGTAAGACGCTGGAATGTATTGCTTGTTATTGGTAGTCTCTTTGTAACGGTCTTCATCTCTCTCTTGTTGTTTATAGTATTCCTTAATCTTTGTGAAGGCTTTGTACTTTGCCAACTCAATCTTACGCCTTGATACCTCCAGTTCACTTGCAAGTTCACTGTATCCCTTACCATTAAAGAAGCACTCAATAATAACCTTGCGTTGTAGGTAGGGTAGGTTAGTCTCTATAAACTCCTTGAGTAGTTCGGTAGAGTTATCATAGTGCGTATCGTGTGATATCAAATTAGACTGATACACGCTGTATTCATCTCCGTCATAGCCGTAGGTTAGTTCGGACTCAGTTCGTGCATCTAAGTTCCTCCTATTGGCACTCTCGTAGGTCTTATAGGAGTTCAGTATAGCGAATCGGAAAGCACTCATCGCCATCCCTATCTTCTGCTTCTCGTTCTCAAACTCCTCATCCCTATCCATATACCTCTTGATGTTCTTGAATGCAAGGTACGCTGCGTGTTCAACTACCTCATCCTTGTAGAAGGTAAGTCCGTAGTACTTTGCACAGAAGTATAGGAACCTATTGTTTCGTGGGAACCACTTCTTGATATCATCGTTTGTAATCTTCATTGCTCTGTATACTATTATTATAAAGTAATACCCTAAAGGGTATTACTATTATACTATTACTTATTTATACTATTATTATAATACTCTTGATACTGGTATTCAGCATCAATAAAATCATCTAAATTAGAATCCGTTATCCACATTTTCATCCATCTTTTCGTTCATAACTTTGTGTAACAACTCACGAGTTTCGTTGAGCAACTCGACAGTTCCATCGTACTTTAGTTTAAGACTACGATATTCATTTCTCGCTTTCTCAATTGTGTCTCGATAAGTAACCATATCATTGGTTCTTGTCTTGTGGATTTCCACAAATTGCTCAAGATGTAGGAGGACTTTGGTAAAGCCATTGTCCTCCTTACATTTTTTTGCTACTTCCCCAAGCACATAGTACAGTACTTGGAAGTCTGCTTTGATTAATAAGTCATCTTCAATCTTCATTTAACACTTTATATCCAAAGGACTTTACCCAACCTCTATTGAACCAATGTTCTAAAGATTTGTAGTAGTAAGTACGCTTCGGTTGTTTATAAAATCCTGTGCCTAACACACACATATGTCCGTTATTGTTCTCGTAATAGAACTGATAGTACTCTTTCATAATTAATACCACGAGTATTTGTTAATTGGCCAGAAGCCATCTTGGTCTTCTACTATTTCGTTGTCTTCTACATAACGCCATAGTCCACTTGAGTCCTCCCAAAATACTTCCTTGTCGTTCATCTCATCAATGAGTGTTGGCTCCTCCTCTAAGTACACATCCTCTGAAGAAGATACATAGATGCCATAGGCATTACTTTCCTCTTCGCCACTAATGTTAAAATCTAATTGAGGATACATCTCAATCATCTTGAAAATTACTGGACGAGGGTCTGCCCAAGCAGTACGCATATTGTATTGATACTCATATGGGAAGCCATCTTTATCGGACATCACCATAGTATCATCAACTGAGGCATTCCACTTTGTACCCCAATTCTCTATGTTCCAATTGTACCAATTAGGGAAAATATTATCCTCACTTTTCTCATCATAAAGTCCTTCGGGCTGAGGTATGAAATGATTAAAATCAAACTCACGGCCCTCAAACTCAGTACCCTCTTTACCTTTAACATTCTCAACGAATGCTTGTACATCTTCTTTTTTCCCGCTCACATCAAGTGTGAAATAAAACCAATTAGGCATAATTAATCATTGTTTACTATTGATACTTTCATTCTTGCATTGCGATTATGATGGAGGGCGAGAGCAATTCTCGCTTCCTCCAATGATTCAAACTCTTGTTTGTAGGTGGTTAAATCGCCATCCCACCATACTTCATACTTCCACTTAGTCATAACTCTTCAATTAAAAACTCATCAGCCTTTACATACTTAGTTCCCGATGTGGTAACACTCATAATGTTATCGGGGATAAGCGATGTGTAGCGTTTACGATTGTTGTCCCATACTGTGAGTACACTTGGGCTACTCTGCCCAGTACCCTTAACAAACTTTGCTACTCCGAAGCGACCATTAATCTTGGTTACTTCTCCGTTCTTCTTGCGGTACTCAGCACCGAAGATAGTTCCTTTGCTTTGTAGTTCTGTAACTACTTCATTGAAATACTTTACCATTGCTCTTAATTTTTGTGCAAGTTAATCATTAATTTCTAAACCACCAAATGTATATGGAGATTTTTTTCTTTAGGTGTTTAGTCAGTCTTCGTATCATCCTACGTGAAAGGTTGAGTTCACATAATCAAACACCTCTTGGTATATCTCCTCTGGCACATCAGCACATCTGAGTTCCGTATGAATACCCTCAAAGAGGGCATCCACCGCATTATCAATAATACTACCTCTACACACTTGGTCTGCGTAGTATTCTATCTGCTCTTGCAGATTTTCTCTTACATCTTCTTTAGTCATATCTTTTTTATTTATATATTATTAACAAGCGCACCACGCCCAACCTATATATTCAGTAGTCGTATCTTTCATAACATAGAGTACACGTTTCTCTCCGTTCTCTATTACCCAATCCTCAAAATCTTCCTCACGAAGTTTAAATGTCTTGTCTTCAAATTCGTGGCAAGTATTAAACCAACCACTATACGAATCATTTGTGTCTCCGCTATTCATAATTTTAACAGCCGCTTCCTTAGCCGTTGTTGCTTTTACTCTAATTGTTTCTAATGTTGCTCCCATCTTACTTTATGTTTTTAAATATATGTTCTATTACACTCACAGTCCAACCATTACCAATCATCTTGTATCGCTGAGTATTTGACACACCTGCCGTGTAGTTTTTAGGCAAGGTTTGTAGTCGCTCATACTCTGCTGGACTCAATGTTCTCATCATCGTTCTATCCTCGTTAAGCAGATATTGGTTCGGGTGATGTGCGCTTGTGGTAAGGCACACCGACTTATCATTACATACCCAATTCACACCCTTGTCAATTCGTGGTTTACCTCCCCAATCTTTCAGCATAAAGGGCTTGAGTTCTCGGAATGGTAAATCATCCAACACATCGGTAAACTTGTAGCCTCTATCAATCGGTAGAGAGAAAGGTATGTTAGTCCAATACAATCGCTTACGATTTTGTGCAGATACCAACTTAGAGTTAAACTCTATTGGCTCAACACCAAACTCATTTGAGATAATATCTAACCACTCTTTCTTCATACTCACGTTCTCAAGTAGGAAGTACTTTGGCTTCACTTCTTTGAATACCCTAACGAACTCCCAAAACAATCCGCTCTTACCATCAAGTCCAGAGCCATCGCCTAAGGAACTGAAAGATTGGCACGGACTCCCACCTATGAGCAAATCTATTTGGGGCAATGTAGAGGTGTCTAATTGTGTTACATCGCCTATGTGTACAGTGTTAGGGTAGTTCTTCTTTGCAATCTGCATTGCGTACTCATCAATCTCACTCGCAAAGTAGTTGTCGTACTTAATACCCGCTTGGTTGAGGGCTATTTGCCCACAAGACATTCCGTCAAATAAACTTAATACATTCATAAAAATTTCTCTTTTAATTCTCCGTAATTCTTAATTATATAAACCCAATCATCTCGCTCAATTTCCACCTCACAAAACTCTTGTGCAAGTTCTCTCGCTTTAGGGCTGAACATATTGTACGCTCCTAACTCTCGTACTAACTCGTATGCTTTAAATTTCTCTTCCATTTCTTTATTGTTTAAAATAGTTATCCGTTCTCATTGCTCCATCGCTGATGGCTTGTCGGTATGCTACCTCCTGGACATTGTAGTTGTCCATACTTTGCCCTCTTAAGCGTAGTTCTCTAATCACTAAATCCATTAGTGTTTCTTGCTCGGTGTTTGTTACATTCCAATACATAATCAATCTACTTCTTCAATTCCCTCAATAAACATTTCGGCATCATCTGCCTTAAAATAATAGTTACCATCTGCAATAATATCTGCTATGGCTTCCTCTATGGTCATACCATTGTATAGTGTCATATCTACACTACCTACAAATTTGATTGTGCCCTTGACAATCACAGTTCCTATCTGCTTCATATCTCTTAATTTTTGTGCAATATATAAATTATTATTATCTATTCCAAACTCTTTTTATGGTTACCCAAATAATTGCTTGTAACTCGTAGCCTTTGTACCCGAGTGAGTGCGCTACATCTGATGTGAGTGCCTCCAATCTTCGGTACTGAACTGCCGTACAACTCTCCATACAATCTACCACTCCATCTTTTGGGAGCGTTACACACGCTCTTAGGTGCCACTTGTCTATCGTTATGTGGTCCGGACTCATCAACCCCACGTTCATCGCAAAGGAATGTGTCTTTGGACTCTTTGCCGTTATCTCGGTGTTGCCTCGCAATATCTCAAATGCTTTCTGCTTGTTCGCATTATATGTACACACTTTTACATCATCGGGTGAGATGTCTGCAAGGTGTGCCTTTATCACTGTAACCGCATCGTACTTGTTACGCTCCCACTTATTATTTGGGCTGAGTGCGCTCACTACTCCAGCGACCTTGTAGGGTTCTATGTCATAGGTTTCTGCACAATACTTCACAAACATCTGCGCCTCCTTGTACCATAGCATACCATCGGTACGCTCTTGCTCTGTGGACTCTTTGTACCAATTATAAATGTTTGTATATATATCTTGGTCCGTCAATTGTGTTACGCTCCGTTTCATATGCTCTATATTAGGTTTTCGTATGTGAATATAAACTCTTCAACATCTAATAAATAGTGTCCTATAATGTCCGCTATTGTGTCATCATTTTCTATATCAAATCTCACTACATAGAAGGCTACATCTTTACAAGATGCACCCCTTGACAGTCCGCTATGCTCTATAAATTTCTTTAGTGTCATCTTACTATTATTATCGCAATTACTAATAGGAATCCAAAGAAGATAATTGTCTCAAAGATTCCGCTATTGTCATCGTTAAACCTCTCTAAGGTTCTATAAATTTTTGCTTTCATATTACTATTTTATTCGTTTACACCATATACGCTTTCTATTGCTTTACCATCTTCCGTAGCATAGTCATCGCCCTCCCAATGGATAGCATAGTACACATTTTCTCCATACATTTCCCATACATAGTCAAAGTCATCGGGACTATAAACCTCACCCGATTCGGTGAAAATAAACCCGCTCATTGCGTATGCATTACTCATTACTTCCTCAATGTTCTGAGGGGTTACATTAATAGAATTCATATGTTCTTTTTTTATATTTTCTTTTTACTACGAACAAACCCTAAGGCTTACGACAAGGCACACGTTCCCAGCAATATCCTGGAATACAGTGAATACACTTATCCGCTTAAGGTTTGTCCGTTTATAGTGTGGTCTCCACTATCCGCCCTATGGCGTTGTCGCTATTGCGATGTGTTGAAGTGTGCGCCTATTTGTTGCGCTTCGCTCTTCTTTCGTTGCGCTGATTTGTAGCCCTATCGATACGCATAGCATAGGTATTTTCTATGGCTTCACGCTTGGCCTCCATTCGTTGTTTGCGATTGGATGCGCTGAGGTTCCTTACCTTTTTGGCGTTGATAGTTTTATCGCCTTTGGTCGTATTGAGGTCTAAAAATGCGCCCATTGTTTATGCATTTAAGTATTTGACAATTTCTAACATTTCCTTTTCTTCAAATGCGGAAGCACTCAATTTCTGAAGGTCCAACCATTGGTCGCCTTTCGTTGGTACGCTTACCTTTGCCGTAGTCCCTAACTTGAGGAATCTTCGCCCTAAGGATTTTTGCATACGTATGCCCTTATACAGTAGAGTTACTAATTCCTCCACGCTATCCGCTTGAATTTTTGCTTTACCATTTTGGTATAGCACTACCTTTGTAGTTTCCATTTTTATATATATTAAATTAAACTTCTATAAATTCTATTTTTTTGTTTCTCTTTGTTTGATGTTGTAAAGGTAAAAACTTTTTTTAAACTACCAAATTATTTTTTACTTTTTTTTATTTTTTTTTCTTCCATCTAAAATTAAGTAAACCATACCTAAAAAAATCGATGCTAAAAAAGTAAGTGTTATAATTTCCATTTGTTTTGTTTTTCGTTTCATTGTTTCAACACTTCAAAGATGCGAAAAGAATTTGAACTACCAAATTATTTTGAGGTTTTTTTTAATTTTTTTTTGTTCGAGGTTACGCCCCACCCTAATAGGAATCATAGAAAATATAAACGGATTTTTTTAATAACCAAACAAAATTCTGAAAATAACCAAAACTTAACATTGGGAAAGTGGGAAAGTCAGTATTGACCGCCATTTGAGAAACCTGGGCCTAAGCAAGCCACTCGGAGCGGGGGGATGGGTTCGGGGGGAAGGTGATTTTAGAATCTCAAAAGCTCCTTTGGGAATATTGTATTATAATATATACTATTATTATAATAGTCTTACTTTACACTAATACTATTATAATAATACCTTTACTATGTAAGTAAAGGTATTATAATTAGGTTATCCTAATATATTATAATAAGGAGATGAATGTTGAGTTGAATGTTGCATTCACTATATTGTAGATTACAGAAATAACAAGTTGTTAGATATGACACGGAAGAGTTTAATATTGGCTTTAGTTGGTGGTGGCTTACCGAAGGGGGAATTAAAGGCAGAGATGTTTAAGTTCCATAACTCTATGGTAGGTAAGAGTAAGTACTTCGGCAGAGAGGAGAACCCAAGGACGGCTTGTGGGAGTTGTATACAGAGGGTAAAGACGGCTATATGGAAGTGGTATCATTACGATGAGAAGTCTCCGAACTATGCAGAGATAGAATTCACTGGTAAGCTTGGCGCACATAACATACCGCTATACAAATTCAAATAAAGGCTTCTATGGCATCCAAAAGGAACAAGCGGGGGGATATCATCGCTGGACAGGGAAGTGAGCTTACAGAGCTTCAGAATGCCTTTCTCGAGAGGATTAAAGATGAAGGTATAGAGAAGGGAAGTAAGATAGCCAAGGATATGGGTTATACGAACTACTATCGTGATAGGAGGACAGAGGGTACTGCATTCTATCGTGAGATTATGAAGTTTGTTGAGAGTGAGGCTAAGAGTATAGAAGCTGCGAAGGGTACAAACCTCAGCAAGTTGATTAGTATTCGTGATGCTGCACTGGCCAATGGGGATATGAAGGTGGCAATGGAAGCCATTAAGATTATCAACGATATGCAAGGGTACAAGGCTCCTACGAGGGTAGAGCAGACCAAGTTGGATATTACGGCTACGATAGACCTTACAGCACCCAAGGAAGAGGACCACGGATACATAGACCTTGATTAATGCAAATAAAACTATACGAACCTACAGAGCCACAGAAGGACTTCTATCGCCTCATACACGAGGACAAGCCTTTCATTGGATGCCTTGTTGCAGGTAGACAGACGGGTAAGACCTTCTTTATGCAGAACGATGCTGTGATGAGGGCTTTAAACAACCCTAAACACCGTATGTTCTGGGTATCGCCTATCCAAGACCAAGCGAACAAAGTGATGAAGGACATTGAGAGTATGTTCAGTAACCACCAAGAAGTTTGGGATAAGATAATTAAGCGGTATGACAGGAAGGCAAATGAGATGTATTTTTACAATGGTTCGTTTATTAAGTTTAGGTCTGCTGATAGTGGGGATAATCTTCGTGGTGCCACTCTTGACTATATCTACTTGGATGAGGCGGCATATATGAAGTTGGACTTTATCAACGAAGTGTTGTTGCCTATGGTAACAAGGACAGGTGGTAGGGTAGCAGCAGCAAGTACATTCAATGGTCCGAACTGGTTTTACGATTGGTACAAGGAAGGACAGATAGAGGAAAACTGGGACCAAATAAAAAGTATCAAGAAGACCTACCTTGACCTTAATGACCCTGCGGTGGAGAAGACTGTACTTGGGATTAAGAAGAGTATGACCAAGGCACAGTTTGACCAAGAGTTCTTGTGTAGACCTGTAAGTGCAAATGCTTTGTTTAGTAATGTAGAGGATGCGGTGTACGATGGTTTACCACCAAAGAATTACGAGAGGGTGTATATCGGGATGGATATTGGTGTAGCACAGGATTACACGGTGCTTACGGCAATGACTGAGGACTATGTTGTAATAGATGTAGATAGATTTAATTACAAGGAAGAGGGTATGGACTACGATGAGTTCAAAGAACGCATAAAAGCGTTCTACCTAAAACACGACAAGTACTTAGCAGCGGCCTACTTCGAGGTAAACAATAACGACCTCTTGTTTGACGATATTACTGATGACGAGAATATGTACAAGCTTATCCCTTTTATTACCTCAGCGCAGAGTAAACCCGAGATTATTCGTAACTTAATCAAACTATTTGAGGATAAAGTCATAAAAATTCCTAAGAATGATGACTTAATCAAGGAATTATACGACTTTAAAAGCAAGAGAAACGCTATTACGGGTAACCTTCAGTTCAGTAATACTGATGGTAAACACGATGATATGGTAATGTCGTTAGCGATTTGTGCGTACTGTGCAGCAGAAGAGCAGGATGGAGGAGTAACTTTGTTCCTATGATAACATTCAGACAGCACTTAGAGATTAATAAGTACATAGAAAGAGACAAGAACCTATCGGGTTATCTTGAATCACTACCTCCACACGAAAGGATAGAGGCAATCAGAGATGTATCAACTACATATCCTATAGACAGCAAGAACAAAATCAATGAGGACACGCTAAAAAAATTCAATTGTTATACAAGAATTGATGAATTGATACTTGGTCAGTTCATTATGATTGAGCAGATAATAACTGGTAAAGTGAATTATGAGTCAAGCGCACACAATGACCTTGAGCTTGCGAAGCTTATTATGCGCCCAATAAATCACGAAGTATTTGACAATGAGGATGTTAGTCAAGAGAAGTTAAATCAAAATGACATATTAAACACCGATGTAAAGCAAGTGTACGCTGTTCTTCAATCTTTCCTTGACAACAGAGAGTATGTTTTGTTTACACAATTCAAGGGCGTGTTCTATGAAGTTCCTGATGAAGAAGATACGGATGAGGAGATACAAGAAAAAACTGGGGAGGCATTGTTCAATCAACAATGGTATTGGTACTCAATAGTCCGTATGTTAGCGAAAGAGGACATAACCAAGTATGATGAGATATATATGCTAAAGATGAGTACTGTTATGCCCGAGATGAGTTATATAGCACAGAAAAACAAAATAGAATCAGCACGAAGCCGCCAAGAGCAAATGGCTCGTAAATTGTAAATTAAAAAAAGCGCATATGAATAATCTGACAAGATTATATAACGATATAAAAACATTCGCTGAATCCCACGGAATGGTGAATCAGTTCCTATTGGTTGGTTCTGAAGATGAGATAAATCAAAAGGAATTAGATTACCGAACATTGATTATGATTCCTCTTGAAGCAAATTTATCAAGGGACTTAAACTCACCAATATACACCCTTGACTTCGGGATTATCATTGTAGATAAAATTATAGCGGATAACGATTCATCATACATAGGCTCAACGGAAGAAAACATAAATGTTGTTGGTCAACTTCAAGACTATCTTTTACAGCAACAAGACGATGTTAACTTTGACAACATTGAGATTACTACTGGTATGGCTGAAGATTATAACGTCACGATTGCTATGTGCGACTTTACAGTTAACTTAGCAAGGAGTCCTTACACAAAGGATATTGATGTATAATGAAGCGTTCAGCAAAGCAATTTGAAAATCAAATCAAAGTAATACTTGTCGCTGCATTATCTAAGGAATTTAGAAGAGCATCGATAGTAAAGAAGATAGTAGCGAAAGCAAGGGGACTTAATCAAGTAGCAACTGGTGGGCTTGTTCTTCCAGAGTTAACGGGTTCAATTATTCCTTCAAGGGATGATAGGTGGCTTGTAAATAAAAACTCTGTTGTTGTTAGGGTTTCTGCTATGAAATATGGTTTACCTACGATTGCACGGATACAGTTAAACATAAAGTATGGATTAGCATCTGAGTACTATTGGTTGACGGAGGAATCAGAGTCAAAGGTTTGGCATCCCAATGGTGTTCAGATTATGAACTGGATTAGAGCAAAGGGTGCAAGGGGAAACTTCCAATACAAAGGGAAACCACTTGATGTAAGCAAGGAATACCAAGTTAAGAACGTAGCATACAATATATCAAAGAGTATAGCAAAGAAGGGTATTAAGAAAACAAAATTGTTTTCTCCCTTTAAAAGCAAGTCCGATGGTGTTCAAGCGGTTGTGAATAAAGCTTTACCAAAAGCATACGAGAGAATAGGTTTTCTTTATGGAACACAATTAGAAGCCTCGGTATTAAATTTATTAGAAGTATTTGAGTAATGGCAACTACAGGAAAAGGAAGTGTTAAGCAACTGTCTCAGCAATTAGATGGGTTTAGTGCAAAGATTAAAAAACTTTACGCTGAACTTGGGAAGTTACAAAAGAACACAAAAGAGTACAATGCAAAGCAAAAGCAGTTAAATAAAACTCAAAAAGAAGCTACGAAGATTTATGAGCAGCTGTATCAGAAGCAAAGAAATCTGGTAAGTGCAAATAAGAATCATAAGTCTTCAATTGATGCTGCCAATAAATCACAAAAGAAATTTCGTGATACAATCAACTCTACCTCAGTTGCTACGGGCAAGGCGGCTAAAAATCAAAAAACATTAAGTTCAAGGTTTAATACGGCTGTTGGAACACTCGCAAGATACTCTGGAGCATATGCTGTTATAAACGCAGCACTAACAGTATTTAGAGCGTTAACCACTGGAGCTGTTAAAGAGGCAATAAAATTTGAAAAAGCGTTGGCAAACCTTTCTGCTGTTGCAGGTGCTTCATCAGAAGAGGTTGCAGCTTTAAGTAAGAATGCGCTTGAGGTAGCAGGTAGTACAAAGTTTACTGCCGAGCAAATTGTTGGGCTGCAAACTGAACTATCAAAGCTTGGATTTAGTGCTGAAGATGTGGTTAAGTCAACATTAGCTATTGCTAATACGGCACAAGCACTTGGCTCACCACTTGAATCTACTGCTGCATTAGTAGGTAAGGTTCGTAATCAGTTTGGTTTATTGGTTGAGCAAACAACTGAGATTGCTGATACCCTTGTAACATCTATTAATGAGAGTGCCTTATCATTCGAAAGCTTTGGAACAGCAATTCAATATGTTGGTCCAATTGCTCAAACGCTTGGATTATCATTGCAACAAACCGCTGGTGCTATGGCTGTTCTTGCAGACAATGGTTTTACTGCATCTCGTATTGGTACGGGTCTTCGTGGAATCTTAACGGAACTTGGTAAGACAAGTGGTGATGCTGAAAAGTCACTTAAACTTCTTGCGGAAAGAAACATCAACTTGGCTGAAGCATCAGAACTTGTAGGAAAAAGAAACGCAGCACAGCTTATCACCTTGTTAAAAAACCTTGATGCTATTGATGAAGCAAACACCAAGTACTATCAACAGGGTAGAGCATTGGAATCTGCCGCTACACAGATAAACACCTTCTCGGGTCAGCTTGATATTCTTACTGCTGCATTCAGGGAATTCCAAATAGGAATTGGTAACTCAATCGTTCAAAGCGATTTGTTACTTGATGTTATGGATGTGCTTAGTACTAAAGCATCCAAGACTGCAAGAGCATTTAAAATTATTTCTGAGGTTGGATTTGATTCGTATAACAAGAGTGTAGAAAATATTATTAATGGAGCAGATGAGGTAGAGGAAGCAATTCTACTTGCTGGTTCATCTGTTGAGGAATATGATGCCGCTATTGCTAAACTTTCAGGAGGTAATCAACTTTTAAAATCTATAGGTGGAGAACTTATAGATGAATATGGTAAAGAAAGAGATGCTGCTTTTGAATTAATAAACACAGTGGATGGGCTTATTGAAAAGTTTGACCAGTCTATTCAGTCAAAGAAAGAGGACATAGCAATCACTAAAGGACAAGAACAAGCTCAAAAGGTTTATGGCAAAACTGTAGAAGAAATAATAAATCAATCTATAAGGGGATTAAATGTTAATGAGGAAATAGCAGACAGCTATGACACATTAACGCTATTAATTGAAGATTTAGACAAAGAAATTGAAAAGTCAACTGGACTAAGACAACTTCAACTAAAAGCAGAGAAAGCGGTCTACAAGCAAATGCAAGAGCAATTAAACAACTCATTGAAGGATGAGGCGGAATTGCTTGAGATAAGAACAAAGTCTCAGAGAGACGCTCTCAAATTAAGACTTAACGAGATTAAAAGAGCGACAAAGGAGGAGGTTGATGCAATCAATGAGAGAGCAAAGGTTGAAACATCATTAGCTAAAACCGCTGAGGAGAGAGCAGACATTGAGGCTGAAAGAACTCAACTTGTTAGTGATGCATACAAGAAACAATCTGCTGCAATTAGAGATTTATCTAAAGAGTTTGAAACTCAGATAGATAGGATAAAGGCCGCAGCACTTGCATCAGATGACCTCGCTCAGATACTAACGTCAGACGTTATCTCTGATGTTGAGAAGGCTGTGTCTGATTACTCAAAAGAGATTAAGAAATTAAATGATGAGGTCAAGGCAGGAACAATAAGCCAAGACGAGTACAACGCTGCTCGTGATGCTCAATATGATGGCTTAATAAATAACATAAATGCCTTCAAGGATTTAGTTGACATCTCTCCAGAGGTTGCTGCATACTTTGAGGAAATAGCTAAGAAAGCACTTGAGGCGGGATATGCTATTGGAGAAGTAGGTGGTAAAACAGAAAAGACCAAGAAAGACTTTGATGACTTCAAGGAAGGTCTTGAGAAAGGAGATTGGGCAGATTACGCAAAGAAAGCCGTAGATGCACTTGCTGAATCATTATCTGAATTTAATGATACAAGTTTTGAAAACCTAAAGAACTCAGAAGAGGCAAAGCTTGATGTCGTTAAGAGTAGATACAAGACTGAAGAGGAGATATTGAAATCTCAATTAAACAATCAGTTAATCACAGAATCTCAGTTTAGAAAAAAACAAAGAGACTTGCAGAAGGCTCAACTTGTTGAGGAGAACGCAATCAATAGAACAATCTATGAAGCGGAGAAAAAACAAGATAGGAACGATGCTATCCTTGAGGGTGGTGAAGCAGTTGCTCAGGCATACATAGAAGCATTCAAGGCATATGAACCTGCAACAGCTGTTATTGTTGGTTCTATTGGTGCTGGAATCGCAGCAGCTCAAACAACTGCACAAGTAGCTGCAATCAATAAACGACAGTTTGTAGACAAGAAGTTTGCTGACGGGGGTATTGTAAGTGGACCATCACACGAACAAGGAGGCGTTCCATTCACTGTTCAAGGACAAGGTGGATACGAGATGGAAGGTGGTGAGTACATCATAAACAAGCGTGCTACGGCTATGCATAGAGACTTGCTTGATAGAATAAACAACTCATACAAATCCAATCCTACAAGAGCGAGCTACAAGTTTGCTGATGGCGGCATTGTTCCAACTATTGGAAATGAAAGTGTAGATTACCTAAAGGCTATTGCTGAGGCTACTACTTCAACGGCTATCAACTCAAACCGACCAGTTAGAGCGTACATTGCCGATAAGGACTTACGCAGTAATGCTACAGAACGTAGAATCAGAGATAGAAACGATAGACTATAATGGCTGACTTAGTATTTAGACAAGGGCAATTAAGCCAAATCAACGGGATTACATTTACAGTAACGGGAAATGTCCTTAACGCAGGTGGTGGTGTTGGAGGTGTACAAAACAGAGATGCTGTGCGTATTGTGTACACAGATGTGTACGAGAAGGCTGTGTACGCTGTTTGCGTAGACCAGAACACAGGAAGATTTGAGTTTGATACCAATGTATACCCTATAGGATTATCGTCCATTACAGGCACTGTATTCCCTTATGACAATACTGATATTGATTCGGTGTCTACATATAGAATTAATATTGATGTAGAAAATGGATTGTACTCAAAGGCTTATGCTCAATATGCATCCAATGTATCTTACTCACTTATCGTACCTGCGAAAAGAAATGAGTACTTTGGTATAGCACAGACATTGGTGACTAATCCAGAGGTTGTATTTGTTGACCTTTGTGATAACAAGGCATATGGGGTAGGTTTTTCAGAAGGTAGCTTTGACACACTAAACAACCGATTCAAGTCTACATTAGAATTTAATATCGCAACACGATAGTATGGAGTTTAAATTAGAAATCAGTAGAGACAATGTTAACTATTATGAGGTTGACTTGTTTCCGCAACAACGATTAGAGTACGATTTAGACTTTTACGATACTCTTGATATAGATAAGGTAAAGATTCCTTTCTATACCACAATGCGTATCCCCCTAACAACAAACAATAAGGCATCAAATAGATTTAACTTTGAGCCTCTGTCTTCTCTATCGGGTGATTTCCCAAAAGATGATTTCTACTTTAAGATAACTGTTTTTGGAAGCAGTACTAACACAGAGATAGAGGGTATATTAAATGTAACATCTTTTGAATACAACTCCTCTGAACCTTACATTGAGGTAGATATAAAGGATTACATATCAAAATACCTCTCAAAGGTAAAGGATTTTAATCTCGGTAGTTTATATGCAATTGATTCTTACTATGCAAACAGAAGAACCTTTGCACAGTTCTTAGATGTAACATCGGGTGTTGGTGAAGCAGGAGTTATCGGTCAAAACCCCGATTACACAAGACCTATATCTTTTCCATACATAGACTTTGTAAACGATGTAGACGGTAAGTTTGGATATGCAGCTCGTCAGTTCCTGGAGTATGGGCCTGGATTGAGCAGAACGGGCATTATGCCTGTGTTCTCCGTGCCTAAGTTCTTTGAGTACATTGGTAGAAACCTTGATGCTCAGTTCTCAAACTTTGATGTACGAGTTGATTCTAAGTTGTTTGGCATTGGACAATACGCTGGCTCTCCACAATATCCAGACTTTCAGCCCGAGAAGTTACATATGGTTGTGCCGTCACAGCTACTTGCAAAGCAAGATGTAAATACAAGAAACTTTTCAATAAGGCAATCACCTGCTTGGGCAGGGGTAAACACCAACCTTGCTACTTGTACCAACCTTTTAGGCTCACAAAACCTTATACACACAGAATGGTTTGGAGCGATGGAAACCGCTGGAAACTATGGCACGGATGGCGAGGGACAACCATTATACTCTGTTGAACAATGGGGAGCAAGCAAGCGTATGTCTTTTTACCCATACGACTTTGTTAATGGATTTGATGAGGATGGTATACGAGGATTCTTTTGTCCAAAGGTTTCTTTTAACGCTTCATTAGGATTATCATCTGGACAAACATCTGCTACAATATCGGGTCTAAAGTATGAGATTCCAATCATACAGGAAGACAAGATGGTAGTAAATCTATTTCCATCTGACCCTAATTCAACAATCAGATTTAGATTGAACGTAGGAGTATATGCTGATGGAACAATTAAGAAGCAAATACCTCTTCAAGACTCTCAAGGTAATGAGATAATATTAGATACCTCAACAGCATCTCCGATTCAAGGGTACTCCAATAAGAATGATTACACAGTTGACTTTGACTATAAATCTTGTCGCACTGGAGCGGGTATATTAAACAATGCTGGAGCAATAGTTGGTCCATTTTCAAATTGGTTCGATACACTTGAGTTTGAACCCGTAACAGTTTATTTCCCTCAAGATGAGGAGATGTTTATTGATGGCGGTAGTGAGTACAGTATAAACTATTTCTTAGAGCCATTAGATGGAACATTGGTTGTTGAGTACATAGATGATTATTTGTACCAACCTCCAAATGCACCTATACCTCCATATTGGTATCAAGCAACTACTGCTCAAGGGACATTTGAAGTTTACGATATAAAGAAGGCTATTACAAGAATTGGCAATCCAGACGGAACAGGTGATTATGGTCGCTTAGATATTAAGTTTACTTCAAACGCAGATACCTTCTTGTACAAAACAGATGATGAGTTTATAATATCTGAATCAATAGATAAGACTTGTCCTTTATCTGTTCAAGAAATCTTATTGGCCGTACTAAAGCGTTTTGACTGTGGATTGTTTTATGAGTTTGATAACTCTACATCTGAACACGTCCTTCGTGTAGACCCATTATCTATAGCAAGAACTGGTGGACAAGACATAAACCAATATGTTGATGACTTGAAGTCTGTTCTAATAACCGATGGTGGAGATAAAATAAAGTCGCTTGAGTTAAATAACGCTGACTATGGTTTATACTTTGATGATTTAGATAACGATAAAGTTATCATAGGTTCTACAAAGCAAGACATAAATCAAGATGGTGTAGCAGAATTAAAGATAGACTTAAATTCTTCTATATACTATAAATCAGTTTGTGGAGACGAAGGTCCTTCTTACGATGATTTAACAAACTATGATGCATTCAGTCAAAACGAAATAGGTTTTACGGAGAACATATTTACTCAAAACAAGGATGTTGGTTTAAGGTTTGCGTTCTTAGATAAGCCATTGTACAAAACAAATCTTTTAGTTCCTTATGTTGTATTAAAGGGATTTGCTACCAATGAGAAAATGAATACGGAGTCTCAAGTTATTCAATCAAACTTTTATGCTCCTACATTAACAACTAACATTGGTGGACAGCATATCTTTAATGGTAGATTATTCCATTACAATACTGCTGGATGGAATCTAATGTTTGAGGATGAGGATGGTAATGCTACAGATAGTTACGACAACATCTTTGCTGTATCCGAGAAGATATTACAATCAGAGAATCCTCGTATCACCTTTGATATGGTTGTGCCCACCTCGGACCTTGCATCATTAGACTTCTTCTTGCAGACACTATCTGCTACAAGATTCACAGCCAATCCTATATTGGTTAAGAGTGCAAAAGGCGATGTGTTTGATGATTACGCTTACTTAACAATTGAAGGTATACTACAATAATTGTAAATTAATACGATGGCTACATACAATGACTACCCAAAATCTGCTACTAACAACGCCAAGAAAGTTCTTGAGTGGAAGGAGAAGTATGGAAGTGAGGTAAAGGGTATGACTGCTGTAGGTTGGGCCAGAGCAAGACAACTTGCTTCAAGAAGAAAACTATCCTATGAGACTATTGCAAGAATGGCTGCGTTTAATCGCCACAGAAAGAATGCTGCGATTGACCCTAAGTATAAGAACGAGCCTTGGAAAGATAGAGGCTATGTTGCTTGGCTCGGTTGGGGAGGAACAAGTGGCGTTAATTGGGCAATTAGAAAAGCTGAAAGTATACGAAAAGGAACAGTTAAGGCAAGTGCTGATGTGGCTGACCTCCCGTGGGGTGACCGTAAAGTCAAGAATGTTCCCGCTAACAAGAAAAAGGATTGATTGGATTAAATCCTTCCCTAAAAAACTAAAGAATGGATAAATTACCATTATTTGATATATCATTAGAGGACATCGCACAAGGGATGTATAAAATCTCCCTTGTAGATAAGCCCGCTATTGAGGAGAACTTCATCTATTTCAACGAAGTTGAGAGAGTTGCTATGTTTGCCTCTGATGAAAAGAAAGAGGTTGTAGGACCTATTATGATTCCTAACAAGGAAATCCTACGCTTCAGCCCCGATATGGGATACTACTATGTACGCTTCACAAAGGAGACTATTGAGGAGATTATGTACAAGTATTCTAAGGAAGGGTTGTTTAACGCATTTGGTATTAACCACGCTTATGATACTGATGAGGTGGTTATGCTTGAAGTTTGGATGAAAGAGTCTGATAACGATAAGTCTAAGGACTATGGTTATAACCTTCCAAACGGAACTGTATTCGTAAAGGCCAAGATTGAGTCTGACGAATTGTTTACTTCAATCAAGAGTGGGGAGATAAATGGTTTCTCCATCGAGATTAAAGCAGATATTAAACCAACAAATAACGAAAATCAAATGAGTGAATTTGCTTTTGCGAAAGAGTTGGGTAAAATGGAGGCTCAATTTGAGGCTACTATTAACCAATTCAACGCTAAAATTGAAGCCCTTGAGAACGAGAATGCATCTCTTCTTGAGGCAATGACCTCTCTTGAAGATAAGTTCGGTGGCGTAGAAGACCTAAAGTCTGCTATCGAAATGATTCAAAAGCACGTTGAATCTATGGGAGCTTCTCAAGAAGAAGAAGAAATGGCTGAACACGGAGATGAAGAAAAAGAAGAAATGGCCTCTGAAGTAAAGGAAGAGGTAATGGCTTCTGATGAAGAAGAAAAGTACGAAGCTACTGAAGAGGTAGTTGAGGAAAATCTTCAAGAAGAATTTGCTGCTACAGATGCAGAAGTTGAGGAGCAATTTGCTGCTGAACAAAAGGCTGAAGAAGTAGTTGAAACAGTTGAAGATAAGACTGTAGTTTTTGATGCGATTACTCCTGAAAAAGTAAATCTAATCAATAACTTCTTCAATCGCAAGTAATTATTGTAAATTAAGTAAAACGAATCTTTTTTAAACTTATATAAAATGAGTGTAACTATTTCAAACTTGCCATACGGTGACAGACGTCCAGACTTGTTCATCGATGCAATGGTAAAATCAGCGGCTGTATTGAACCGCTTCCGTCTTATTGACGGTGTAAAAGCTAAAGTAAACGTGCCTATCTTTGATGCTTCATTGACTTTCGGTAACGACCTTTGTGTATTTGACCCACAATCTGCTGCTTCTGTAGCTGAAAAAGAAATGACTGTTGAAACTTACAAGTGGTCTTTCTTGAACTGTAAGGACGCTCTTGAGTCTTCTTACCGTGGTTTGTTGTTGAAGCAAGGTCAGCACAACCCTGAGACTATGGATGCTGAATTCAAGGACTGGGTATTTGACTACTTCGCAAAACTATCTGCTCAGAAGGCTCTTGAATTGGCTGGTACTGAGTTGACTACTGAGATGGCTGCTGATGCTGATGTATTGGACTACGATACTAACGCTGCTATCAGCTCAAGCAACATCCTTGACTTGATGGAAGGTGCTTACCAAACAATGTCTGACGTTATGTTGGCTGCTGTTTACGGAGATGCTGACCGTGACTTCAAACCTACTTACTTCTTGGGAACTGCTGCAATGCAAGCTTACCAAATCGCTATCGCTGGTTTGTACACTACTACTCCTCAAGGTGTTGTTGAAGGTGGTATTCCTTCTTACTACGGTATGGAAGTAGCTCACTTCGCTTCAATGCCTGCTAACGAGTTCATCATCGCTGCACCACAAAACTTGGTTATGTTGACTGATGACTACAACGATGTTCGTGCTATCGATATGAAGTACGAAGCTGAATTGTCTTCAGATAAAATTTGGGGTCAGTTCAAGTTGGGCTTCTCTTACTTGAAAGGTGAAGAGATTGTCTACGCAAAGAACTTCGCATAATAATTAAATAATAACGGAAGGGCTTCGGCCCTTCCTTTAATACCCTATAACAAATGGCTTGTAATGTAACTCTTGCTGATATTTCTTACTCTTGTGACGATGTTGCAATTGGTGGTATCGTAGAATTGCACGTTGCTAACAAATCTGACGCTGAATCTGCATTGACAGGCGTTGGTTCTGCTGACCGTGCAATTACTGCTGCTACTGCGGTAACAGGTGTCTCTCAAATCTCATTCAACAACAAGGATGGATTTTCTGTATTTAGCGAAGTAAAAACTGTTAGTGCTGATGGTATCGTTGCTACTGTACCAACAATCTCTGTTGAGCTTCCTAAAATGACTGCTGATAAAATCACAGCTCTTAACAACATCTCTAAAGGTGGTGCTGAATTGGTTGCCTTCGTAAAAACTGCTGCTGGAACTTACCACGTTTGTGGTTTGGACTACGGTCTTTACGCAGGTACTGTAGATGCTAACTCTGGTACTGGTCGTGCTGAAAAGAACCGCTTCCAACTTACCTTAACTGGTGACGAGCAAGGTCTTTCTTACAGCATTGATGCTGCTGACTTCGCAACTGCAACTGCTTAATAGCAATCTTGTAAATTATAACAAGGGGAGTGGAGAAATCCTCTCCCCTTTTTAATATATAATATATGGCTTTCAATTGTAGCATTCTATTAAGCGATATTGATATCAACTGTAACAAGCGAGTAACAGGTGGTATCAAGAAAGCTATCCTACTATTACAAAAAGACTTGACTATTACCTTTGACCCTATTGATGAGACACAGGTAACTCAAGTAGACACATTAAACACTGTAACCTTTGCACACAATACAAAGGATGGTGTAACCACATTCACAGAGAATAAAAACACATCCAATGGATTGGGTGTAGTAACTACAGATATTACTATCCAATCTCCAGCAGTAGACAATAAGGTTAATCAAATAGACCTTATGAGCCGCAGAGAAGACATCTGCTGCATTTTATTGCACAACAACGATACTGTGACTATTTCGGGTTGGATGGATGGCTTAACGATGAACTATGAGGCTAATAGCGGTACAGGTACATCTGATAAGTCTTATGTTAATATCACACTAAACACCCAAAGTGGAATTGCTTCTTTGGCTATTGACGATAAATCAGTATTTTCTGACCAAACCATATTTGAGTAATGGCATATTTAATTAACAAAGGAACTGGATATATGAAGGATGCGGTAACAACTCCTTCTGTAGAAAAGAATTACCTTTATGTACAAGGCGGTTATAGCGGTTCAGTTGTAAATTCTATTGAGGGAGAAGGTTTGGTATTCTTTTTACAACTACACGATTAAAAATAAAATAAAATGGCATACGAAAATATTTCTAAAGAAGGCAACTTCTACCAATCAGCTACGGGAGATTATGGTTTCCGTCTGTTAGAGGCAGCAGAGTCTGCTACAGATGGTTTCCGTGCAATCCAAGCATTGGAGGCTTCAGAAGTAACAACCACTACACAAGTAGGTGATGCGTTGACTGCTGTTGCTTTACCTGAGGGTTCAGTAATCTACGGTAAGTTCGATAGTGTTACTTGTGTTAGCGGAAAGGTTCTCGCTTACAAAGCAGTGTAATGAACTATGTTAGGACTACTAAATACCGTCTTGAGCAAAGGTGGTTCACTATTAACCTATGTAAAGGAGGGACTTGTTATGGCAAATAGATTCTTATCCCCACCTAAATTAAGCTTCCCTGCGAATGCTTCTGCCGAGTTTGACGGGGCGAGTGATTACATTGATACGGCATCTTTGCCGTTAGACACATTTACCAATTTTACTATTTCTGGGTGGTTCTATCTTGACAATTTAAGCACTACACGGGTTTTGCTTGGATTTGGCAATAGTTCAAACAATTTTCCTATTATAGTTCTTGAAGCACAAAGCAGCGGAGTAGCAAGGTTTTTTGTAAGAGATTCGGGTAGTTCATCCGCTTCAGTAGATTCTTCAGCGGGAGCCGTAACAACTGGCAAATGGTATTTTCTTGCTGGAACAAGAAGCGGAAACGATTATAAAGGATATTTAGACGGGAGTTTAACCGCAAGCGTTACCACAAGCGCGGTAGATGTTGAAGGTGAATTAGACGTTTTTGGTATTGGTCGTTTAAGTAGATTGGGCCCAAGCGGATATTTCAAAGGCAACCTCGCCAACGTCGCAATATGGAACCGCGCACTTTCAAGTGATGAGATTAATTCCGTGATGTGGAAATCTTACACCTTGCTAAACACCTCCGAAAAAGAGGGACTACAAGCTTGGTACTCATTGGAAGAATCAGAGCTATTAAGCGGTGACAGCACTCCTACGCTTGAGAAATATGCAGAGGTTAACAAACTTACATTTGAAGGAAAACAGTGCCTACAAGACGCTTTAAATGCCTTACCAACGATTACAGATGCAAGACTGTATTCTGCTAAATACGACATCAGAGTTAGTGCTGATGGTGGTACAGTAGAATCTTTAGATTGTGTTGAAACAGAATTAAACGCTATAGTATGAGCAGCTTAAAAGATTTAGCAAGTCTAATAATGGTCCCGTCTATGTACAAGGACGGAAGACTTGATACAGTAAAGCCTTTAGGCAATAGTATATTACATCCCGATGCCACTGGTAACAATGATGGTACTGATGGTTCTACACCTGCGGAGGGTAACTTTACTTTTAGTAGGGGTTCAAATCTTGCTGCTACGAGGGTAGATGTTAATGGCTTAATTGAGAAGGGTAGAGAGAATCTCTTGCTGCAATCAAATCAGTTTGATACTACTTGGATAAATGGAAATAGCACCGAGACTGGAGGGCAACCCGATAAAGATGGAGGTAATACTGCTTGGCTTTTAACTAAAACGAATTCGGGTGGTTATCTTCATCAAAACATTAACCCAAATGGCGTTCAAACATTTAGTGTTTACGCAAAGGCTGGAACTCTAAATTGGATTAGAGTACGCTCAACTGCAAGCAGTATATATAGTGCTTATTTTGATTTATCGGGAAGCGGTTCGGTAGGTACAACTCAAAGCACAATAGATGCAAAAATTGAAAGCATAGGAAATGGATGGTTTAGATGCTCTATTGCTTTTAATGACTCTATCATTAATGTTAGAATTTACCCTGCAGATGCCGACAACGACACAAGCGGCACAAGTGGTAATATCTATATTCAAAATGCACAAGTAGAAAGTGGCTTGGTAGCAACTGACTACATTGAAACAGGAGCATCTACTGCACAAGCAGGTATCTTGGAGGATATGCCTCGCCTTGACTATTCGGGTGGTGCTTCGTGTCCTTCTCTTTTACTTGAGCCGAGTAGGACTAACTTTGTAACGGATAGCGAATACTTTGCAGGTCTTAATTTATACGGAAGTATAAATGCTACATATGGTGCTTACACTAATCCTTCAGGTCAAGACTCTGCTTACCTGTTGGAAGCAACAAGTGCTATATCTCGTATTCAAACACTCTCCTCAACAGGAGATGGTAATGATGCAGTAATGAGTATTTTCATTAAGGGAAACGATAATGTATCGTATCCAACTTTAGCCAATCAAGGCGGAGGTCAATATACAAGATGGGAGTTTGATGCCAATAATGTATTGACATACTATGATGGTGATGCGCCATCTGGAGATTATGGTCAAGAGGACTACGGAAATGGATGGTACAGGATATGGTTAAAAACGGACACTATTAACGGAAGCACAAATTATTACCGATTCAATCCCGACAACCGATATGGTACAGGCTCTTTGTATGCTTGGGGATTTCAAGTAGAAAAAAACGCCTCTTACCATACCTCATATATACCAACATATGGTTCAAGTGTAACGAGGTCTGCTGAAGATTTTCCTAAAAAAGATTTGTATTACGGAAACAAATTTAGTTTGTTTTTTGATATGAATGGTTTAGGCGGTTCTGCATCTAATAACTTCATTATTCGTTTTGGTGCCATTAGCCCTATTTATTTATCAGTTCGCCAAAGCGATAAAAAGTTGCAGTTTTATAGCCCTGCTTCGGGTGTGGGATATTTTGCTACTACGGCAACTCAAAAGATTGCTATTAGTTGTGATGGTACAAATTGGATTTGGTCATCGGATGGTCAAAGTGGAAGTTTAACCGCTAATGGTTCTAATGATGGGGAATACATAAGAATTTCAACAAATGGTAGTGCAGGAGGCGGATTCCCTTCTGTTACATTAAATCAAATCCTTTTATTTGAAACTGCACTAACGGCAGATGAATTGAATGCCTTAACAACTTTATAAGATGAGCGTAGGATTCGTATATAAATGGATTGACTCCTCTAACCAAATGTACTACATAGGAAGCCATAAGGGTTCTCCTAACGATGAGTATGTAGGTAGTGGTATCCATTTTAGCAGAGCCTACTCTAAACGACCAGAGATGTTCTCAAGAGAGATTATGTATAATGGTGTAGATTATAGAGAGCTTGAGGAGTTTATTCTTGAAGAGTTGGATGCAGCAAACGACCCAATGTCTTACAACCTAAAGAATGCTTCTATGGGAGGTCATATGGGTGCTGAAGGCATTGAAAAGATGCGTAAGTCGCTTACGGGTAAGAAACGCTCTAAAGAGGCTTGTGAGAGCCTTACAAGAGGTAAGATTAAATATAGTGTTTACTGCAACTTGAATGACACTACATATAAAAGCACATTGGAAGCAGCGAAAGAATTAGGTATAACACCAAGCTATGTTAGAAGTATGATTAACGGACATTGTGCAAACAAGTACGAATTGTCAAGAATTGAAAAAATAAAATAATGGCAAGTATATACGACAAATCAAGTTTGGTACTTATACCAAGCGGAACTAAAACAGGAAAGGTCTACTCGCAGAAGCCTGTTAGTGGTGATGGTGATTTTACTTTCACTCGTTCAAGTGCTGCTACGAGAGTTAATGCAGATGGGTTTATAGAGAAAGAGACTCAAAACCTCTTGACTAAATCCAACACTCTTTCTGCTTGGTCAAATGCCAATACTTCGGAAACGGGAGGACAGAGCGGATACGATGGAAGTAGTGATGCTTGGCTTGTTACCAAAAGTGCCGCTAACGCATTCATTGGTATTTCAGCAAGTTATAGTGGTGTGTTTACTCAAAGTATTTACGCAAAGGCAGGTAGTTTAAATTGGATTGCATTACAAAATTCTGGAATTAGTCAAACGCTTTGTTGGTTTGATTTACAAAATGGGCAAACAGGTTTTGCTCAAAGTAGTGTAATTAGTCATAGTATTACTGATGTCGGAGGAGGTTGGTATCGTTGTGAAGCAACATACAATGGTTCAAGTAGCACCTTTAGAGTTTTCCCTTCAGTAAGTGATAACAACACAAGCGGAACATCAGGAAATGTATACCTACAAGATGCCCAACTTGAGCAGGGACTTGTAGCAAGAGACTACATAGAAACGACTACTACTGCCGTAGAGGGAGGTATTACTGATAATGTACCAAGATTGGACTATACGGATAGTTCGTGTCCTGCACTCTTGTTAGAGCCACAACGGACTAATATCTTTACTGATAGTGAATACTTTAACGGAAGCGATTGGATATTGCAAGATTGTACTATTACAAACAATGCAGCACTTTCTCCCGAAGGTGTGCAAAACGCATCTCTATACACTTCATCAACCGAACCATACGATTTTGTTCGTCAAAACATTTCATTTGTTTCGGGTACAACATATACCTATTCAGTATTCGCTAAAGCAGGAACTTCATCACAAATAACTTTAGCATATCATAGTGCTGCATTTGGAGTTGGACAATCAGTACATTTTAATTTAAGCGATGGGACATATACAATCGTTAGTGGTACACCTTCAGTCAAGGTAGAAGACTTTGGTAATGGATGGTATCGTTGTGCTATTACCGCAACGGCAACGGCAAGTTCTACACGCTCAACAGGATTTTCAAGTGCAGCATCGGGTTCTGTAACTACTTTGTATTTATACGGAGCGCAGATGGAGGTTTCAGCAAGTTACCCAACATCCTACATCCCTACCTATGGGAGTAGTGTGACTCGTACTAATGATTATATGAAACTTCTTGCTACTGATTTTTATAATACTACATCTTACACCTACTTCTTGGATATAAACTTGCCTTATGATGTAGGCACATCATCTGCACTTTGGAAAGACAATGATAATCTTTCATCTAATGGAGGATTTCAATTAAGAAAGACATCTCCTACGGGTTCATATGTTGGTATTACTACGCACAATGGAACTTCTTTTACAGGCTTCTTCACTAATGTTTTGACAGGAAGATTAAAGATGGCTATTATTTACAATAATGGTGAGGTGTCAGTTTACTACAACGGAGTACAATCGGGAAGTGCTATATCCGTAACAGGATGGAATCAATCTACTAATCATTTTAAATTTCAAGATGGTAGTATGGGGACATATGAGACTCAACAATTCTTATATCTACCAACTGCATTAACTGACCAAGAGGCGATTGACCTAACAACTATATAACTATGAAAACATTTAGAAAATACTCTTTTGGCTCTAAAGGAGCAGCCACTACAAAGATTAACGCTTTAGGCGTAGATGAGGAAGGTAACCCAACACACTCTCACGCTATCGTACATCTTGGACACTTGGTAGAAACCGAAGGTACATACGATGAGGAAGGAAACGAACTCACCGCACCTGTACTATCTTCTACCTACCATATTGATGTGCTATGGGATGGTGAGCCTGTGGCTGATTGGGATCAACAAATGGTTTGGTGTGCGCCTATGGGTGTTCATACTTTTGGAAGCAGTTCGGCTATTCGTGAGTGGACTGAAAAGTGTAAGGAGTTGCATCCTGAATACTTCCCAGAGCCTGAAGAAGATTTGATCTAATGGAAGACAAAAACTACATTCCCTCAAGAACCTCTCCGAAGAACAGTCGGAGGGGTTGCTTGTGTTGGGACACTAACACTTATTCAAGAGAATGTTGTGATGGTTCTGTCCGAGCTCAAGGCGTAGGTTCAATCTATTTAACAGATGAAGAATGAAGTTAAGCGACAATTTAAGCCTTGCCGAAGCGACAAAATCTGTGACTGCTTTACGCAATGGGATTGCGAATACACCAACCGCAACGCATCTAATTGCTTTGAAGGAAGTAGCCAAGAATATCTTTCAGCCTTGTCGCAATCATTTTGGGAAACCGTTAGCGGTTACCTCTGGTTACCGAAGCGAGGCATTGAACGATTTAATCGGTGGATCAAAAAGGTCGCAGCATTGCAAAGGGGAGGCTTTAGACCTTGATGCACAAGTGTACGGAGGGTTCACCAATCGTGAGCTTTTCTTGTTTATTAAAGACCACCTAACCTTTGACCAACTCATAGGGGAGTTTCCTGATGATATGGGAGAGTTTGCGTGGGTACATTGTAGTTACAAAGCCGAAGGTAATAGAGGTGAGGTATTGGTAGCATATAAAGAAAACGGAAAGACACGATACAAGAAATGGTAAAGCGTTGCTTAAACAATCTAAAGGAGATATTCCTCTATGCCGATAGTCAGCCTACGGAAATAATGTTGGGGATGTTAAACTTCATCTTATTACTCCCTGCGACTATTATAGAATTAGGTTGGATGCCTGTATATCAAATCTATGGTTTATTGGTAGGAGGGTTTCAACTCTTTGCCGTTGCTCGGCAAGACATACATTTAAGGAAGACCGCTTCACTACTCTCATTTACAGTCTTTAGCACAACAGTAACATTTTACGCTTTGAGTGGTTATCTTAATAACTCTGCTTCCCATTGGGGATGGGTGGTATTATGGCTATCCTCATTGAGTAGTGTAAAGCGAGTACATAGCGAATTTTGGCATAGACAATGGAACAACAAGGCGTAATCATAGCGGTAGTAGCCGCACTAACCTCTGGAGCAGCGTGGAAGTTTTGGGAGGCAAGACTTAAATCAAAGCAACAGGAGAGGGAGATGGATCGTGAAGAGGACTTTGCCTATCGTGATGACCTTAAACATCGTGTACAACGATTGGAGGATTTGCTTACTGAAAGCAATGAAAAGGTATTGGCATTGACTGCTGAAGTACACGCTCTACGAACAGAGGTACACTTCCTAACTAAAGAAAACGAAAGACTAAAGAACATACGATGAACGACACGGACTTCGGATTCTCAAATGACTTTGAGGACTTTGTGAATGAACTCACCCAAGACACGGCAAACGACAAGGCTTGTAGCATAGACAACCCTGAATGTGAGGCTTGTGGTTCGTAAGTGGTGTGTAACTGAACCAAAGGAATGTACCTGTAAAAAGAATTGTAATGAACCCACTACTAAACAAAATACTCGGAAAGAGCGCAAAGGAGACCATAGAAGCCGTTTCTAATGTCGTAGATAGGTATGTATCCACTCCAGAGGAGAAAGAGGCTATAAGAGCCTCTATTGAAGCCGAGATAAGCAGTAGATGGAAATCCGATATGACATCGGACTCTTGGTTGAGTAAGAATGTAAGACCTCTTACCTTAATTGTCGTAATAGCATTCTTGGTGTTTATGACCTTCTTTGATGGATTAGGTTGGGTAGATGTCAACGATAGTTGGATCAGCCTATGGAATATGTTGAGTGTAACGGTAGTAGGTGGATACTTTGCGGTACGCACTATTGACAAGAGAGGTAATGTTAAGTAGTCGTTGATAACATACAGGTGTTTAAGTTGGTGGGGTAACCCACCTTTCTTTTTTTATATCTATATATTATATATAAAGAGATATAGTATATATATAGAGACCTATAGGTCTCTTATTATATATATATAGATATATTTATATATAGAGGCAGTAGCCTCTTTTTTTTTGTCTCTATGTTGTATGTAAATAATTTTGTGTACATTCGTATCAAATCAAAACAACTATGAAAACAGAAATCAACTCAAGTCAAAAGTCTTATTTAGTTAGTCTAAAGAAAGAATTAAGTAATTTAGAGCTTTTAGGAAAAAGTAATTCACATCAATGGTGGTCTATTGTTGAGTCCATTGATGCAATAGAAAATAACCTTTAATACTGAACAACTATGTCAGTTAAAGACCAATACATTGATTTATGTGAGGCTCGTGTAGAGGCACTCGCAAACGAAGTAAGACTCTTGAGAGAGTTTATTATTAGAGACTATTCTCTAAAAGGAATTAGTGCTGAATCAGCAATGAACTTGTTTAAAGCGTTTAAGGAAAGTAATGAAACCGAAATATAATATCTCCGAATATCCAGAAGAATATGAAATCAACAAAATCACCTTACGAGACCACTTTTACCTCCACTTCGGATTCTACGATGACAGGCGGTTACAATACAGGGGCAACTCCGCCCAACTCTCAAAGTACCATCAAACGGAAGTTGACACCAAGTTACTATTCAGGTAAGTACAAGCAGATAGAAGCCTTTGATGTCTGTATGGACTTTCAAAGAGATAACTACAACTTGGGTGTAGCCATTGCTTATCTCCTACGAGCAGGTAAGAAAGAGGGCAACCCTATTGAGCAGGATATCCAAAAGGCTATTGACCATTTAGAGAAAGAATTAGAATACATCGCTTATGAACAATACCTTGAGACTTCTGCTGAAATTGCCAAAAACTATAAGTCTAAATAGTCTATATGCAGGTAAGCATTGGACATATCGTAAAAAAATTAAAGATGGCTATAAAAAAATCGTTGAAGAAGAATTGGCTCGTTATGACCACCATTGTGCAGAGGGCTGCACTATCAGTATTAGGTACAATACTCGTGCCGATGTGGACAATAATGTACTTGTCTCAAAGTTTGTTGCTGATACTCTCGTTGCTAACGGATGGATTCCTGATGACAGTCCTAAATACTATCACAAGCTCACTATCCGTTATGACAAGGATGTTGAAAGGAATTATTGTGAAGTTGAAGTTGAACTCATAAATCCTGTATTAAGTGAAGATAAACCAACTTGATTTGTTCTCTGGTATTGGTGGTTTCCACTTGGGCTTTGAACGAGCAGGATACGAAGTCACCTCTTACTTTAGTGAGGTAGACAAACACGCAATAGCAGTATATAAACATCAATTTAAGAATAGCACCTATGTCGGATCAGTTACAGATGTTCGGGGAGCAGACCTCCCAAGAATTGACCTTATCACCTTTGGAAGTCCTTGCCAAGACTTTAGTCAAGCTGGAAGTCGCAGGGGTCTCACAGGAGACCGAAGCAGTCTTATCGCTGAAGCAATACGGCTTATCGGAGAATGTAGACCAAGAGTTTTTATTTGGGAAAATGTTAAAGGAGCATTCTCCTCAAATGATGGGGCAGACTTTGCGGCAATCCTCCAAGCCTTTGTTGACATTGGGGGCTATAGACTTGAATGGCAACTGCTTAATACATCGTGGTTTCTACCCCAAAATAGAGAGCGGATATACCTTGTCGGACATCTTGCAGAAGCCAGAGGAGATTGGGGAGGAGTATTTCCTATCACAACAGGCACAGGAAAGGATATTGGCGTACAGAGACACCACGCAAGAGCAAATACCCTCACCGCAAGATACACAGGAAACGCCAACGGCTCGTTCATTGGTGAATGTAAACAGCCTACACAAAAAGTAAAAATTACAGATAAGAGAGGTAATGAGCGTGATACAGATAAAGCCTCTACTCTTGTGGCAGGTTATTATAAGTTACCAAGCGATGCAGACTACATTAAAGTAAAGTCAGCAACCTCTACAGGATACGATGTAGCAACTGAAGGAGACTCTATCAATCTCACGGCTATCAACTCTACAACGAGAAGAGGAAGAGTAGGTAAGCAACAAGCTCAAACACTTGATACTTTATGTGAACAAGCGGTAGTCACTCCTAAAATCATAGGATACTCAAGAGATGCTAAAGGGAAGGTAACGGATCGCCACTTGAAAGATGAGGCAGGAACTATCCATACAGGTAGTGGTGGAGGTGGCAACACCGACCAATTTGTGAATCAACCCACAACTTGTAGGGGTGGTTTGCAAAAGAATGCAGCACAATTTGAAGAGAAAAGCCCAGCTCTTACTTCTGCTATGGGTATGGGAGGAGGACACACACCAATAGTAGACCAACCTAACTACCGCATCCGTAGACTAACACCTATAGAGTGCGAGAGGCTACAAGGTTTTCCAGACAACCATACCTCTAAAGGCATCTATGATGGCGAGATCAAAGAGATGAGCAACACCCAACGCTACAAGCAATGTGGCAACGCAGTAACCGTAGATGTAGTACAAGCAATTGCAGAAAGATTACATCCAATGTTTGAGCAATAAACATTTTTATTAACTTTGAACTATTAACTAAATTTAAATACGATGACTAAAACATCTATTGTCAAGGACATTAAGTCCGCAGGAGAGCCTTATCAAGGGCAGTATGGAACACTTTATGGGT
>Ga0255783_10000851_pt1 | contig 34171 bp, 25 predicted proteins | sample 011ome_22_FD_179981 | JGI IMG/M metagenome (GOLD analysis project Ga0255783, IMG submission 179981) | Coastal salt marsh microbial communities from the Groves Creek Marsh, Skidaway Island, Georgia - 011507BT metaG (version 2) | ecosystem: Environmental > Aquatic > Marine > Intertidal zone >... | reverse complement strand
CTGGTGGTACCCGAACCTCGGTGTGGAAACTGCAGACACCGACACCATCGGCGTGATCTTGCAGCCTAGCTTCATTGACGGCCTGACTATCACGGTTGATTACTGGGACGTAGCTATCGAAGACGCAATTTCAGCTGTAGGTGCAGGTGACATCCTGAAAGGCTGTTATGACTCAACCAACTACCCAAGCCTCGGTTTCTGTAACTCGTTTACACGTCGTGCAGATGGCGGTTTGGACTTCCTTGAGACAGGGCAGATCAACTTTGCGAATCTTGAGGCAGAAGGTTTTGACGTATCGGCATCTTACGAGTTTGCGGTTGAGGATTACTTCTTCCGTCTTCGTTTGACTGGTTCGCATCAGGATCAGCTGAACCGTTTCTTCAACCCGCTTGATGCGGCTGATGTTGACCCTGAAATTCAGGAAATTCAGCGTCCGAAGACAACAGCGTCTTTCGGTGCGTCAGTTGAGCGCGGTGCGCTGACTGTAGGTATGCAGAGCATTTACCAGAGCAAGCAGGGTGTTGATGAAATCGAGGAAGTTCTCGGTTTGGGCGACAACCAAGCACTCTATGGTGATGCCGGATTCTTCGACTCAGTGATCATCACTGACTTGAACGCTAACTATCGCTACAGCGATGAGTTGTCGTTCTTTGCAGCGATCAACAACATCACTGACGAAGAACCCTACGCGACTCAGAACGCATGGCCAGTCGGTCCACGGGGTCGTACCTTCGTTTTGGGTCTCTCTTACTCAATGTAAGAACTACCCATTCGGTCAAGAGCCCGCAGCGCAAACTGCGGGCTTTTTTTTGTCTGAAAAAGGCCTTCAAAGTAGTCGCTTGGGTGTTGCCTCGCTGGGTGGCTAAACGCATGATGGTGCGCAGGTAGTTCATGCACGTTTTGACGGGCTCCTGTGGGTTAAATCCGGCGTTTGAAACGCTTAGTTGAGCTTGCATTTGGGTCAGTTGTTGGCGAAATTTTATGGAATCCGTGCGCATGAAGGCCACAGTAATGAGATAGAGCGACCATGAGTAGTCTTCCCGAGCACGATGAATTTTCGACTCACGCAGTCCCAACGGACGCGCGTGTAGCGTCATTCCGGGTAGCCGCCGTAGCGTCAATGGTGTCATTTTCGCTACCCACATTCATTGCTGGCATCGAAGTGTCGAGTGGGGTGGGCCCAGATCTTGCCTCGGCGGCTATTTTAGGCGGTGCCCTGGTGATTTTTCTCATTGGCTGGTTGATGGGGTCAATCGGCGCTAGAACCGGCTTTAACTCGTACTTACTGGTGCGTCTGGCGTTTGGAGACGCCGGAGCACGCATTGTGAATCTTGCGTTCTCCATTTCCTTATTGGGCTGGTTTGGCATCAATCTCAATCTCTTTGGGCTCGCCATCGCAGGCCTGTCCGAGGAGCTATTTGGCGTCATTCCACCGGAGCTATTAGTGACCATTGTGGCGAGTCTCTTGATTACCGTGACGACCATCATTGGGTTTCGGGCGATCAATCTGATCTCGACGCTGATGATTCCCGTGCTGGCGCTTGTCGCCCTGGCGCTCTTGGTCACAGCAACCAGCCAGACAGCACCCGTGGTCGCGGCGTCTCAAGGTGAGATGAGCCTGGGTGACGGCATTTCGGCCATAGTCGGCTCGATCGTCATTGGCTCCATCATCATGCCCGACATAACACGCTTTCTGCGCACTTCTGGCGGCGCTTTGCTAACCAGCGGTACCAGTTACATGATTGCGCAGCCCTTCGTGATGTGGGTAGCTGCGAGCGCAGCGATGGTTCTGGGCACAGAGGACATCATTAGCATTATGCTTACCCTTGGTTTAGGCCTCGGGGCCTTCATTATTATTATCGCGGGTTCCTGGGTGCTCAACGCACTCAATCTGTATAGCGCGGTTTTGGGCGTTACCGCTTCGTTCCCGACTTTATCGGCGCGCAATGTCACCATTGTTTTGGGTGTCATTGGGGTGACGGCGGGCCTCATGAATATCCTCGATAGTTTTGTGACCTTTCTATTCTATCTGTCAGTGGTTTTTATCCCCGTCGCGGGCGTCATTATTGTTGATCACTTCATTGCCCGACCCGGGGCTTATCGGGCCACTGAGGTCGCTGACAATCAGCCGCTCAATCGGTGGGGTTTATTGGCCTGGTTCATGGGTGCTGCGATTGCCCTTGCCGCGTCAGAGGGCTTTATTGGCAGTGTAACCAGTGTTGCGGCGCTCGATGCCATGCTAACGGCCGCGCTTCTCTACGGGATCGCTGCACGACTCGGCTGGGTACGTTAGTAATATGCGTATTGGCTTGGACGTTGGTGGCACCCATACCGATGCAGTCCTGATGGATGGTAGTCAGGTCATTGCCAGAGTAAAGGCAACGACCACCGAGGATGTCGCTTCAGGCATCGAAACAGCTCTGGCTGCTGTCCTACAGGGGCAGAGTCCTGCATCCGTTGATCTCCTGACGATCGGAACAACCCAGTTCACCAATGCGGTGGTGGAGCGTAAGCAGCTGTCGCGCGTTGCGGCGGTTCGCGCCTGCTTGCCAGCGGGGAGGGGGCTCATGCCTCGTGCTGACTGGCCTAAGGACCTCATAGAGGCTACCGATGGTGGCAGCTACTTGATTCACGGCGGGCACCTCTACGACGGCCGCCCCTTGTCTGACCTGCAGGAGGGGGAGCTTACAGAGCTGATCCAAACACTGTTTGATAGACAGCCTGCGGCGGTGGTTGTTTCCTGTGCCTTCTCGCCCACCCAGCCTGAGCAAGAAGATCACTTAGTGGCTCGCTTAGCTGAGTCACTGCCCGGTGTCAGAATCTGCGCGTCTCATGTGATGGGCGGGCTGGGTCTGATCGAGCGAGAGAATGCGAGCATTTTAAATGCCTCACTTCTGGACTTCGCTGACCGCGTCGCGAATGCGTTGGTCGAATCGAGCACAAAACTCGGACTACAGTGTCCTGTTTACGTCAGCCAGAACGATGGAACATTGATAGATCTTGAGCGTGTTAGGCAATTTCCTGCATTGACCTTTGCTTCGGGACCAACGAACTCTATTCGCGGTGCGTGGGCGCTGACAGGACTGGCTGATGCCATTGTCATCGACGTGGGGGGCACCACGTCTGATATTGGTGTCCTCAAGAACGGGTTTCCTCGGCAATCCAACCTTGTTATTGATGTGGGCGGTGCGCGCACGAACTTTCGCATGCCTGACGTCATTGCCATTGGGTTGGGTGGTGGCAGTTTGATCGGCTCTGATGGTCGAAGTTGTGGACCTCAGTCGGTTGCACGTGAGCTGCGTCAGAAGGCGCTGTGTTTTGGCGGATCCGCAATGACCCTTACTGACGTGGCTGTCTCACAAGGCCGGCTTACGATCTCCGATGCATCGCGGTCCAAGCCGGTGGAAGCTGCGGTGTGTGAGGCGGTTGACTCATTGATTGTCGAGAAGCTAGCGGCAGCGGTTGATCTGATGAAACCGGGTGGGGCGGTCTTGCCTGTGATCCTTGTTGGTGGCGGTGCGCCGCTGATACCGGGCGAGACATTGGCGGGTTGCCCCATTGTGCGCCCTGATGATGCGGATGTCGCGAATGCCATTGGCGCCTCCATCGCTCAGGTGAGTGGAGAAGCCGAGGGTATGCGTATCGCTGGTGCTGACAGCCGTGAGATCGTGATTGAGAACCTTACTGCAATAGCATCAGAAAAAGCACTGGCCGCAGGAGCTGACTTTTCAACGATTAACATCGTTAACGTTGAAGAAGTCGATATTCCCTACATGGCGACGGACACCTCGCGTATACGGGTGAGTGTCGTCGGTGATCTGGCAAGGCGTGAGGTTCTTGCCTCATGAATTGTGTCTTATGAAAATCACCGCTTCCGATATTGATGATCTCGCCCTCGGCGCTGTTTTCCTCGCGACCGGTGGCGGCGGTGACCCGTATTTGCCGACCTTGATTGCGAAAGAAACCCTGGCGCAAACGGGCGGAGTGACGTTGATTGATGCACAGTCGCTCGATGATGACGCCTTCGTTGTTCCCGTGGGCGGCGTCGGCGCTCCCACTGTCTCTCTCGAGCTGTTGCCATCGGTGGATGAGGCGTCAAAAGTCCTCGATCGCTATGAGGAGCTAGTAGGTCGCCCCATTGCTGCGGTCGCTTCGTTCGAGATTGGGGGAGGTAATTCGTTGATGCCGCTCATGGCGGCTGCAGTACGAGGATTGCCCGTAGTCGATGGTGATGGCATGGGCCGTGCCTTTCCAGAGGCGCAAATGATGAGTTACGCCATAGCTGGGGTGAAGCCGACACCCGCACTGGCGATGGATTACGCCGGTAATACCGCCGTATTTGACACCTCTGACACGACAACCTATGAACACCATATCCGCGCCTTTGCGGCGGCGGCAGGTGGCATGATTACGGTCGCTGAACACCCCATGTCGGGTGCTCAGATTAAGGCGTCAGTCATACCCTCAACAGTAAGCTTTTCCCTGAAGCTGGGTCGTCTGCTCAGGGAACAGCGTGGTCCAATTGATGAGGTTTTACCGGCTTTACGATCTCTCTTTGCGGAATCCGTCTACGGCAGGGTTTATAAGATATTTGCCGGTAAGGTATCGGCCAAAAGCACCCGCACCGTGGGTGGTTACGACGTTGGAGACCTATCGATTGAAGATTTTGAAGATCCCCAGCGTGTGTGTTCGATTACCATCAAAAATGAATACTTGGTGGCAACCGTGGACGATCGACCGCTTGCCATGGTGCCTGACCTCATCGTCATCGTGGATGCGGAGACGTCGACGCCCATCAATGCAGAGCGCTTGCATTATGGTCAGCGAGTGGTTGTCCTTGCCGTTGGGGCGCCGGCGTTTTATCAAACAGCCGAAGCACTGGCTGCCACCGAACCGCGTTGCTTTGGCATTGATCTAGCCTATGAGGCGCTCGATACGTTGGTGAGCGACTCAGCCTAGCTCTGAGTGGGTAACGCGGTTTCTTCTGGCTCGACATTTGATTCAGCATCGTCGCGGAACAAGGACAAGAAGTCCTCGAGGATGACGTAAAGCGCCGGTATCAACACCAGTGTAACCGCCGTAGAGAACACGACACCAAAGCCTAGAGATACCGCCAGAGGCACAAAGGGCGCGGTATCAAAGTCACGGGTGACCATGAGCGGCATCAAGCCCATGAACGTGGTGACCGATGTCAGGAAGATAGGCCTGAATCTAGACATGCCCGAATCGATGACCGCCTCTCTGAGCTCCATGCCGTGCAGTCGCCGATTACGGTTAATAAAGTCGACGAGTACCAAGCTTGAGTTAATGACAACGCCGGCGAGTGCGATCATTCCCAGCAGCGAGAAGAACACCAGGTCATAGTTCATGATCTGGTGCCCGAGAATGGCGCCAATGAAACCAAATGGGATGCTGGCCATGACCACAAGCGGCTGCAAGTAGGATTTCAGTGGGATTGCAAGCAGGGTGTAGATGACCATTAGTGCGACGAGACTGGCACTCACCAAACCACTCAGGGCTCTGGTTCTCTCCTCGGCTTCGCCCGCCTGCGACACAGTGACTCCTGGGAAATCTTCCATCAACTGCGGTACGTGCTTTCTGAACATCTCAACAAGGATGGTTTCGGGTGGTGCAACCTCACGGTCCGCTGACGCAATCACGTTAATAGTTCGTTGCCCATCCGTTCGGTTGATGGTTGAGTTGCCAAGCGTAGGCGTAATTTCGGCGACCGATAAGGCTGGGACCTCGGTCCCATCAGGCAGACGTATAGTCATCGTCTCCAAACTGGCGAGCGAACGACGATCATTTTGAGGGAAGCGCACCATGACTCGGACATCGTCACGGCCTCGCTGCACGCGCTGCGCCTCGCGTCCATAAAACGCATCTCGGACCTGATTACCAAGATCCGCCTGAGTCAGTCCCAGAGCCTCAGCCTCAGGGAGCACCTTCAAGGCGAGCTCGCGTTTGCCGGTACGGTAACTATTGCTGATGTCGTAAAGGCCACCGTAACTTGCAAGGGTGTCAGTCAAGTCGTTGGCAGCGCGTCCCAGCTGCTCGATATCTCGGCCTCGAAGTTCAAGATCGATATCCGCACCCATGGAGACGGCATCCGCTGAGAAGCTAAGCTCAACGACATCGGGAATCGGGGGTGTTAGGTCCCGCCAGAGATTCACCACTTCTTGAGGCGTCATACCGCCGCGCTCGCGGAAGGGAACAAGGTTCAAAGAGACTTCGGCAACGTTAGAGCCTATGGCACCGACCATCACAATCGCGCCCTGCGTAATGCTGACGCCAACCGAGGAAAGCTCGTTTTTGAAAGCCGACTTGCCGTCCTCACGCTCGGCATCGACTCTTCGTCGGGTTTCTGTCGCAGAGGCTTGAATCTTCGCAATGACGGCTTGCGTGCCTGCCAGTGGATAGCCCTCAGGCATGACCACGCGTGCGACCACATTGTTTCCCGCAACGGCCGGGAAGAACTGGAAAACGACGCGACCACTTGCCATCAAACCACCCATGACGATCATCATCGCGAGGGCAATAGATAAGGTTGTGTAGCGGTTGTCGATGCCCCATTCAATCCATCGCTTGTAGCGGTGTGTCGCAAAATGCTCTAGCGAGCCTGCAATTCGGTCTTGAAACACTTCCCACCGTTGACCAAACCCAGATTGGCGCCGAGTATTGCTTCGGTGGGCTAGGTGGGACGGCAAGATCAGCTGCGATTCCACGATGCTGAAAATTAGGCATAGTACAACCGTTGCGCCAATCGAATAAAAGAATTGCCCTAGATTAGTATCAACATTCAGCAGCGGCATGAATGCGGCAATGGTCGTCAAAACGCCAAAGAAGACGGGTACTGCAACCTCGCTTGTGCCTTCGATGGCGGCTGAACGCGGGTCGAGCCCACCTTGCTCTTTCGTATAGATGCGTTCGCCGACCACGATGGCATCATCAACAACGACGCCTAGCGATAATAGTAGGCCCATGAGAGAAAGTGTGCTGATGCTCAAATCTGCGCTCGGGAAAAAGGCGAGGGCGCCAAAAATAGCCACTGGAATACCGGCGCTGACCCACAGGGCAAGTCGAACCCTCAGAAACAGCGACAGACTGATAATGACCAGCAGCAGCCCGCCAAAGGCGTTGTTGATCATGGTTCCGAGTCGACCGACAAGCTCATCGGCTTCGTTACTCCACATCGTAAAGTGGATGCCCTCAGGTAGCTCTCGTTCTTTACTCTCAACGTAGGCGACAACGGCTTCTGAAATTTCAATGGCATCGTCGCTGCCAATACGCGAGATTTGAATCATCATGGCTTGTTCGCCATTGAATTCGCCGTATTGGTCAATATCTTCAAAGCCATCGACGATGGTTGCGATATCTCGTAGCAGCAGACGACCGCCACCGGGCTCTCTCGCCACGACAACGTTTTCTAGCTCTTCTCCCGAGTAGCGCTGACCGGTGCCTCGCAGGCGAATCTCGCCAGCGTCGGCTTTCACTGAGCCACCGGGTATATCGATGCTTGAACTTCGAATGGCATGCGCAACTTGGTCCAATGTCAGCTGGTGCCTGCGAAGAGTGGCTTCTGATATCTCGACGGAGATCTCATCCGCACGCATGTAAAGCGTCTCGACAAGACTGACTTCGGGGAGTTCGAGCAGATCCTTACGGATCGACTCGGTGATGTTCTTTAGTGAACGCTCGTCGGTATCACCGTGCACCGCAATCTGAGCCACGAGGCTGCGCATGGTGACCTGGGAAACAATAGGGCGCTCCGTATTCGTGGGGAAGGTTGAGATGGCGTTGACCTGCGCTTTGATATCGTCAAGCGCTTTGGCTTGGTCAGCGTCCATCTCCAACTCAACGGCGACACTGCATTGACCTTCCGCAGCCGTGGTTTTGACCTTTACGATATTTTCGATGCCATCGATGGACTCCTCAATGCGCGTACACACGCCGGTCTCTACCTCGGCCGGCGCCGCGCCCAAGTAGGGGACAGTGACCATGACGACGGGTGATTCTACGTTTGGAAATTCCTCTTTGCGCACATCGTTAAGCGCGAGCAACCCCGAGCCAATCAGGATGAACATCAATAGGTTGGCGGCAACGGGGTTATCGACAAACCAGGCTATGAGCTTAGGCATTGGCGGGCCTCAGTCGATCACTGTGACGGGCATGCCCTCAACCACAAACTGCAGTGGAGAGATGCTGATGCGCTCTCCTGAGGCAAGTCCCTCAGAGATAAGCACATCGCTGTCAGAGAGCTTGAATACGGTCACTTCGCGGAAGTGAAGCTGATTACCGTCGTCGATTACCATCACCGAGTTATCGGGTCGCAGGGCGGTTCTTGGCACAGAGACCAAATTATCCACGGTCCTACCAGTTATGACGGCGTCAACGAAGAGTCCGACGGGCAATTGGACGCCGTTACTGTTGAGCGTCTCGGTCACCTCTACAATGACATGTAAAAAGCGACTTTTTGTCGAGATGTCGCCTTCCGTTCGAAGCAGTTTAGCTGACCAGGACTGGGTATCTCCCGCGTAGTCAGCAGTCAGCACAACATCAGCGGGTTCTTCGCCAGCCAGTCCCGTTTGGGCGTAGCTCGGGTCTAGGTAGGCAAGTTGAGCATCTGCCAGAGGTAGACGCACTTGGAGCCGATCGGTGTCATACAAGGTCGCAATCATGGCACCCTTGGATAAGAACTGGCCAATATCCACGTTCTCTGCGCGCACACGACCATTGAAGGGGGCTGTGAAGACCGTACGCTCGAGGTCGACGGTAGCTCGTTTCACCGCCGCAGACGCATCGTCCAAGGCGGCATTCGCAACCGCTAATAAGCGCTCGGCGCTTTGTAGTTGTGCAATGCTCGCTAACTCTTCACCGTACAGTGATTTAATACGCCCAGTCTCTTCAGCGGCGTAGCGTTGCTCTGCTTGCGCTCGGGACAGTGCGGCTTGGGATCGCGCTAGTGCAATTTCATAGTCTCGCGGATCAAGCTTTAGCAGAACATCGCCTTTGCTAAAGTCCCCGCCGGCGACAAGGCTGGAAGAGATTTCAATGACTTCACCCGCCACTTGCGCCACCAGTTTAGTCTCAACGCTGGGCTGAACGTTTCCCTCAGAGCTGATGCTAAGTTGCATGGGAGCGAGGTTGATATTGAGTGCGCGAACCGCGACAGGGACCGGCTCTTTTACGGTTGTTTTTAGTGTCGGCTGGTTATTCACCAGGACAACAAAAATTACAGCAGAGAAGGCCAGTATCAATAGCGGTACGAGTAACCTCTTTATCGCTGAAGGTTTGCCAGACGTACCGTCGTTCATAGTGGATCCCAGTTGATAAATGCGAGTTTCTGCGCCCCGCGAGTGGTTCCAAGCATTATACGGGTTTACGCACGAAACCCATCTCGTCCGTGTGAATGATGGTAATTATGTCTAACAGAGAAGCCATTTACTCGAAAAACACACTCGTAGGCCCAATCCAAAGGGCTGATCCCTCGCACCCCTAAATAGCCTGCCCCAGCGGTGTCTTTAATACCGTCTCTTGATCAGTCATCAGCGTGTCATTATGCGCCAAAGCCGCTTAATGAGTGCTTTATTCAGATAGGTAGGCCGCCATCAATCGCGTGATCGCGCTCGGCGGGCGTCTGCACACCGGGTACATGGTAGATGCCGTTGACGGTTTCCTGCGTTGCCTGAATGTCATCCCGCGCCGCGTAGAACTGGCTATACCATTTGCGACCTTTGAGGAAAGGGCCCTCAGTTTTCATGGCCATGGGTTTGAGCGCTGGCGTCTTGTTTTGCCAGATTTCAAAGTCTTTGGAAAATGCCTCTAAAGCGCCGGCCTGAATGGCTTTCGCCATCTCTTTGTCTTCCGGCGTGATCGTGCCTGTGGCTGATTTCACTAAGCAGCCGTGCCATGCCTTGATTTTGCCGTCGCCGACGGGTGTGTTCGCAATCATTTCGAACTGTGTGGCATCCCCCCAGACCTGCTTCGACAGGAGAACACCAGGCCCTGTGTACCAAGTGGTCGTGTACAGCATAGCGCCACCATAAAGCGTCATAGCGCCGCCTTGGCGTTGGATAAGAACATGGTCACGCATCTCGTTTTCGAAGTACTCGCAGGGCGCACCGTGTGTTGGGCCCAGGTGCCGGTTATCGCACATGTTGTCGAGTACTTCCTGGGGATGGATTTCCAGTTCGGGCAGGTGATCGAGATCCCAGTGAACCCAGCTACCTTCATCCCACTGCTCGAGATAGGGTGGTGGGTAGTCAGGATCTGCACCGTCCTCATCGAACCACATCATGATGCAGCCCATATTATCGACAACAGGATAGGAGCGAATCGATGCTGACTTTGGGCAGGGGCCATCGTGGTAGGGGATGTCATCCACTTGTCCTTCCGAATTGTAGCGCCAGCCATGGTAGGGGCAGCGGATCGAGTCTCCTTCGACATGCTTGCCACCGACTTCAGCAACAATAAGCATCGCACTGGTGTTCTTAGCGAGGTGCGTACCCATGTGCTTGCAGTAAGCATCGAGCATGACCGGATTTCCGCTCTCCCCACGATACAACGCGAAGTCGCGACCGAAGAAGGTCACGCCAATGGGACTGTTATCAATTTCCCGACTCTCTGCGACGATAAACCAGCCTCGAGGGTAGGTGTTGGGTCCCAAACCATAATCTGCTGCTTGTGCCACGATATTTCTCCTGTCGTGTTGCTCTGCCACTACGCTGGCGGCGGCTTTTCATGACGTTAAACTAGGGTAATTAGAATCGCGGGTCAAAATGCACAGGCCGTGTTCTCTAGACAAAAAGGACGATGACAGCGAAGTGTCCGAGATCGAGCATACTGGGCCTACACCCAAGACCCCACATAGACCGAGGAGTATTCGTTGAGCCAGCCAGAAAGCCATCCTTTGAGCAAGGACGCGCTAGCCGAGTTTCGTGCTGATATTGCCAGTTGGCTAGAAGCGAATTGCCCGCTCTCGCAGCGACAGCCGATTGTGCGCGAGGAGCAAATTTGGGGTGGGCGAAGACGTGTATTCCCGAGTCAGGACGCTCAGCAGTGGTTTGAGGCCTGTCGTGATCGGGGCTTTACCGCGCCAGAGTGGCCTGTCGAATATGGTGGCGCCGGGCTTAACGCCGAGCAAGCCAAAGTTCTTAAGCAGGAGATGAGTCGCCTAGGCTGTCGCCCACCGCTTTATTGTCAGGGGCTGTGGATGTTGGGCCCCGCACTTTTGGTCTACGGAAATGAGGCCCAAAAGCGAGAGCATCTGACTGCCATTTGTCGTGGCGAACTCCGTTGGGCACAAGGCTATTCCGAGCCGTCAGCAGGCTCGGATCTCGCCAATTTAAAGACCAAAGCCGAGGACTGCGGCGATCATTTTTTGGTGAACGGAACCAAGATCTGGACAACCAAGGCGGACGAGGCGGACTGGATCTTCTGTCTTGTTCGCACCAGTGATGTGACCCCGAAACAGGCAGGTATCAGTTTTCTACTCATTGATATGGCCACTGAGGGCGTCTCGACATCGCCCATTCCATTGATCAGTGGTGAGTCCGAGTTCTGCCAGACGTTTTTCGATAATGTGAAAGTGCCTAAGGCGAACCTTGTGGGCGAGTTGAACGGTGGGTGGGCCGTTGCCAAGGAGCTGCTGAAACATGAGCGGAAGATGATGTCCGCATTCGAGGGGATGCTCGAGAAACCTGTGATGGAGCTCCTTGAGTTGGCGGACTACGCGGTCGGTTCCGATGCGCAGGGTCAGCTTAACGATGCCGAATTACGCAGCGATATGACTCGACACCTTATGCGCGAGACCGCGCTGGGTCAGCTGGGTGAGCGCATTTACTGGCAGGGAAAAGCCCAGCAGGCCGACCCACGATTGCCTTTGCTGATGAAGTATCTGGGCACCTCCGAAGCGCAAGCGAAAGATGAACTGGTATTGCGTGCTCTGGGGGACGAGGGGCTATCTATGGAAGACCCCAATGTCTCAGCAGGGCTCCGCAAAATGGTAAAGCAGTGGGCATTCAATAAGTCGTTGACGATTGCCGGTGGAACCAGTGAGGTTCAATTGAACATCATTGCTAAGCGCGCCTTGGGTATGCCGTCGGGGGAGAGTAAGTCGTGATCCTCAATGAAGAGCAAGCCATGCTGCGCGAGACCGTCGCGCAATTTTTCGCTGAGAAAGCACCGATCAGTCAGTTAAGAAGTCTGGCTGGAGGTAGTAACCAGCAGGGCTACGACCCGCAGCTTTGGTCCGAGATGGTGGAATTGGGCTTGCCTGGGATTACGGTGCCAGAAGTCCACGACGGACTTGAGTTTGGTTGGATGGGGTTGGGTGCGATTGCGCAGGAAGCGGGGCGGTGTTTAGTGGCAAGTCCACTGCTGTCTTCGGTTGTACTGGCGCAAAACTTGCTCTTGAACTGTGGATCAGACGAACAAATAGCGGCCTATCTGCCGTCGCTGATATCGGGAGAGGCCACCGCCACTGTGGCGTTGGAAGAGGGCCGATTTTTTAGCGCCGACGCTATAGCGACATCTGAGGCATCAGGCGCCCTAAAGGGGCACAAGACCCGAGTGCTGGATGTTGGTCAGTGTTCTCACATCTTCTGCGTCGCTGAGCGGGCGTCGGGTGACCGTGGCGTAGCGATGTTTGCGCCTTCGGCTGAGGGCGTAGCAATTGGGTCACGACGCACAATGGATCTCCACAGCGCGGGCTCCATTCAACTCGATGGCGTGTCTACCGCGGATGTCGTCTGGTTGGCGGGTGATGACGTGGAGGGTGGTATTCAACGAACCATTGATCAGTCCACCATCGTGCTGGCGGCGGAAATGATGGGCAGTGCGCGCGAGGTGTTAGAGCGCACGGTGGCGTATCTCAGTGAGCGTGAGCAGTTCGATGTGAAATTGGGGACGTTCCAAGCCCTACAGCATCGGTGTGCGCATATGTACTGCGAGCTTGAACTGGCCGAAAGTGCCGTGTCGGCGGCTCTGACTGGGCTGGATAACGATGCGCCAAATGTCAGCGTGCTGGCTAGCAGTGCCAAGGCGCTGGCGAATGACTGTTTTACGTTGATCAGCTCTGAGGCCGTCCAGCTTCACGGGGGGATGGGTGTCACAGAAGAGATGGACATTGGTCTTTTCTTAAAGCGGTCGCGGGTGTGTAATCAGCTGTTGGGCTCGTCGAGTTATCATCGCGATCGCTATGCGCGGCTTAACGGTTTCTAACCTGCTGTGAAGAGGGCTTCATAGCCCTCCCTTGTTAAGCCGCTGGATCGACCAGGAATTGACTGAACCAGCGTCGGAACTTGGCAAAAGGGCCATCGCCATCACAGAGCAGTGGTCGCTCGAAGTACTGTTTTCGGTCCCAAATGATCTGATCTTCGGCCATCTGCTGACAAATGTTGCCTATAATCGCCTGGCCGACCGTTTTTCCGAGAGTGTCTTGGGTTGCCCGTGGCTGAATGAAAGCGTAGGTGGCGTAAGTTTTTTCTGGTCCCACTGGGGTGACATTGGCCAGTAACAGCGTGTCATAGATACCCGTGAAGCGAACCACTGAAAGGCCCGCGCCTTGGCTTCGCGTCTCAATAGCACCGTCGACCACGCCTCGTGGTGTGGGCTGACGCGTGATGAATTTGCCTTCTCTGATGTGGCCATCAAAATTCTGGAAGGCGGCCTCGGGCACCTCGTCCGTTCCATGCACATAATGGAAGTGTGCTGCGTCCACCGCATTCTCGCCCATCTCTTGCATGTGCGTGCTGACTTCCCAGGTGTGGATGATCATATCGCCCCAGTCTGGGTGGTTAGCCGCGGCTTCTGGGATAACTTCAGGCTCCCAGGTAGGCGCCTCTTTGTTGGGGTGATACCACACTAGAATCTGCTGATTAACTTCGCGCACTTGCCAAGCCCCAAGGATCGATTCGCCTTTGGCCACCCGCGGAGGCAGGTTGTTGGCGTACGGGATATGAGTGCATTGGCCCTCACCATTCCAGCGCCAGCCATGGAAAGGGCATTCGATACTATCGCCCACAATGCGCGGCCCTTTACCGGTCTGCTCCCGGATGCCGTAGCCAAGGTGCGCGCCCATATGTGGGCAGAAGGCGTCTACCACCTTCGCTTCACCACTTTCTGTCCTGAAGACCACCAACTCCTGCCCGAAGTATTCAACGGGGATGGCATCACCCACCTCGAGCTCATGCGAGTACAGGACTTGGAACCAGCCCATGGGCATGGGCAGTGGGCATCGGGTTGAGTCAGTAGCGATCATCATGGTGCGTGCATCCGCGCTGTATTTGGTCGTACAGCAGTATAACGGCTGCTTACCCACTGCCTAGATACCCGGGCCGTGCAAATGGATTACGGCTCCTTCAAATGGATTACGGACAATTAACGCAAGTCATCGCGTTTCTGTGATGGCTCGATACACTGCGCTAACGAATACTGCGGTTGATAATAAAAGGAGCCGTGCCGTGTCGATGAAAACGACCATTCGAGAGCTGACAGTTGAAGGCGCTTTTTTTGAAGTGCGCGATATGCCTACAGCTCGTGGTGATCTACCGGGTTATGCGCATGCGCCGCAAACGCTGACCGAAATTATTCAAAATGCACGTGGGCACGCAGATCTTGGGTTTATTGTCTCGGGCGATACACGACTCACGTTTGCTGAGTTTTTTGCGCGCGCGGATTCGCTACGTGCCTATCTTGAAGGCCAGGGGCTTACCCCTGGCGATCGATTTGCTATCGCCATGCGCAATAATGCCGAGTGGTTGATTGGGTTCACCGCTGCCTTCCTAGCAGGGGCAACGGTGGTGCCCATTAACAGCTGGAGTCAAGCCGCAGAGCTAGCATTTGCGGTAGAAGACTGCGGTGCCTCTTGGCTTTTATGTGACGATCAGCGAGCGAAGATGTTGCAGGAGTCTCTGCCAACCGAGCGTCGACTCGTGGTGTACGATCGCGCTGAGCCGGGCACCCAGCGCGGTATCGATTTCTCTGATGCGCTGAGTAGTACGACGCCCGCAGAGGTAAAAATTCCTCCGCCCGATCAGGTGTGTCTCATCCTCTATACGTCAGGTAGCACGGGAACGCCCAAAGGTGTGGTGCACTGCCAACAGGCGCTGTCGCAGGCGGTGTTCAACATGATGTTTACGGGCATGTTAACCATGACCATCGAGGGTGGTTTACGTGAACTTCGTGGTGGCGCGACTCAGGAGAAAGCGCTGCTGAATGTGCCGCTATTCCACGCGACAGGATTGCTAGGTTCGTTTGTCTTGCCGCTCGTCACCGCCCAGGGGATTGTCATGATTTCCAAATGGGATGCGCAGGAAGCCCTGCGACTCATAGAGGCAGAGCGTGTCACGCTCTTTAGCAGTGTCCCCGCGCTCGTTAAGGACTTACTGACACAACCAAACCTCGACGACTTTGATATTACGTCTCTGCACAGAGTCTCCTCAGGCGGCGCGGCTATGCCGTCCGATTTACCCGGGATTATTGAAGCGCGAATCGATAAGGCCTATGCATCGGGAGGGTATGGATTAACGGAAACACTGGCTGTTGGCAGTCAGGCCGCAGGGGCGGTTTTTGACGCGAAACCGGCGGCGGCAGGCGTGCAGTCACCCATCATGCACGTTCGCTGTACCTCTCCCGATGGTTCGGTTTTGCCGCCCGGCGAGCCCGGAGAGATCGAGATGCGGGGCGTGGCCTGTACGCTGGGCTACTGGAATAAGCCTGATGCAGACGCGGCTATTTTTACCGCTGACGGCTGGATGAAGACGGGTGATGTGGGGTTTGCGGATGATGATGGCTACCTGCATATCACAGGCCGCATTAAAGATATTGTGATTCGCGGCGGGGAAAATATTTTCCCGGGTGACACGGAGCAGGCCTGTTATCAGATCGACGGTATCAAGGAATGTGTCGTCTTCGGTATTCCAGATGAAGCAATGGGTGAAGAACTGGCGATGATTATTCGAGTTGCTGATTCAGCACTGACACCAGAGACGATTAGAGAGGCGCTCAAAACGCGCATCGCTGCCTATAAGATTCCCAAGTTTATCGAGATCACTACCGAACCACTGCCGAGAGGTGCGACCGAGAAATTTGATAAGCGGTCTATTCAGCAGGCCTTCGTCGAGCGTATGCGCTAAAAGCAGGGCGGTTTAGACACCGAACCCGCCATCGACCGGTATCAGTTGCCCTGTTGTATAGGCTGCGTTGTTCGATGCGAGGAATACCGCCATTTTTGCGACCTCTTCCGGCTGACCAAATCGGTTGAGCGGCAGTGCGCTTTTTACCCCTTCAATCCACGCGTCATCAAAAACACCTTGCTCCTTGAGTCTCAGGAAAATGCCGGTCTCGATGACGCCAATGGCGATGCTATTGGCGCGGATGTTGTTGACGCCTTCCTCTTTGGCAACGCCTTTGATCAGCTCTTCCACGGCGGCCTTGGGCGCTACCGAGAGGATGTCGAGCGGTGGGTATTTCAGCAATCCTGCGGAACTGATGTGAACGTAGCTACCACCACCGCCGGTTCGCAGATGTGGGAGCGTCGCGTGTATCGCATTAAAGGCACCTTCAGCATCGGAACGCATCACCCGTTGCCATAGCTCTGGCGTGACTTCGGATATGGGTGATTGTGGGATGTCGTAACCAGTGGCGATAAAAACGGAGTGGAGGCGACCATAGGTCTTCAGACCCAAGTCCACGGCTGCCTGGAGTGAGGCAAGGTCTTGAAGACTCACCTGACAGCAAGCCACGTCAGCGTTGACGACATGAAGCTCAGAAACAAGCGCTTCGGCGCGTGTCTGATTGCTGTTGTAGGTGAGAAGTATTGGAATCTGTGATGCCACTAGCTCTTTACAGATCGCCGTTCCGACACCACCGCTCCCGCCAATGACGAGCGCAAAGCCCTCAGGATACTCGCTGGAATTGTTACTCATAATGACCTCTATCCACCTTTGGGCTTATCACACGACATCAACAGTGTATGCGTGTTTTGAAGGCAAAAAAAACCCGCCAAATGGCGGGTTTCGTTAGCAAGTTCGCTTATAGATCTAGGCTAAAGTCGATGCCGTAAGTGGCGGGGTTACCCCACTGGTGAACGGGGAAGCCCAGAGCTGCACCAAAGTTGAAACCGAAGGTTCGGTACTGCTCGTCCGTGATGTTTCGGCCCCAAGCGGTGACATTCAGTCGCTGACCACCTTCAAGCTCGCTGCTCCAGCTGAGACGGGCATTAACCAGTGTACGCTCTTGGTTAGAAGGCTGTTGCATATTTGCAGCAATAGCAGGCTGTCCAGTAGCAGTGTAAGACGTAGTCGATGATGTGATGCTCACAGTCTCGTCTTCGTAGTTAGCTGAAACTTGGAGGTCGATTGAGTTCGATCCAAAGTTCAGCATGTTCCAATCCACGACCACGTTGTACGCGTTCTCGGGCGTCAGACCCTGTGTTGGAGTGATTGACAATCCTTGATAGTCAGGGAAGTCATCGTACTCTCGATCTGTGTATGCGTATTGAGCACGCACAGTCATCGTGTCAGTCACGAGGAAGGCGAGGTCGAGTTCGAGACCCTCTGTACCGAAGCTCGCAGCGTTAACTACGTCGGTCGATACACCACCATCATCACTCTTGATAACGCTCACCTGTACATCGTCATAGTCGTAGCTGAAGACCGCCGCGTTGAGGCGCATACGACCATCCATCAGTGTCGACTTCACGCCGAATTCCATGCTGCCGATCGTTTCTTCAAAGTATTCATCGCCTGACATGGTTGCACGATCAAAGTTACCGCCATTAAAACCGCCAGCACGGTAACCCGTGGTGTAGCTCGCATAGAGGTTGGTGTCATCACTCATGGCGTACTGTGCTACTAAACGACCAGAGACATTGCTGAAGCTCTGTTCGTTATAGTTGCCGTAGATGCCCTCTGTTTCAGGAATGCTCATGAGGTTATCGACAGTGCCAACGTAGCCTGCGCCAAGGATGTTGGCGTTGGCCGCACCCACGAAGGTCGCACCGATGTAGCTTTCGAGACCTCCCGCAGGGAAGCTACGCCAGCGATAGGTCATGTACTTAGTCTCGTCGGTGTAACGCAAGCCTGCAGTGAGCGACCATTGGTCATTCATACGCCATGTTGCTTCGCCGAAGACTGACTTGGCGTCACCGCCCACATCGAAGCCAGTGCTGTTTGATGCAGACAGCGTGTAGGTTGCATTCTGTACGTTACGACTCTCGCCGTAGTCCTCCCAGTGGTAGGCACCGACTGCCCAGTCTAAGGACTCGGAGCTACCGATAATCTGTAACTCGTGACTTTCTTGCTCGTAGCTATTCTCTAGGTCAGTCCAGAAAATACCGTCACCGTTGTTGGCATTGATGGCATCGATCATGTCAATTGCAAGTTGGAAGTTAGCTCCTGCAGCATCGTTAAACCCTAGGTCGGGTACGACCTGACCGAACAGAGCGCCACCGATGGTTTGCAGGGTGAGGTCACTTCGAACACCTGATGACACCGAGTTATCGATACCATCAAGGTCGCTCTGTGAGCGATCGTTCATGGTTCGCTCACCGTAGATGTACTTGACGTTAACGGTGTCACTCCACTCGTAGTTCAGTGTCAGTGTATGTGCTTCGTTATCAACGCTTGCAAAGCTGTTGACATCAGACGACCCGCTGTAGGGATGCCGCTCGCTATTGGCGAGAATGCCGTTTGCCCAAGCCACGTAATCATCCGCCCAGCCGATAAACTGCTGAATCTGAGGCAAGTTTGGCAGCAGTCCAAATTGAACGGATTGCGCTACGCCACCCGCAATGGCTTGCACCGTCGCAATTCGAGACGAGCTATCGATAGGTACATTGGTTTGATCACCACCAGCGGCTAAGTAGCCAGCGATCGCCGGGTAGCTAGGATTAAAGCCCGATACGATTGAGTGGTTGTCTTGCTCGTTGTTGACTTTGCTGTTCGCGAACGAATAATCAACGCTCAAACGATCTGTCATATCCCAGGCGAAGGCTACACGGTAGCCGTCACGATCGACGCCGTTGAATCCTTCTAAGTTTGGGTTTGTGTTTTGGTAAAACACGTCGCGATCGCGGTTGTTGTAGGAAATCGCCGTTCTAAAACTATCGGAGAACGGAATATCAATACGCATAGCGTACTCGCGGCGGCTGTAGTTGCCAGCGCCCGCGCGAAGGGTCATATCAAATTCTTCCGATGGTGCTTTCGAAATGTAGTTAATCGTGCCCGAAGTCGAGTTACGACCCGACAGTGTTCCCTGAGGACCTTTCAGAACTTCGATCCGCGCAAGATCAACCACGTCGGGTGAGCTGCCTTGGTTTTTACCCAAGTAGACACCATCGATGTAGCGACCGGCTGCAGGGTCTAGAGAGATGTTCGGCGCACCATCACCAATACCGCGGATAACAAACGCCGTCGATGACGTACCTTGAGGCGAACCATAGCCGTTAACGCCGACTACTTCGTTGATCATGTCCAAGTTGCTGTAGATACCGCGGTCTTGGATATCCTTTTCAGTCAGTGCCTCGATCGAAATCGGAGTATCTTGAATGCTCGCTTCACGACGCTCAGCGGTCACTACGACCTCTTCAAGCTGTGCAAATGCCGTTTCGGCTGTCATCACGGCCATTACGGCTGTGGCTAATAACGTCTTTGGGCTCGTTGGCTTCATGGTTTTAGTCTCTTTTTAGCGTTATCTGGTTAAGAACTACTTAATCACCTTAAAGATATGACACAAACTATGTCATATCAATATTTCCTTTAATCACCGCCTTTGGTCGCCGTTTTGAGTGAACGCACCTGTGCGCGACCGCCAACAGAACGAATGATAAGTAGTACTTTGTCATTATTCTGTCACGATAGTGTCTCTCAGGCGCGAGATAGAGGGAATGGCTGTTTCACTCTGTGTTTAGAACAAACGGACTACCTCAAATGAGGTCAATTTGCCGGTGTAATTGACCTGCAACTGGCTGTTCGGTGCTGCTAGTGCGGGACATGGGGTTAAAACGGGAATAAAGTTTGGCTGCAGTTTTGGTGGCGTAGGAGCAACAACATGAAAGCTCTGGTATTTAACGGTCCTCGCGATATCCGCTTCGAGACCTACCCTGATCCGACGTTAAAGACCGAAAACAGCGTCATTATAAATGTCGAGCGCTGCAGCATCTGTGGATCTGATTTGCATATGTATCACGGCGAAAACCTCGGTAAAACGAGCTACAGCGATGGTGTACAGCCGTTTTGCGTTGGTCACGAGTTTACGGGTGAAATTGTCGAGGTGGGTAAGCAAGTGCATCGATTCGAGGTAGGGGACAAAGTGCTGGCCTCTGGGGGCGCGCCCTGCGGTGAATGCTCCCACTGTTTATCGGGTCATGCGCAGCTGTGTGACGGGTGGACCGCATTTGGCCTCAGCACGGGCTTGAATGGCGGGCAGGCAGAGTATGTGAACGTGCCCATGGCGGATCTCACATTGCAGCCCATTCCAGAGGGCATTAGCGCTGAGCAAAGCATCCTACTCACAGATGCGATGTGCACAGCGTATTTCGGTTTGACGCGAACGGGTTTACTGCCCGGAGAGACGGTTGCCGTTGTGGGCCTGGGCCCCATTGGTCTAATTGGTGTTGAGCTTGCCTTCATACTGGGCGCTTCCGAGGTATTCGCAATCGATCCCGTTGCCAATCGTCGCTCGCATGCTGCAGGCTTGGGTGCGACAGCGCTGGACCCCGCTCAGGTACTGCCGATCATTATGGACAAGACAAAAGGCGCAGGTGTACCAAGAGTGTTCGAGGCATCGGGTGCTAAAACTGCCGTTGAACTAGCCATCAAAATTGCTGGTCGAGGGAGCACCGCATCATTTATCGGACTACCTCAGCCCGATGTGCAATTACCTATGCTAAAGGTCTTGTTCAAGGACATTACGATTCGCGCGGGCGTGGCATCGGTGATTGACCAATGGCCTCATCTTATTCCACTGTTGCAACACGGCAGGCTCAAAGCCGAAGGCTTGTTCTCCCACACGATGGATTTATCGCAAGGGGCAGAGGCCTATCGACTCTTTGATGCGCGCGAGGACAACGTCGTCAAGATCATGATGAATGTCTAACCTTTACGATCAGCCACGTAAGACGAGCGAAAAGCGAGGCTGTTACTAAACAGACTTGACCCTCTTGTCCCTGTTGGCAGGTGTCTGGGTGCCTTCAGCAGGACGAACCGTAAGTGGCGACTCTATGGTCAGTCGGGTAAGCCGTGTACAAAGGTGATCATTTACAAATAAGGCATTTGAATGGTGGAGCTATTATCAACCCGAATTTCAGCCCCGTTGATGTGGCGTGATTCGTGACCTGCCAGGAAGTAGATGACATCGGTAACCGCCTCGGGCTCACAGGCAAAACCGAAAGCTTTCATGGCCTGATGCGGCTCCATTTCGGGGAAGGTCCCCTCCATGTTGTTCGTCATGTCCGTTAGGATGCCATCGGGGTGGACGCTGTTGCATCGAATGGGAAGCTGATTGGTCTGGCAGTGAACAGCGACGCTCATGGTCAGGCTGCGAACGGCGGCCTTCGCCGCGCCGTAAGCGATGAAGTGCGGGTAGCCTGCAAGTGCCGACGATGAAGAGATGTTGATAATGGAAGCCGCGTCACTCTTTTTGAGTGCGTCCAGCAAAAACTTCATGCCCAGGAATACGGAGGTACTGTTGACCTCCATCATGCGCTTGTAGTCTTCAGTCGATGACGTCTCGATCGTGTAGGTCATCAAAATCGCCGCGTTGTTGACCAAGACATCGAGCTTTCCGTGCTCAGATACGGTTGCTTCTGCGAGAGCCTGCCAGTCGGTCTCGCTCGTCACATCGCAGGTGCGATAGCTCACACAGTCATGCTCGAATAAACCATCGGGAAGCCGAATATCAGTACCGATGACAACATAGCCGTTCTCGGCAAACTTCTTGACGGTCGATTGACCCACACCGCCCGCTGCACCGGTGATGATGGCGACTCGCTTATCTGATTGCGACACAACTGATCTCCTGATTGCCATCCATGACCCTTATGGCCGCGGATTGGTATCGCTGTAGAGTGCCAACGCTAGGGGACGAACTGCAAGCACTCTTCGCCGCACAAATGGACCATATACGACAAGACAATCCCTCTGAGAATCGTTGACACCTGCGACGCGAGCGGAAAGAGTAGGGTGAACGGTCTCGTGAACAATAAGGAAAAAAATATGTTGTTGAGAGATAAGGTCATCGTCATCAGTGGCGTTGGCCCCGGGTTAGGGCAGACCCTCGCAAAAATGGCTGCGCAAGAAGGCGCCTCAGTCGTGCTCGGTGCGCGAAGCCAGGATTTTCTTGATGCGGTGGCGGAGGAGGTCCGAGCTGGCGGCGGTAAAGCGGTTGCCCTGAGTACTGACGTGACCTCCACAGACCAATGCCAAGCCTTGGTTGAGGCAGGTGTCGAAGCCTTCGGTCAAATCGATGGTTTAGTCAACAGCGCCTATGCACACGGTGATTGGGCGACGGCGGACGTCTCTGATCCCGATAAAATGGGTGATGTCATTAATGTTATCTGCCAAGGCGCACTTCGAATGGCGCAGGCCTGTGCGCCTCACATGCAAGCCGCTGGAGGTGGATCCATCGTTAATGTGTCCACCATGTCGACGGTTAAACCCTTTGCGGGCGAGACCATGTACGCAGCTGGGAAAGGTGCACTTAACGCGCTCACTCGTCACATGGCGAATGACTTCGGCAAATTTTCGATTCGCGTCAACGCGCTCCGCATGGGTTGGATTGGTGGCGCGCCAGTTTATGCATTCATCGACTCCCAGGTGGCTGCCGGTGCCGATCGCGATTCGGTTGTCAGTAGCATCACGGATCGCATCCCATTGGGCGTGATTCCGCCTGAGGCCGACTGTGCCAAAGCCGTCCTCGCATTCCTCTCCGATTACTCCGCGGTCATTACCGGGAGTTCAGTAGATGTGAATGGCGGCGAGTACATGGCCCCCTAGTTCACATTGTTCCGTGACGAGACAGTTCAAAGGAGAGAGACATGACCGAAGACGAAAAGCTCGCTGTGGACCCCAACGCGATTGTGCGTTCAGTGACCGTCCAAATCGCCGCATCGGCTCAGACCGTGTGGGATGTCCTCGTCGATTTTGACCGCTATAACGAGTGGAACCCCTTTTGCGTCGAGGCGTCGGGCGTACTTGAAGTGGGTGAGCCACTGTCAATGAAGCTAAAGAGCTACACGGAGGAAGGGCAGTACTTCGATAACGTCGAGTTCATCACGGAGATTGACGAACCCCGCCTCGTCTCTTGGTCAGCACCCTGGGTCGACGAGTGGCCATACCCTGCGCGCCGCGACCAGTTTGTGATCTCAACTGGTCCCGATAGCTGTGAGTATTACTCAACCGATGCCTTCCTGGGACCTCACGGCATTCACGTCATGCGCTTTGCAGGTCCCTGGGTAAAGCGTGCCTTCGATGACACGGCCCATGCGTTGAAGGCCTACGTTGAGGACGCCTAGTTAAGAAACTTCACTCAGTTCTCTTCGGACTCAAAAGTACGCGGCGATGTATTTCGAGAACTGAGCCCCAATCCCCTCGGCATCAAAACCAAAATCGGCGAGTTGGTAGTGATGCTCAGGGCGACTCTCTCGCTCATTAAACGCTCGCCAGTGGGCCATTTCAGCAAGTGCCTCAGCGGTAAGTTCCAAGTCAGCAAAGTCATAAATTTTCCGAATTTCTGTTTCGGGGTTCTCCACGGTGTCCATGAAATAGAGGTCTAGGTAGGGCGCCCTGGGGTGCGCGGCCCGGTAGTCCATTGTTTTGGCCAGTCCCTTGGCCCACTTAGCTGCCCAGTCCTGTGCCAAAGCCCCTGCATTAAGCGCGTTGCTAAAAGGCTGCGCCAAGGCTGCCATCATGCTGCCGTATGAGGGAATGACATCGACAGGGTGACGGTGTGTCTGCACCACCGCAGCGTCGGGGAAACGTTTGAACAAATATTCGGGGTAGTGCAGATGGTGAGGCGTTTTCAGTAACCAGCGCGTCCCGGTTTGTCCTTTCTTACGCTTTTGCCACTGCAAAAACTGAAGGCACCGGTAGAGATAGTCATAACCTGCGGACTGGTCTTGTTCGTAAAGCCAATCGCCAAAGTTGGGAATGTGGGCATAGCACTCCGGGACTGTGCTCATGAACGAGTGCTCGAGCAGCATGATCTCTTCGTCGGGTGCTCTCGCGTCCATCGGATGAATCGCGGCAAGCTCGGGCGCTGCTTCCAGCATGGCGGCGACCTCGGCCTCTGAGAAGAGAATACGCTCATCGGCGCGCTCGAAATCATCTGCAAGCGGCACAGGCTGCCGAACTTCGTACCAAATCGGTGCTAGCAGCGATGTATCGGTAGCGACAGTGCGATGCAGCATGGTGGTGCCGGTTCTGGGCAATCCCACAACAACAATGGGACGCTCGATAGACTCATCAAGAATCTCAGGATGCTTCTCGAACCAGGCCTCCATACGGAGTCGATTTGTGAGGAGGTCCCGCAGTCTTGCGCTGTGAAACCCAGTACCCACCTCATTGAGCGAGGCCTCGGTGTTAAGCGCCGTAAGCAAACGATCGAGCACGGGCTCAAAACCTTGATCGACAAACGCTGAGCGCTCAGCTGCCTTCATTGCCTGGGTAAAAAGTTCCTGTTTATTTAACATCACTGATTAGCCCGCAAAGTTTGCTAGTTAGCCAGCGTCGTCAGCGGCACGATATCCACCTCGGGGTGCACTGGGTCGTCTGTTCCAACCCAACGGAAACACAAGGTGCCTTCCTCGTGACCTGCCGTGGATAAGGTATTCGTAGCATCCGTGACACCGGGAGCCACGATGAGTGTGACCGAGCCATCCGCATTTACCTCCGCCGTATGTTTGTTGATTGAGATCCGGTGATATCGATAGTCGAGTGACTCCATCCAGTAGTTATCGACCTGAAGATTCCAGGTTTGGCACTCGGGGATGCGATCGAGTCGAATGCGGAAGGCCTCGCCCGTTTTAAGTCGAAAGTGTCCATGGTAGTAGAGGATATTGGGGTCTCCACCGACCGATTGACAGAACGCCTGATCCCACAAGGGGAGGGTGTTGGGACGCTCGATGATCTGTTGGCTCCAGCGAGCAAACAGCCCCAGTGTGTTCTGATAAAACGCGATAGCCTTATCAAAATTAGCCGTCGCTTTATCGAGGTCGAGGGGCGCGGGTGTTGCGCCACTGTCGCGCCGCCGAATCTGGAAAACGGCCGGGCTTTCTGAGGCTCGATCTAAAAAGGTTTGTCGAATCAACAGTGACTCGCTGTCTTCATCGATCGGTAGCCAGTTGCCCTCATCCTCATGCTGGCTTAGGACAATTTGGAAGGTGCCATCGTCAGCTGTTATCAGCGCGTTGCTGTCGAGAAACCCGGTTTCAATTTGTTTGAAGTTCTCCGCATAACTACCCTTGCTGGTAGCCATGCTGATGTAGTCGACCGTCCCCCGGTGACCGGTGAGCAGGTAGTCATAGCGACCGTCGATGACGGCTTTCTCGTAGATGTTATCGGGGTTATCGGCGCCGATTTTGATGGTTTCGTGAGAGGGCTTGTAGAGCTCCGGAAACTCGGGGTCGTTGAACTCTACGTACCACTCGAGGGCTGCGCGAGCGATACGCGAGAGGTATCTGAGGCCTTCAGCCTGTGTTTGTTCGTCTTGTGGAACCCCGTCTGCAGTGAGCAGTTCGCCCGCCTGTTTAAGCGTATCGCAGAAGGCTTCCCACTGGGCTCGGCTGTCACTCATGGCGCGGATTACGTTTGCTCGGTAACCAATCCGGGTGCGCTGCCGATCTGTTCGATAGCGAGTACCCCATCACTCGACGAGAGAAATAGATTGGACATCAAGGTGTACTTTGATACACGCATCTTCCATTCACCGTTCACTCGCGCGTACACGTCTTCGTAGTAGCCACTCATCAGTTGTACTTGACGGTTTTCTGTCTCCAGAAGCTGAAAGCGCATGCGCCAGCGGCCGGTCGCGTTATCGGGTCCGGTCATTTCAATTTCCGGAGCGGTGCCGTGATGCATGTCAACGTGGGTTGGGTGGCAGGCCAGCGACTCAAAGACCTCCATGAAGGCGTCCATGTCAGTGAACTCACCGATGAAGCCGAAATCGATGAGGAAATCATCCTCGTCGTAGCAGGCGCGCATCCCCGCCAGATCGCGCGTATCACAGGCGAACCACCACCGTGCTTTGAGGCGCTTGATTGCCTCAATGTCCTCGAGGGCTTGTACCCTCGAGGCTAGGTCAGACGCGACAGTCATGGAGATCTACTTGGGCGGCGCGCCATTGACACCGGGCCATCGTGAACCCGATATGGTGTCGGCATGCGGCAGGAATGCGTCGGGATCGAGCGGCTTCGACAAGGTTACCGAGCGATCGAGGAAGATTGGCCACCACAGGTAAGCCGACAACTGCTCACGCATGGGTAGCTTGCTGGCTAGAGGGTCCCAGGGGCTGTCCCGCAGCACTACCTGTCCCTGTACGTTTTCTTTCCAGGCCGTACCGTACTTGCTGGCAACGTGCACAACATGCGGAGGGAAGTCGTAGCCCGTCGCAGGACCACCGATACTGACTGCCCGAGACACCTTGATCCACCACTCGTTCTGGACGAACTCATCGCCCGGATCGGTGGGGCCTTCACTGATGCCATCGAACTCGAGGAAGGTATATCCCTGGTGGGTGCACTTCGCCCGCACCATGGGGCCAAGGCGGTGGTAGTCGATGTCACAGGGGTACTTGGGCTGGCCGTTCGTTTCCTGCGAGATAAAGATGGCAGACTCCTGATCGATCCCGTATCCGAGGGTGTATTCACCCTCGACACCGTCAAAATCTGCATTCACGGTGGTTACCACGCCGTACTCGGGTACGTCGGGTACCGGAAAGTTATAAACGGTAAGGTTCACGTTCGGCTCCTTACCCACCGTTATGCCGGGCGGCAGCAGCGCGGCAATCGCCTCGGGATCCGTCCGATAGTGGATCTTCAGCATTGGCCAGTTGATGATGTCGCCGGTGTTACCCATTGGGGCTTGTTGTTCACTCATTTTATTATTCCTTTTGCCCTTAATTTGCTGTTGTTAACCGACCGATTCGGGAACCGGCGTGGTTTTGTTAATGATCATCTCAGCGCGGCGCTGAACCTTTGCCTTGCTCTCATCGGTGTGCTCGAGCAGCCAGAAGTCACCGTTAGGAATCCCGGCCAGAGCCATTTCAGCGACTTCATCAGGATGCGTGGTTTTTAGGTCAAAACCAAACTCTTCGGCCATGCGCTTCATGTCTTCAACCGAATTGATGCCGGTCTCATTGCCCGTCACACCCTTGTCAAATTCCTCGGGACGCACCCGACCTGAATTGAACAGTCCTGTCTCGACCACATGTGGACCGGGGAATAAAGCGCTCACCACGACGGGCAGGCCGCCCATTTGGACCTGGTAATGCAGGTTTTCGGTAATGGTGTGCACGGCGGCCTTGGTCGCCGTGTAAATGGGTACATCGGGCAGTACGGTGTAAGCACCGTTACCGGACCCTGTGATAATCATGTGTGTTCGATCTGTCCGCGTAATCAGGTAAGGCATGAACACGTTGATGCTGTTCACTGCACCCCAAAGATTGACGTTGAAGCACCACTGCCAGTCTTTCTCGGAGAAACCCCAGAGAGGGCCGGCTTCGCCGGCACCAATGCCAGCGTTCGCAAAGACCAAATCGACCTGTGAGAAGGCTGTCAGAGATGCATCCAACAGACTCTGTAAGCTGTCGGTCGACGTGACGTCGCAACGCTCAACGCGGTGCGGAATATTTTCGGCGGCGAGGTCTGAGGCAACGGCTTCCATGGCACTCGCGTCAACATCACCTATGACGACATTGGCGCCTGCCCGTCCCAGGCCGAACGCGATGGAGCGCCCGACACCGCTGGCGCCGCCTGTTATAACGGCTGTTTTACCTTGATAGTAATCGCTCATTGCTGACCTCGGGGACTGTCGGGAAGATAGAATTGACGAACCCACTTTCTGAACAGCACCAGCGTCTCGTCGCCCTGGCAAAAGACCGGCTGTCGTCGATGGACTTTGTTTTCCCAGATGGGGTAGTCGTCCGATAGTCCTTCAATAATTCCGTCCATGACTTGATCGCCCACAAACTCAGCAATCTCGTTACGGACAATGAGAGTCCATCGAAGCAGCGTTTCATCCCGAGAGATGGGCTGCGCCGAGTTGTAGACCAGCATTTCAGCGCCCGGGCCATAACTCGTCATGACTCGTGCAAGGCCGGGCTGGAACATGGTGGCGTGCAGTCCACCCTTCATGCCCTGCGCTTCGATTTCCGAGCGAAGGTGAACGGCGCCGTCGTCTTCTACCTCTACCGAGGACGGTGGCGTCTGATTCTGTTTGTGAACATATTGGAAGTGCTCGGGATCGCAGGAGTTCTCGGCAATATCCTGAATGTGGACCGGAATGTTGAACTCAACCTGACGGGGTTCAGTCCAGTTTTCATCGCCGATTTGCTCAATAACAGGGACTTCTCTGTCGGGCTCTGCGCCGGTGGGGTGGAACCACATGTAGATCTCACCATTGACCTCGCTGGTCGGCCAGTTCTGGACTTTCGCGCGCGTCGGAATGGTGTCGCAGTAGGGAATCTTATTGCACTTACCGTCGCCACCAAACTGCCAGCCGTGAAACGGGCATTGGATCGACTCGCCGACTACCTTACCGTTCACGCCAAGGTGCGCGCCAAGGTGGGGACAAAACGCGTCGTGCACCCGTGCTTCACCTGACTCCGTTCTATAAACCACCAGCTCACGATCTAAGGCCGTGACGGACGTAACGTCACCCGGCTTGAGCTCGTGGCTCCTAGCAACCGACCACCAACCAATGGGGAAGTCAGGTGCTGTGTTTGTTTTTGAATCGCAGACAGCGATGAGTTCCATGAGTGCAGTCTCCTTGCTTATTCTTTTTGATCTGTCGTGGCGTTTTTAGCCGTTAAATATACTCGTAGACGGCCCGATGTCAGCGGCCAGACTGTTTAGATAATCGCCATCCAGTCCGTAGAACTGAATCGCGTTCTCACCGAGAATCTGACGACCCGCATCAGCATCAAAGCCTTTGAACGTGTCGACATAGTACTGCGCGGTATTCGGCCATGTGCCTTCCGGATGGGGGAAGTCGCTACCCCACATGATCTGCTTGAGGCCAATTTGATCTTTCAGATCCAGGTCGCGTCGTGGTACGCAGGATGCACCGATACCGCAGTTTCGAGCGAAATACTCGCTCGGTGCCATCGAGAGGTGAGAGCGGAAGTCACCCAGCTTGGCCGAGAATTGAACATCGGTGTAGTTGTGATCAAGCAGCATCAGCCATGAAGGGACCATGAACATGGTGCCGCCCTCGACGACCATGGCCTTGAGACGCGGGAAGCGCTCGAATACACCGCCCCACAACATGAAGGTGAGCGGTCGATAGAGCCAGAACATAACTTCTGAAACATAAGCCCCCATAGCGCCCGGGAGTTCGTCACTGCGATCTTCAGTCGGGAAGGCGGGTCCAAAGTATTCACTGTGCGGTGCTGGTCCGGAGTGAAAGTGAATCACAATGCCAAGGTCCTGACAGACTTCCCAGAACGGATCGTATTTTACGTCGTGGTACGCCGCGTGCTCGCCCCACATGGTAGGTAACATGACACCTTTAAGGCCGTTCTCCGCACACCATCGCGCGGCTTCAACAGCTTGATCGACATCAAATAACAGCGGAATCGATGCCACACCGACGTGGCGTCTCGGATCATTCGCAACCAGTTCAGACAACCACCGGTTGTGCGCCATAGCGCCCGCCCACTGCAATTCTGGCACCGCGTCCTTCGGCGACAGTCCCAACCCCGCTCCGAAGGGGGGCGTGTTCTGTTCGGTGATGCCATCCGGGAAAATGATTTCCGCAGCAATCCCGTCTTTCGCCAGCATCTTGTGACGCTCTTTGTAATCCCAAGCGCCGGTCAGCTCCTGCTTAATGGGCGCACGCCACTCATCGTTGATTTCTTTGATGAGGAACTGTTGTTCGGCCTTGTCCATCATCTCGATCTGGATATCCACCGCCATATCGATGAAGTCGTGATACTTGCTGTCGACATAGGGCTTGTACTGCGCGATGGGCAACCCAGCGTGGCAGTCGGTAGAAACAACGGTTAAACGGTCAGTCATAACATCCTCATCTGAACAGTTCTGTTTGCGTTATTACGGTCAACATAGGGGACGAGATGGGTGAGAGCAACCGATGAAGAGGCCTTGTCCTAGTCCAGATGTACGACTAATCAGCCGCTACTGCAGTAGCGCACGTCGTGCCTTTTCAAGTTCGCTATCCAGCCAGTAGAGTTCGTAATCGTTACCGGTGACTGTGGCGCGTTCTCGAAGCTGGCTCAGAACCTCTATGCGAAGTTCCATGAGATCAGGTTCTTTATCAAACCCCTCAAAGATTTCGAGAAGGAGCAGGGCCTGTTCGGGTTCGCTACGCTGGAGTTTCTCACGGACAAGCGATAGCGCGGCATCCGCATCAATAATGCCTGCGAGATCATCCAAAACCGCGGACTGTGGCGTCGCATACAGCTCGCTAGTGCGATCAAAGTGGAACCAGGTTGCGTAATACTCCCAGATCGACTTTACAGCCCAGCTGACTTTTCCATGGGTTTCGGACAGCAACAGACGCTCGGGCAAACGAATCTCCCTCATCAGCTCGGACAGTGATTTTCCCGAGTTCATTCCCGCGACAGTTGTCGAGTGGACAAAATCGACGGCCTCTCGGATCTTGATCATGCCTGCTCTGATTTCATTGGCACCACGCACAGGTTCGAGATGACTGGGCAGTAAGGTCTCGATTTCCAGGTTGAGTAGGTGATCAATCGAATTCATGTACTCAACAGGCTTTCGCATTTTTTCGCCGCGCATGGTGAAGAGATTGGGAAATTGCGGGAACTGGGGCCCGAAGAAGTCGCCGGTGAGTAGCACCTTATCGTCGGGCAACCAAAGCACCACGTTGTCTGCCCCCTCGGCACCGGGTGTCGCGTGGACTTCGAAACGACGCCCCCCCAGGGTAAAGGTGTAGGGGATGTCGTTGTCGACCCGAATGTCAGGAATCAAACCTCGAAAGTCCATGCCGGGCAGGGTGCGTGGCGTCTCGGGGATCCAGGGGAAAAGGATCCGATTGCGCTGATGCAGGTAGGGGTTGAGCTCCGTGAGGTACCGTTGCTCTTCTTCAAACGCCTCATGAGCGATGAGCTCGGTATTTTCCCCCGACCAAAGCCGCGTACCGCCGACATGGTCAGCATGACTGTGACTCAACACAATTTTGACGGGCTCAAAATCACCCAGAGCCGCTTTAAGCTGCCGGATTTGCTCGCTGGCTTGAATCACAAGTCCAGTATCAAAGATGACGTTGCCTTCAGCGGTCGTTATGACGAAGGTATTACCGACGCCTGAGGCTCGAAACACACCGGGCGCCACTTCATCGACCTCGATGGGAAGCGTAATCAATTCAGCCGCTGCGAGACCGCGGGCGTTGTTCTCGGCAACCACCCCGGACATGTTGGTCACGGCCGCTTTGCCGGCGGCACTCGCGATGGTCTGGCGAGCTTTGCTCTGCAAGGCATCAAGATTGGGCAGTACCCATACGGCGACAAGTACACCCAAAGTGATTAAAAGATTTCTCGGCCGCATGGTTTTCACTCTTATTGTCTGCGCGATACTCTGTGAGAGGCAGTGTGCCACAGCACGATAATAAAAAAGGAAGGTGGGTTATGGTCCGAATAGGGGCCTTTTTCTTTAGCGCGATCATGATGCTGGTGTCGGCATCTGTGATGGCCAGCGACAAGCCAAACATCATAGTCATGGTGGCAGACGATCTTGGTTGGGCCGATGTGGGTTTTCATGGCAATCAGGTGATTGAAACACCTTCGCTTGATCGGATAGCCGCTGAGGGTGCGCAACTCAATCGTTTTTACACCACACCGATTTGCTCGCCGACCCGCGCGGCTCTCATGACGGGGCGAGATCCAATTCGACTCGGCGTTGCTTATTCAACCATCATGCCTTGGCATAACAACGGTATTCACCCGGAAGAGACGTTCTTACCCGAGCTGTTCCTCGACGCGGGCTACCAGACAGCGATGGTGGGTAAATGGCACCTGGGTCATGCTCAGCAGTCTTACCATCCCAACGCTCGGGGTTTTGAGCACTTCTACGGCCACTTGCACACGGAAGTGGGTTTTTACCCTCCCTTTGCGAGCCTGGGCGGTAAGGACTTTCAGCGAAATGGTGTATCGATTGATGACCAGGGCTATGAAAGTTTCTTACTGGCTGACGAGGTTAGTCGCTACATTGAGGAGCGTGATAAAACACGCCCCTTTTTCATCTACATGCCGTTTATTGCGCCACACACGCCACTCGACGCGCCAGATCACTTGCAGGCGAAGTACGCCGATATGCCCGATGAGCGCGGCAAGTCACGTAGTAAAATGGCCGACAACACACGCTTCATGGCGAAAATGACGGGACGCGATAGCGCTCGCCCCATGTACGCAGCGGTAGTCGATGGCATGGACCAATCCATTGGTAAGGTACTGGATACGTTGGATATCGAGGGACTTGCTGACACCACGATCGTCCTCTTTTTCTCGGATAACGGTGGTGCTGTCTATGCGATTGGTGGTGCCGATAATGCGCCGCTGCGAGGGGGTAAGGGAGATACCTTTGAGGGAGGCATTCGGGTCGTAGCAACGGTTCGCTGGCCTGAGCAGATCCCTGCGGGTAGTCGGGTGGACTCCATCATGTCGGTAATGGATGTCTTACCCACATTGGCCGCAGCCGCCGGGATCGAGCCGTCGACCCATAACCGTCTCGACGGGCGCAACATGGTGACCGCATTGACTGAGGCTGAATCTATCCCTCGAGAGGATCTTCTGTTCTTTATTGCGGAGTCGCCGTTTAAAAATACGGTCAACGTCACGGCATTTAATGACGAATGGAAACTGGTTCAGCGAATCGAAACCGGCTTTACTTCGGTCGAGGTCACTAATTTCCTATTCAATATCGCCGAGGATCCCTACGAGTATCAGAACCTCGCTCAGGTGCACCCGGATGTGGTGGCCGACTTGGCGAGTGAAATCCGGCATTGGCGCAATCTCTATCCTGTGGCGGGGACGCGGTCCGAATTGATGCCACCACCGGGCTGGCGAGCGCCGATTGACTGGGCAGATTACCCGCAACAGGACGCCGACCTTCAAGCGGAGCCATCCGGCGGTATGCCGCCCGAAAATGCCATTCGCATGCTCGATTGGCAGTACGGAGAAAATGGAAGGCTCATATACAACTGTGAGCCTTATCGCTGGGCGGGCGGTGGCCTGTGTAAGCGCCAATGAGTCCAAGTTTCGATCATTAGTTGCCACGATCTGTCGCTAGTGCGTTCAGGGTGGATGATGCTCATTGCAGGTCTGAGTGCAGGCGCGGGCGTATCACCCTGTAACTGTGCGACAGAAACCTAACGGAGAGACCTATGTCCGGCTGCCCATTCACCCACCCTTTGGATCTCGACGCCTATCGAGATGGTATGCCTTACGCCGCACTGGCTGAGGCACGCGCGCAGGGTAGCTTTGTGCGCTATGAGGATCCCGATACCGGAGTCCCTTACTGGGCCGCGGTGAAGCGAGACGCCTTGGATTTTGTGTCGCAGAACCCGGCACTGTTCTCATCGGAAGTCGAAGGGCCTTTCCCCATGGAGCCTGCGGATGAGATGACTCGCGAAGTCACAAAGATCATGAACGCCAATAGCTTTATTGCAATGGATCCACCGAAGCACGTCACGCATCGGCGTATTGTGAAGGATGCCTTCACACCTAAGGCGGTGGCGGCCATGGAGCCATGGCTTCGTGAACAAGCCAAGGCGATTATCGACCGCGTGGCATCCCGCGGCGAGTGTGAGTTTGTTGAGGAGGTGGCGGCTGAGCTGCCCTTGATGGCGATTCTCGAGCTCTTGGGTGTGCCGCTTGAAGATCGCGCGCAGTTTTTTAAATGGACCAACACCATGGCATTCGCCGATGACCCGGATGTTGCAGGGAGCATGGAGGATGCGCAAACCGCTTCGTTCGA
>Ga0255783_10000850_pt1 | contig 34174 bp, 36 predicted proteins | sample 011ome_22_FD_179981 | JGI IMG/M metagenome (GOLD analysis project Ga0255783, IMG submission 179981) | Coastal salt marsh microbial communities from the Groves Creek Marsh, Skidaway Island, Georgia - 011507BT metaG (version 2) | ecosystem: Environmental > Aquatic > Marine > Intertidal zone >... | reverse complement strand
GGAGTAATTCTGGTGACTCTTGGATTCGATAAAAAGTAATTTTGGCTTTATCATCGAGGTATAAGTCAAAACTCTTATAACCAATTCGCGCGTCAAACTTATAGGGCTCAACTCTCGTTGCCAAGGCTTTTAACCAATTATCTGCGAACCATTCCGCGAGTTGCTCACTCTTGTAATCAATTTTTTTTCCATCAGCGGTAAAATTTCCTGAATCATCAATTTCAATTCTCAAATAATTCTCTTGCCATTGCTCAAGTCTGGAGAAGTCAAACTTCATTACCTTCTCAAAAGGCGCCAAAGGTCTTTTGTCAATTAATTCCACGGGGAGGTAACTTGCCATTTCAGAAAAAATTCCATCGATAATAAACACATTATTGTCAAAAAGGACGTATTGCTGTTCAGTGATTGGATTATAGGTACCAAAGGCAAAAACTTTTTTTTCATTTTCTTTTGCAAACGTCATTTTTAATTTAGGCTTATCTAAACCGTATTTTTCAATTTGCAAAGAATCTAGCTTTTCTTTTGATCGAGCTGCGAGGATAGAAAGTAAGCGATAAACTATGTTTTGATCCGCTCTTGTTTGATAGGGTTTTGTTTGATACCAAAAACCATTTATTTTTTTAAATGATGTAGCCGCTTTGGATGGAAAATCAATAAAAATTTCATCAAATTCAGATAACTTTAGGCTTGATAATTCATAAGTTGCCTCTTCAATTTCATCGTCTGAATGATAAAGTGAAAAAATGGCCAACGGGACAATAAAAATAAACAACACCAAAATTGAGAGCCATCTTTTGTTCATAACATGCTTAAATTTTCCTGCGTCTTAGCCATAACCAAATTCCACCAATGAATAATCCGATTGGAATAAAGTATTGCACGCTATGAAAAATTGTCCAAGCCACCGCAAATGAAAATTTGGTTTCCGGGATAGTAACGTTCACATCTTTTAGCGGCATTGGTTGGATATTAATTAATTTGTCATCACCACTTAACCAATTCACTATATTTACACCTAAATCTAAATTTCCTCCAGATGTAATAAATGCATTTGACAAGAATTCAGAATTTCCAATGACAACTACACGTTGTCCAGCCTCACCATATTCACGTTTGAGTGCAACTGCGATATTAATAGGTCCCTCTTTATCCTCATTGGCTTCAAAAGATGGTTCTTTTTCATTGCCATTTTCAAGCCAACCTCCAGCTGCAACATCAATCAACTCAGTCACTTCCCATCCATTTTCATAGGTTCCAACGGCATTAAGGGCTTTTGGATTTGAGAATAACGTTCTCAGCATAAAGTTTCTGGTGATGGGATGGTCCCCGTACCTCAGAGCAAAAGTTAAATCTGGAGTTGAACCATACTGCATGGCACCTGGATCATGAATCTTTCCAGAAGCTACATCTAAACCAATATAATCAGCAACTTCTTTTAAACCTTTTAATTGTGCATCATCAAGAAGCCATAGCAGGTTTCCGCCAGATTCAAGATATTTAACAATTTTTTTTGCTTCCAACTCTGATACGTTTTTTTTAGGGCTAGCAATTACCAGCATGGATCCCTCTTTAGGCACATCGGGCAAAACCGTTAAATCTGGGTTAGAGAATTTGAATCCCTTATTTTCAAGCTGTTTACCAAACTCTCCGAGATCAGAATTTTTCAGGCCAACAAGGTTTTTTTCACCATGTCCATCCAGATACATAATAGGCTTCTCATTGGTTCTTGTTAGGCGAACCAACAGATTAGTGAGGTCCTGTTCTGCAAAAGGTGGGGTAATATGTTCAGTCCGCTTGTTATATTCAACAACGACCTCCCCATCAACGCGAATACCCATATCTTGGGCTAATTTTGGCTCCTCAATTGGGCTCACAAACTTAATATTGATGTCTGGTTTAGTTCTTTGATATCGAGCGATAAAATTAATAATTCCTTGTCTAAATTTATCTCCCTTATTCACATCATCTTTTGTGGCAAATACAGTTAAATTTATTGGCCCGTTCATTTCTTTAAGAACTCCAACACTTCCCTCAGTTAACGTATTTCGATTGGCTTGTGTGATGTCTTTAGAAAATTCATATTTATTCGCAATAACCCCTAGTAAAAAAATAAGGATAATAAATAAGATTACAAAAACCCAGTTTTGTAAAAGCAGCTGAAGTTTGAGCTTAAAGCTTGTTTTGTTTTTCATTATCCGCGCAACCTATCTGCATCTAAACGACGAATCGTTAATACTAAAAATGTACTTATAAACAAAATAAAATATATGATATCTTTTGAGCTTATTACCCCACGTGAAAAAGTTTGAAAATGTTTCATCAGTGAAATATATGAAAACCAATGATTTGGCTGGCTCGCAAAATATCTTTCTAAAATAAACAATGTGACAGCAAAAATGAAACTTAAAATAGCAGCAATTATGGGCTGACTTGTTAAGCTTGAGAAATAAATTCCAATGGCCGCAAAACTTCCTACCAATAAAAACAAACCAAAAGTATTCGCGATTAAATATCCAAAGTCGATGTCAGCCCAAATATTTAAAGTAGATAGCATGACAAAAATATAGAGCACCATAATCGCAAGAAAAGCAAAAAGTCCAAAAAACTTACCTAAGACAATTTCAATGATTGAGATTGGGGCTGAAAATAGAAAGGGAAGCGTTTGTTGTCTTCTTTCCTCACTAATCAATCTCATCGATAAAAGTGGGACTGCAAACAACATTAGAAATGAGGCTGATCCGTATACAGTCTGTCCAACATAAATTGTCACGCCGACTCTCTCAGCTGGTCTAATTGCACCTGACATTACTTCAAAGTAATTATTTACACCAATAAAATAATTCCATCCAAATGCGGCTGTGATTAGGGCAATAATAATCCACCCCATTGGAGTAACAAAAAAACTTTTTATTTCCTTCATTGCTATATTAAGTATCATATTCATAATTAATTATTGGTTTGTTAATTGAACAAAGGTATCCTCGAGGCTAGTAATGTGCGGTGATATCTGAAATAAGCCCCATTTTTCTTTGATGCTTGCTTTTATAAAAGCTTCGACGTCGATGTCCATAGATTTAAATTGAATAATGTGAAGTAAATCATCTTGCTTCTCTAATTTAACCACATCAAATAAGGCTTGTAACTTTTTAAGTGTGGGTGGTTTTTTCATACCCACTAACAATTTATTTCCTCGTCTTTGCTGTTTCAAATCTTCGATTGACCCATGAAAAACAAGATTTCCTCGGTCAATTATCTGCACACGATCGCAAACGATTTCAACTTCAGGCAGAATATGCGTTGATAAAATAACGCTATGCTCTTTACCTATATCTTTAATAAGCTTTCTTATTTCTCTAATCTGAATTGGATCCAAGCCAACGGTCGGTTCATCTAGAATAACAATTTCCGGATTGTGGATAATAGCCTGAGCTATACCTACTCTTTGTTGATAACCGTTTGATAAATTTTCAATCAGCCGATCACGCATGTGCGTTAATCCACACTTTTCCATGGCTGTGTCAATAGATTCATTTATTTTTTTATTCGGTACATTGTGAAGTTTGGCTGCGATTTTAAGAAATTCGTTGACCTTAAACTCTTTATATAAGGGTCTCATTTCTGGTAAGTAGCCAATTTTTGCTTTGGCTGATTTTGGATCCTCAATAATATTGATTCCACAAATTTCAACCTGCCCTTCTGTTGGCGCTAAGTTGCCCGTGAGCATTCTCATGGTCGTTGATTTGCCAGCACCATTGGGTCCAAGGAAGCCTAAAACTTCTCCCTTAGAAAGATCAAATGAAACATTATTGACTGCAGTATTAGGTCCAAAACGTCTGGTCAATTGTGTCGCTTTAAGAGTTTTTGTCATATGTGTGTTATAAATTTAAACTAACCGTTTGTGGACCATCCGCAAAACGAAAAAGTTTTAAATTTTTTAAAAATATGCTGAATTATATTCTAATTCTATAGTCATTTCTATTGCTTGCTTATATTCATTCAAATAAACTAGGTTCTATATGAAATTTAATAAATTAATACTTATTATTAGCTCTTTTCTTGTCTTTACAAATCTAATTGCTGAAGAAGAAGTTGAAACATTTAATCCTAATTTACCTGCACAAATTTCAGAAGCAAATGCTGAATTCGTCTATAAATTTCTTTTAGCGGAAATCGCGCTTCAAAGAAATGATCCAAATGCTGCAGGTCACCTATACTTGGATTTAGCAAAACTAACGAAAAATAGCTTGCTTGCACAAAATGCAGCTCAACTTGGAAGTATGGTGAGAAATGGGAGACTTGCCTTAGATGCAGCGGATGTGTGGAGCAAACTCGATCCAAAATCTGCGGATGCCCAGAAAGTGTTAGCAGAAATGTATATTGCCAGTGGTAATCTTGCCAAAGCGCGGCCAATTGTTAAGAAAATTCTGGAAAGTGAAGAGTCAAAAGGAGATGGGTTCTTATATCTGAATAATATATTGAGCCGAGTTGAAAATAAAACAAATGCATTAAGATTTATTGTTGATATTGCAAAACCCTATCCTAATATGGTTGAGGCACACTTTGCGGTGGCGCATACGGCTCATATGGCTGGAAATGAAACGATTAGAGATCGAGAACTCAAAATTGTCGACTCATTAGATCCAAAATGGGAGACAAGTATTTTGTTTAAAGGCGCAATTCTTTTCCAACAAGATCCAAACCAGGCAATTGATGAGTACAAAAAATTTATAAATAAGAATCCAAAATCAAATTCTGTTCGCCTAGAACTTGCAAAAGCTTTGGTCCAAACAGAAAAATATGCTGAGGCAAAACAGCACTTTGAGCAACTTGTAAATAGCCCACTGGCTTCCTCAGATTTAAGTTTAACAGTCGCCCTTCTTGCTTTAGAGTCAGGTGATGATCTGGTTGCTGAAAAATATCTAAAACAAGCTTTAGAAAGAAAACACCCCAACCCTGATCAGATTTATATGTACCTAGCTAGAATTTATGCACAAAGGGAGGATTTAGCCAACGTCCTTAATTGGGTTGAAAAAATAAGTGCGGGTCCCATGTTTGTAGACTCAAGAATTTTCGCAGCACAATCCATTCGCGCAAAAAACGGTGTTTCTGATGCGATAAATTATTTAGACCAATTTAAATCTCTTGACCGCCAAGAAAAGCTTAAATTTCTTCAGCTGAAAACCTCTTTTTTGTATAACGACAATCAATACCAACAAGCCATTAACCTAATGCTCTCAGAAGAAGAAAAATATAATGACTCTGCTGAGTTTTATTTTGATTTTGGCCTTCTTTATGAAAAAAATAAAGATTTTGAGTCTATGGAAAAACACCTGAAAAAAGCGATCTCATTAAAACCAGATTATGCGATAGCTTATAATGCCCTAGGTTATTCCTATGCAGATAGAAATATAAAACTTGATGATGCAAAAAAATATATAGAAATTGCCCTGTCAATTGACCCACAAAATCATTACATTCTGGACAGTATGGGTTGGGTTTATTTCCGACTTGGCAATTACGATATTGCATACGAATTTATTACCAAAGCTTATACGATCCAAGAAGACCCAGAAATAGCTGCTCATCTTGGTGAAGTTTTATGGAAGCAAGGAAAACAAAATGAAGCCATCTCGATTTGGCAAAGCTCTTTAGAAAAATTTCCTGAAAACTTGATCCTCATTGAAACTAAAAATAGATTATTTCAATAAATTCTTATATTTATTACCATTTTTATATTTGATAACGTTATCGAGCTGTCGAACGCTCGACTTTTCTGAAAATAATGTTCTCTCTTTTTCAGAATTCGATTCGCAATACTCCCCTTCATCGCAGGATCATTCTTTCATAGGTAAATTTAAGTTATATATTCAGGAAAAGGGTTATTCAGGCTCGTTTAAATGGTACCCAAAAGGCGATGGTCATGAAATGATCTTATTGTCAGCATTCAATCAAATCATTTCCAAAGTGGTCATAAATGACGACGTGATATTTGAACACTTAAACCACGAGAATCAAGAAATTAATAAAATCTTTGACAAAACAACTATTCAAGAACTGAAACGTATTCTTTATAGCGAATACAATCTCGAACCTCTTACAATAAAAACAAAATGTTGTGATATTCTAATTAACGAATACTTCAAGTTAAAAGAAAATACTTTTTATACTCCAAAAAAAATTACCATCAGACAAGATCAATTTCAGCTCACCTTAATATTAAACTCATAACTTCTTTCTTATGGCTTACGTTAAATTTAAATCCCCTGCAAAATTAAATTTATTTCTCAATATAATTGATCGAAAACCGGATGGATATCACAACTTACAAAGCATCTTCACCTTTGTTGATTTATATGATGAATTATTTTTCAAAATTGAAAGGTCTGAATCTAGAAAAATTACTGTTAATAATCCATCTGTTCAAACAAATCTTTTTGATGATTTAATTTATAAAGCCTGTGAACGTATTCTTCCAAAAGAATATTCAGTAGATATTCAAGTTAACAAAATTATCCCTCAAGGGGGAGGTTTGGGGGGTGGAAGCTCAAACGCAGCAACAACGCTGATAGCTATCAATCAGCTGTGTCATCTCAATCAGAATCAGGAACAACTGACTGATCTTGGCGCGAGTCTCGGGGCTGATATTCCCTTTTTTATCAATAATAAAAATGCATTTGTAGAGGGTATTGGTGAGAAAATTACACCAATAAATCTCAAGCCTATGCAATTTCTCATTTGTTACCCCTGTATAAATATTTCTACAAAAGAGATTTTCAGTGCTTTTAAATTGACAAATAAATCAAAAGAGTTGAAAATTACGGCTCTCAGCAATTATGATGACATCATTAATACGCAGGGAAATGATTTAGAAGAATACATTCTAGATAAAAACATAAAAATAAAGCAACTATTAAACTATTTAAGACAATTTGGTAATGCTAAAATCACAGGAACGGGATCAAGTTGTTTTTTAATTTTAAAAGAAAATATTGATGTTGAAGCAGTTATTAAAGAATTACCCGCAGATACTGTTTTTTTTAAATCAAGAAGTCTAGAACATAATATTGCGTACAATAGTTCATTATAGGGGAGTCGCCAAGCTGGTTAAGGCACAGGGTTTTGATCCCTGCATGCGAAGGTTCGAATCCTTCCTCCCCTGCCATTTTTTTAAGGAGGGTTTGTAATGGATAACCACAGTTTGATGGTTTTTACTGGTAACGCTAACCCTACACTTGCAAAAAAAGTTACTGATCATCTCAATATTAAGCTTGGCAAAGCCAATGTGGGAAAGTTTAGTGACGGTGAAACCATGGTTGAACTCTTAGAAAATGTTCGCGGTAAAGATGTTTTCATATTGCAATCAACCAGCATGCCAACCAACGATCATTTAATGGAAATCATGGTTATGGTTGATGCGTTAAAACGCTCATCAGCAGGGAGAATAACAGCTGCCATTCCTTACCTAGGTTATTCAAGACAAGATCGACGTCCCCGCTCAGCACGAGTTGCGATCACAGCTAAAGTCGTTGCCAATATGCTCTCCAGTGCTGGAGTTGATCGGCTACTTACCATGGATTTACATTCAGACCAAATTCAAGGATTTTTTGATATTCCTGTTGATAATATATATGCAACGCCCGTTTTATTGGATGACTTAGCTGTTAATAAACCTGAAAATCTAGTCATAGTATCTCCAGATGTAGGCGGTGTAGTCAGGGCTCGTGCCTGGTCAAAAATACTTGGCTCTGATTTGGCTATTATTGATAAAAGACGCCCAAAGCCGAATGTTTCTGAAGTCATGAATATCATCGGTGATGTTGAAGGCAGATCATGTGTCATTGTTGATGACATTGTTGATACGGCGGACACATTAACTAAAGCTGCATTGGCTCTTAAAAATAAAGGGGCTCTTGAAGTAAAAGCATTTATCACCCACCCAATTCTTTCAGGAAATGCTATTGAAAATATTAATGGATCAGAACTTGATGAAATTGTAGTAACTGATACAATTACGCTCTCTGAAAATTCACAAAAGTGTGAAAAAGTCAGACAAATATCTGTAGCAAGTTTATTGGCTGAAACGATTAAACGTATTAGCCATGAGGATTCAGTAAGCTCATTGTTTATTGATTAATTTTATTTGGTAAATTTGGTCGCGAATTTACTATTAACTATTTGGAGTAAGTAAATGAAAATAACTGTAACAGCAGAAAAAAGAGATACGAAAGGAACGGGTGCGAGCCGCCGTCTTCGTAAAAATGGCAAGATCCCAGGAATACTGTATGGAAATCACAAGGAAGCACAATCCATTGTTCTTGATAGCAAAACGCTTCATCTACAATTTAATAAAGAAGCATTCCATGCATCAATTCTTGAATTATCAACAGATGGAGAAAAAGAGTCTGTCTTATTAAGAGACTACCAGCTAGAACCTGTAAAAGGCACTATTCTTCATATTGATTTTCAAAGAGTGAATCAAAACGAAAAAATTCATGTGAATGTGCCATTCCATTTTATCAATGAAGATATCGCTAAGGGCGTTAAGTTAGAAGGTGGAGTGATCTCTCACATCATGACCGAAGTAGACATTTCGTGCCTACCTAAAGACTTACCTCAATTCATAGAGGTTGACTTAGAAAATCTAGAACTTGGTCATTCGATTCATTTGTCTGATCTTAAAGTTCCAGAGGGTGTTGAAATCACTGCATTGACTCATGAAAATGATGCAGCCGTCACTTCAATTATTAAACCTAAAGTTCAAGCAACAGAGGATGTTGCATCATCTACAGATGATTCTGCAGCAGAAGATGCTGATTCTAATGAAGCAGATTCACAAGATAGTGATAATGAAGAGTCAGAAGAAAGTTAAATTTATTTCCATTCTAAATTTGAAAATAACACCCTTTGCTAAAAGGGTGTTTTTGTTTAAATGACGGGAATTAAAATTTTTGTTGGCCTAGGTAATCCTGGCGGTGAATATGAAAGTACCCGACATAATGTTGGCTTTTGGTTCAATGATTTAATTGCAAGTAATTTAAAATTAAGCTTTGAAAAGAGTATTAAATTCAATGGTTTATATAAAAAAATCCCTGATCTTGATAATATTCATTTGCTCAATCCAACAACCTTTATGAATGATTCAGGGCTGTCTGTAGCTAAAATTTTAAACTTTTATAAAGTAAAGCCCGAAGAAATTTTAGTGATCCATGATGAACTCGATCTTCTTCCCGGTGACATTCGATTAAAAAATGGTGGTGGTCATGGAGGACATAACGGACTGAAAAGTATAATTAGTTCAATTGGAACGAATACTTTTTGGAGACTCAGAATTGGTATTGGACACCCAGGGAATAAAAACCTTGTAAAGGCTTATGTCTTGAAAAGACCTTTAAAAAATGAAGAAGAAGAAATTCGTTCAGCAATTCTGAGAGGCTATCAAAACTTGTCCTATATGATCAACGGAAGTTTTGAAAAAGCCATGTTAAATCTACACACGAAGGAATAAAGATAAATGAAATGTGGAATCGTGGGATTACCCAATGTTGGCAAATCAACCTTATTTAACGCCATAACTAAATCTGGCATTGAAGCTGAAAATTACCCTTTTTGCACGATTGAGCCCAATTCTGGAATTGTTGAAGTACCAGATTCAAGGTTAGATGAACTCGCAAAGATTGTTAACCCTGAAAAAATACAGCCCGCAATTGTTGAATTTGTTGACATTGCCGGTTTAGTTGCCGGAGCTTCTAAAGGTGAAGGCTTAGGAAATAAATTTCTTGCAAATATTAGAGAAACAAACGCCATTCTTCATGTAGTGAGATGTTTTGAAGATGAGAATATTGTCCACGTTGATGGAAAAATCAATCCCATATCCGATATTGAAACAATAAACACAGAACTAATTCTTGCAGATCTAGAATCAGTATCAAAATCACTAGAAAAAGAAAAAAAGAAATCAAAATCTGGTGACAAAGAGTCAATTAAAAAAGTTAGTTTATTTGAATCTGTATTAAATCATCTTGATCAGGGGAAACTACTGAGAGACATGTCTTTGAACCCAGATGATCTAAAGTTGCTTTATCCTCTTTTTCTTATTACCCTAAAACCAGTAATGTATGTTGCAAACGTCAATGAGGGTGGCTTTGAAAATAATCAACATTTAGAGAATGTTATTGAATATGCAAAAAATCATGGATCAAAGTGTATTCCCATATGTGCCAAAATTGAATCAGAAATTGCAGACCTTACTGATGAGGAAAAACAGCTTTTTTTATCTGAATTAAATGTTGCCGAACCGGGACTAAATTTAATCATCAGAGAAACATATTCACTATTGAATTTGCAAACATATTTTACTGCAGGAGTAAAAGAAGTTCGAGCCTGGACAATTAAAACTGGATACACTGCACCAGAATCAGCCGGTGTTATTCACACAGATTTTCAAAGAGGCTTTATTAAAGCTGAAGTTATTTCATTTGAGGATTACATAAAATTTGGTGGTGAATTAAAATCAAAAGAAGCAGGCAAACAGAGGCTGGAAGGAAAAGAATATATTGTCAAAGATGGTGATGTCATTCACTTTAAATTTAATGTTTAAGCTTTACATAACTCATTGAAAAAAATATAATGCCACATCTTTTGGTGATGTAGCTCAGCTGGTTAGAGCGCAGGATTCATAATCCTGAGGTCGAGAGTTCAAGTCTCTCCATCACCACCATTAATTCATTTATAATCAATACTTTAGAATACAATTAATTCTATTAATTAAATTGATATGTATAATCACTGAATGAATCTATTTAAAATAATCCAGAGTGTTTTATCAGCCTTTATCGGCATTCAAAAAAATAGCAAATTTAATGAGGATGATAACTTAATAGAAAAATATGGTTTTATGCCTTATTTTCTTGTTGGTCTCTGTTTAGCTATAATTTTCATTTTTACATTAATATTTATCGTCTCTCAAATCATTGGATAAAAAAGTTAAAAAATTTGTATTAATTATTTACAAGTATTTTCCTTTTGGCGGCGCTCAAAGAGACATGATGCTGTTAGCAGAAAAATTAAGTAAAACATTTGCTGTTGAAATTTTGACAATGGAATGGAATGCAATAAAGCCTTCCAAAAACATTCAAATAAAATTATTAAAAAATAACGCTTTTTTTAATCACAAAAAATATTCAAATTTCCAGCAAAAAGCACTCGAGTATTTAGAATCGCAAACCGATTCAATTTCAATAGCTTTTAGCAAACTTTCAGGTTTTGATTTTTATTATGCCGCGGACTCATGCTTCACTTTTAAAAATAAAAATTTTTTTTTAAATTTATTTCCACGTAATAAATTTTTTTTAAAACAAGAAAAAGATATTTTTTCTAATTATTCACATACTAAAATTCTATCAATTTCTAAAAAAGAAAATCAGATATACCAGTCTATTTTTAAGACTGATAACAAAAAATTTATTTTCATTCCTCCATTTATTGATAAAAAGTTTTTTACGTTCAATAAAATTATTTCTGATCCTATAAAAGGGTATTTTTCAAAAAATAAAAATTTTATTTTATTTGTGGGCTCAGGTTTTAAAACCAAGGGTTTGGACAGATCAATTCATGCATTTGCAAGTCTGCCACATTCAATTCAAAAAAATTATAATTTTGCAATTTTTGGTAAAGATAAAGCCATAAAATATCAAAAACTAATTGATCAATATAATCTTTCTGATTCGATAAAAATTTTTGAAGGACATAATGATATTCATAAAGTGATGCGTGAAGCATCTTTATTGATACATCCGGCTAGATATGAGAATACAGGTCTCATCTTACTTGAGGCGTTATCTCAGAATCTACCCATCATTACCACAGAAAACTGCGGATATAGTCACTATGTTAAAGATCATAATTACTCCATAGTTCTTAACAACCCATTTGAACAAAATCAGCTAAATGCAGCCCTCCAAAAGCTTTTAAAAACTACATTAAAAAAACCCAAAACTCCTGATTTAAGTTTCAAAAAATTTACAAATTACCAATTAGATATAAAAATTCTTGCTAATCTTTAAAAGGGACTCTCGATTCTAATTCATTTAAATACTGCTGATGAAGATTACCTTCTCTTTTTGCAAAATCACTAACAGCCTTCTTTAATCTCTCATCTTTTAAGAAATGAAAAGAGTCTGAAAATAAAGGTTCAAAACCTCGAGATAATTTATGTTCACCCTGAATGCCCGCATAAAATTTTTCAATTTTATTTCTAATGCAATATTCAATTCCTTGGTAATAACTTAATTCAAAATGTAAGGCTGGAATATACTCTATAGCACCCCAATATCTTCCATAAAGAGAGTCACCTAATTTTAGGCAAAAGGATGATCCAACCCTTTGTCCACCAATCATTCCACAAAAGATTACAACACGATCACTATGTTTTACAAAGAATTCGTCAAAAAATTCTTTTTTTATATAAGGTATGGATCCATGCTGATGGTATGTCATTGAGTAGCACTGATAAAAAAAATCAATTACTTCTGTGGTGATTTGATCATCTTCAATTATCTGAAAGGAGAGATTAAAACTACTTATTTTTTTTCTATCTTGTTTAATTTTTTTTCGTTTATCGTGTTTCAGTATGCTTAAAAAATGATCAAAATCTTTATACTCTTTATTTCTCCATAAATACTGGATGGTTTTGCGATTTGACCAATTTTTATTTCTAAAAATATCATTTATAGAATCGTTATTTTCAGAAAAAACATAGTGAGCCGATGATAAATTTTCTTTTTCGATGAAGTTTTCAATAAATTTAATTATGTCTTTCTTTAAAGTATCTTTTTGCGTAATTATTTTTTTGGAGTTAACGGGGGTAAAAGGTAGTCCAATGAATAATTTAGGAAAATATGCCAAGCCTAATTGATTGTAGGCTTCTGCCCAAGACCAATCAAACACATACTCCCCATATGAATGATGCTTGATAAACATAGGAACAAAGCCTATAAGATTGTTAGTATCATATATACATATTGCCCTAGGGTCCCAACCAGAGTCTTTGCCGACCGATTGAGATGTTTCCATTGCTTTTAAAAAATCTAAATTCCACAACAGCTTCTGGCCAATGAATTGATCAACATCATCTGATAAATCTAAAAAGGAATTGTGAATCTTAAATGAAAGCATGTTTTTATTTAAACATACTTGGAATTGATATCAAGAAAAATTAATTTACTTCTTTTGCAAACTTATTAACTTTAGCTTCTTTTTTTTGAGGTGATTTAGAGGGGTTTATATCTTTATAATAATCTCTTGCGAGAATTGATAATTCATCCAATGAAATTAAATTATCTTTATTGATGTCAACGCTTCGAAATTGTCTTGCAACCTGGGGTAAGCATACCGTAGTTTCAAATACATCAAGCGTGTCATCATTATCTTTGTCACAATCTACAAACCTTTTTTCAACACTCAATAACATTTCACTTCTTTTTTCTTGTAAGAAGGCATTAAATTCATCGTTTTGTTGGTTTGTAAATTCGTTAATGATCACTTTAAGGCTCTTTTCTTCAGTGTGATACTTTTCACCAGAAGGAAGATTAGCTTGATCCGCTAATGCCGAAACGAGAGGAAAAGAAAGACATGCAACTGATAGAATTGTTTTAATAATCATCTAATATTTACATAAACGAATTTTGAAAGACTATAATCTTATGAAAATGTTAATTATTTATGACATAAACTAACATATTTGTTAATAAAATGTAACGAGTTTTAGTAATTTTCTAAGGTATGATTTGCGTAATGAGAAAAAAAATAGCCATAATTGACGATGACAAAAAGATACGCGATCTAATTAAGCAATACTTAAATGATCAAGGTTTTGAATGTTTTGCTGGAGAGCAGGGAAAAGATTTGGACCAAATTATTCAAAAAAAAGATATTGACCTTATTGTTCTTGATTTGATGCTTCCAAACGAAAGTGGTCTTGATATCTGTAAACGAGTGAGAGTCAATAAAGTGAACATCCCAATCATTATGCTTACAGCAAAAGGTGACGAGGTTGATCGAATTATTGGTCTGGAAATGGGTGCTGATGATTACCTCCCTAAACCATTTAATCCTCGTGAATTATTGGCAAGAATCAATTCAATCTTCAGAAGACATGAGATGGAAACGAATGAGAACCTCATAAATCGGAGTGCAAATATCATTAAGTTTGATGATTTTGAATTTAATTCTCAAGAGAGAACGTTAAAAAAAGGACAGCAATCTATAGATTTGACCAGTGGAGAATTCAGCTTACTTAAAGTGTTCATTGAAAACGCAAATCAACCCTTAAGTAGAGATCAAATCATGCAACTTGCCAAAGGAAAAGAATTGGATGTATTTGATAGAAGTATTGATGTTCAAATTTCTCGAATTCGAAAACTGATTGAGGCTAACCCTAATAAACCTAAATACTTAAAAACCAAATGGGGGTATGGATACGTTTTTGAAATGACACTGCAGTCATGAAATTTTTTCCCAAATCCCTCCTTAATCGTTTAATTTTAATTATTGCTTCATTAATTATTATTTCCCAATTAATCACGATTAAAGTGTTTGATTATTTCGAAATGGAGCCTCGAGCTGAATCCATGGCTCAAGAAATAAGCACAATTGTGAAATATACCAAAGCGGCTATACAAAGTGCTTACCCCTCAACAAGACTAGACTTACTTCAATCGCTTTCGAAAATGAGTGACGTAAAAATCGTTCCTGCTTATTATTTTGAAACTATAAAGCCCCTGCCCGATGATTTATTTTTATCCATGGTCATTGCTAAGATCAAAAAAAATCTTGGCAATGAAACTATCGTCACACTGAATCATTATGATATTCCTGGAATTTGGGTAACTTTTGAAATTGGTGATGGTTTATTTTGGGCGGTGATCCCGAGAAATCTGATTGATCGGCCCTTTCCATGGCATTGGATTGGCTGGGGTATTGTTGTTTTCTTAGTCTCAATATCAGGGGCTTATTTTTTAACGAACCGAATCAATAAACCTCTAAATTTATTAATCAGTGCGACAGGAGAATTAAGGAAAGGGTTACCCTTTCATAAAATCCCTGAGGATACCGCAACCGAATTCAAAGAAGTCACAAAAGCCTTTAACGAGATGGCCACAAATTTAGCTAAAATTGAGAATGAAAGAAGGTTTATCATGGGCAGCGTATCCCACGACATCAGAACCCCTTTAACCAGGCTGAAACTCAGCTTAGAACTGCTTCCCCAAAAAAATCAGACACTTAAAGACAGTATGGATCAGGATATCGATGAGATTAATCAGATTATTAATCAGTTTCTTGATTTTGTCAGGGGCTTCGATGATGAGCCCTTAAGCTCGATTAATTTTGGAAAATTTTTATTAGACCTTAAACAACAACATGCAAGATTGGGTCATAAAATTAAAATTACCAAAATTACTCGATCTAAAGATGTGCCAGAAAATCTTTTTATAGATGTGCGCCAACTTGCATTTAAGAGGATGCTCGATAACCTCATCATCAATGGAGTCAAATTTTCAAAATCAAAAAATATTGAAGTCGTCGCTACACTCTTTAATGAAAAAATAGTGATCAATGTTTTAGATAATGGTCCAGGTATCCCAAAAGAGCAAAGAGAAAAATTATTACAGCCGTTTGAGCGATTGGATCAAGCGAGGGGTTCTATCGGCGGTTCTGGTCTTGGTTTAGCCATAGCAAATCGAATCATCAAGGTCCACAATGGAAAATTGGAATTATTAAATCGTAAAACCGGTGGACTCAATGTTAAAATTACCTTACCAATAAGTAAGGGTTAGCCTAATTAAACCATTTAATTTTTTTTCTTAATTTAACAACGTTTCCAATAATAAGGATTGCCGGTGATTTGATTTTTTCATCGGCAACTTTTTTTACCACACGACTTAAGGTGCTCACCAGAACTTTTTGATTTTGGGTTGTTCCTTCTTGAACAACGGCGATTGGCATATTTTTAGCCATGCCAACGGCGATTAAATTAGTTGTAATTTTAGCTAATGAATGAAGGCCCATGTAAATCACAATGGTCTGATTTTGAGCATTTAAACGTTCCCAATTGACTTTTAAGTCACCATCTTTTTCATGGCCGGTGATAAAAATACAGCTTTGAGAAAAATCTCTATGCGTTAATGGTATACCAGCATAGGCAGAAACACCGCTAGCAGAGGTGATGCCAGGCACCACTTGAAATTTAATTTTTTGACTCATGAGTTCTGAAATCTCCTCTCCCCCTCTTCCAAAAATAAAGGGGTCTCCGCCCTTGAGTCTTAATACCCTCAAACCTTTTTTTGCATATTTAATTAATAGCTTATTAATCTCATTTTGTTCAATTGTGTGGTTATCTCTAAGCTTTCCTGCATAAATCATGTGTGCATCTCTTCGAACAAGCTCGAGTATTTCTTTTGATACTAAGTTGTCGTAGATGCAGATATCCGCTTTCTGTAGCAGATGTAAAGCTCTAATGGTTAGGAGCTCAGGGTCACCAGGGCCTGCCCCCACTAAAAAAACTTCACCTGTTTGCAACTTTTTATGTTGGTTAAGAAGTTTCTTAAAAAAACTTTTTTGCTGATTAAAATCTAAATTTTTATATGTCGATAAATGTTCATAGAAAGTTTCCCATAGAACACGACGCTTATTAAATTGTTTAAACGTATTTGCGACTTTTTCCCTCATGCTCCCAGAAAATTCAATCAAAAATTTTGTGGACTGAGGGAGGATGGACTCAATCTTTTCTCGAAGCTGTCTTGCAAAAACAGGGGCATTGCCGCCTGAGGAAATGGCAACCACTAAATCGCCTCTTTCAACTATGGATCCAAACGTGCAGGTACATAAAGCTGGCTCATCCACCACATTGATAAGAATATGATGTTTTTGGGCATATCGATATAAATCCTTATTCGTTCTTTTACTGTTAGTTGCTGCAATGATTAAAGAATATGATTTACTTAAATTAGAGAGCTTTAATTCAGATTTTATTTTTTTTAATTTATGGATTTTTATAAGGTCATCAACCGGTTGACTGAATTCTTTAGCCAGCACATGAATATTTGCATTGGCTTTTAAAATTAATTTAATTTTTCTCTCTGCAATTTCTCCTCCACCAACGACCAGGACAGGTAATTGATCAAGTGTGACAAAAAGAGGAAAACGCTTCATTAGCAATACCATTCAGGGTGTAATAATTTATAATAGTATTCTATTTAAAATAATTACTTAAAGTAATGCCAAAAAAAATATTTATCAAAACTTTTGGGTGTCAGATGAATGAATATGATTCTGATCAAATTGCCAATTTAATGAATCACCATAAGGGCTACCAAAAGACGGAAGACATGGAAGATGCCGACCTGGTGGTGTTAAATACATGCTCAATTCGTGAGAAAGCAGAAGATAAGGTTTATGATCAATTGGGAAGAATCAAAGAGCTGAAAATGAATAAACCCTCAATGAAAATTGCAGTGGGGGGCTGTGTGGCTTCGCAAGAGGGGGACAACATCTTCAAAAGAGCTCCTTATGTTGACATAATTTTTGGACCACAAACGCTTCATAGAATGCCATCACTGCTTGAGGAAAATGAAAAAAAAGGCCAATCACAAATTGATGTAAGCTTTCCGGCAATCGAAAAATTTGACCATTTACCCAATGTAAAAGTTGATGGTTATTCGGGTAACGTCTCTATCATGGAAGGGTGTAGCAAATATTGCTCTTTTTGTGTTGTCCCTTATACCAGAGGTGAAGAAGTTTCAAGACCCGCTGAAGATATTATTGAGGAGGTAATCAAGCTGACCCAACAAGGTGTTATTGAGATTAATCTTCTAGGGCAAAATGTAAATGCGTACCGCTATAAGGATAAAAAAGGATTTGAATATGATTTTGCTGAGCTTATCAATTTTATTTCTCAAATTGATGAACTCCAGAGGATTCGCTTTACAACATCCCACCCCAATGAGATGAATGAGAGTTTAATTAATTGTTTTCGTGACAATAAAAAATTAGCCAACTTTATTCATTTGCCCATTCAATCAGGATCAGATCAAGTCCTTGCGGCAATGAAAAGAAATTATTTATACCTCGAGTACAAGCAAATCATTAAAAAATTAAGGGCTGCGTCTCCTCATATTTTAATCTCATCAGATTTTATTGTTGGATTTCCTGGAGAGAGTGATTCAGATCACCAAAAAACACTCAAAGCAATTCAAGAGATTGATTTTGATTACAGTTTTAGCTTTATCTATAGCCCAAGACCAGGAACTCCAGCAGCATATTTAGAGGATAGAACAGATACTTCAGTTAAAAAATTAAGGCTGAAAGAGATTCAGGATCTCATTGCTTTACAGGGTAAGCGGCACACGCAAAACATGCTTAATACCCATCAAAGAATTCTGGTGAGTGAGCAAATTGGTGTGAATAAATATAAAGGTCGGTCAGATAATAACCGGATTGTTGAAATTGAAGCCCCAGAAAATATTATAAACAAACTCATAAATGTTAAGATCGTTGACGTCTCCAAAAAAAATCTCACAGGGATCTTAAATTAATTGAAAAGCTCATTTAAACTCTCCCCAGAGAACAATAAAAGGCTTGTGAATTTCTGTGGCCCATTGGATGAAAACATTCATGCTATAGAAAAAAACCTTGAAATAACCATCTCCCGCAATGGATTTCAATTTGATCTCAATGGATCCGATCATAAAATTAAAACCGCATCAGATTTGATCATTCATTTTTATGAAAAAGCCAATGCCCAAATTTCACTTGAAGAAATCCAACTGAGTTTAATAAGCATCACTAATGAACGTCTCAATGATAAGATTGAGTTAGTTGAGTTACTGACCAAAAAAAATGACCTTCAAGGTCGAACACCAAGGCAACAAAGCTACCTTAAACATATTCAAGAAAATGATATTAATTTTGGAATTGGTCCAGCAGGGACTGGTAAAACCTATCTTGCTGTTGCGTCAGCCATAGATGCGCTTAATCGAGAAAAAATAAAAAGAATCATTTTAGTGCGACCGGCTGTAGAGGCTGGAGAAAAACTTGGCTTTCTTCCTGGAGACTTGGCACAAAAAGTAGATCCCTATTTAAGACCCTTATACGATGCCTTATATGATCTTGGCGGTTATGAAGTGGTGAACAGATGGTTTGAAAAACAGATTGTTGAAATTGCCCCACTGGCATACATGAGAGGGAGAACCTTAAATCAGAGTTTTATTATTCTTGATGAGGCTCAAAATACTACACCTGAACAAATGAAAATGTTTTTGACACGCATTGGCTTTGGCACGAAAGCAGTGATTACAGGTGATATCACTCAAATTGATCTTAATAAAGGTCAAAAAAGTGGGTTAGTTGAAATTGAAAAAATCTTAAAAAATATTAAGGGTATCTCCTTTACAAAATTTCAATCAAAAGATGTGGTGAGGCACCCACTGGTGCAAAAAATCGTTGATGCCTATGAAAAATATTCAAATGATTAATGTCGTCATTCAAAATACCGTCACTAAAAAAAATATTTTTTCAGCGGCGCTGTGTCATCAGCTTTTTTCGAATGTATGGAAGAAAAATGCTCAAATCACCATAAGAATTACCAATCACAAAGAATCAAAAAAACTCAATGGGCAGTACAGAAATATTCACAGTGCAACCAATGTATTATCTTTTTTAATTGATAACCAACCTTCTTTAATTGGCGACTTGGTTCTTTGTCACGATATTGTCAAAAAAGAAGCAAAAATGTATAAAAAGAAAATTAAAGATCATTATATGCATTTAGTATTACATGGTTTTTTACATCTGATTGGATACGATCACATGGAAAAACATGAACAAAAGAGAATGGAAAGTTTAGAAATTAAAATTTTAAAAAAATATAAAATTGATAATCCTTATTTAACAATATGATCAAAAAAAACAAATTTAAATTAATCCCAAAAATGTTTAAAAAAATAGTTCAGCCAAAAAATAAGGAGGAATTATTAGTGTTATTACAGAAGGCGTATCAGGCAAATTTAATTGATTCTGATTCATTAATGATGCTTGAAGGAGTTTTCAGTATTTCTGAAATGCAGGCCAGAGATGTGATGATTCCTAGATCTCAGGTGTCATTTATCAATATTAATGATTCCCTTGATACTATTATTGATACAGCGATACACACGGCCCATTCCCGTTTTCCAGTGATTGATGAGGATAGTAATAATGTTTTGGGGATTCTGCTTGCAAAAGATTTAGTTAGGCTGGGTAAAGAGAAAGGTCTTGATCTTAGAGACGTCCTCAGGCCCTCTGTTTATATTCCTGAATCAAAAAAACTAAATGTGTTGTTAAAAGAGTTTAGGAGTAATCGAAATCATATGGCCATCGTGGTAGATGAATATGCGGGAATTGCTGGGATCTTAACCATTGAGGATGTGCTGGAACAAATCGTAGGTGAGATTGAAGATGAATTTGATTACGATGAAAATGAAGACAATATTATTCAGGAAGAGACAACCGTGTTTAGGATAAAAGCGTCTACTGAAATAGAAGAATTTAATGATTTTTTTAAAACAAACTACTCATCAAGCGAATCACAAACAGTAGGTGGGCTAGTGATATCTAAATTAGGGCATTTACCCAAAAAAACGGAGCCGATTCATTTTGACGGCTTTGATATCCAGGTTCTAAGAAGAGACAGTCGAAAATTATACCTTTTGAGATTCTCTATCAACCTAGACAGCGTCGACCAAGATATTTTGAACTAAAAAATCTATTTATTGCCCCACTACAATAAATTAAATAGTAATTTCTCATGAAAAAAATATTAGTACTTTTCTTACTCTTCGTGACGCCTTTTTTATTTGCCAATGACGACCTTTCAATTTCCGAAGCACCTATCATCGATTCACTTCCTGTAAATGAAATTGAATTTGTTGACACCATAGGTTTGCTCACTCCCGATGAGGTTGAAAAGATTCTTGGTGAGCCAAAAAAAATTGTCAACATTACCCTTGAATCTTCAAAAGAGGTTATCGCTTCATCATGGTATTACGAAAATATCAACACTGATTTCAATGGAAAGTATTACCCTATCACTGAAATTGATATCGTCGATGGTTATATTGAATCAGTTGTTTTCCTAAATTCCAATATGGAGGATATTGATCGAGTGGAAGGTCAAAAGTACGATATCAAGAGGCCTGAAAAAATCTTTTAGTTTCGTTTCACTTTGATTATAGAATAAGGGCATGAATCGAATCTTTAGCTTTTTGCCCGCAGTTGTTTTAGGAGGTTTATTAGTACTCGCTTTTGAGCCTTTTAATTTCTTCATTATTCCTTTTATTATTTTTCCATCACTTTTTTTTATTCTTAAAAAAACAAATGCTCCTTGGCTAAATGCTTTTTTATTTGGATTTTCATTTTTTTCAATTGGCTTATATTGGTTGATTTTTTGTATAGTAAATTACGGGGGCGCCTCATGGTTCTCCGCCCTAACTTTATGCCTGCTGTTTTATATCTTTTTAGGTCTTTTTTTTCTTCCATTTGCATTAATCAAAAAAAATGCTTTTGCTCATGCAATTATTCTCTTAACACTGTTAGAAATAATCCGTGAATATCTCTTTACGGGGTTCCCTTGGTTATCCCTTGGGTTCTCTCAAGTCAGCAATCCATTGATTAATCAATATTTCTCAATTATGGGAAGCCATGGCATCACCATGACTATTTTATTGATCTCTGTTCTAAGTTTTAAAGTGATTGAGCGCAAAAATAAAAAAGTTATTCCAGCTATTGGAATTATTATCATTATCTTAGTGAATTTTATGCTCCCTTTAACACAGCCTCAGCCAGATAATGAAACAAAACTAAAAATATCTCTTCTTCAAGGTAATGTCAGTCAAGATATAAAATGGAATGAAGATACTGTAATGCATCAAATTGAAAGCTATCTCGACCTATTGGATTCTGCAAAAGGAGATCTCATTGTTTTTCCAGAGACTGCTATTCCTTTACTTTATACAAACTACCCCAGTGATTTTCATCAAAGAATTAATGAAAAAATTAAAACAAATAAGACCATCATTCTTGGCTCCATTCTTGAAATTGATGGAAATTATCTAAATAGTGCAGTTATAAAAAATGACAAAGAAGACCAATTTTACTTTAAACAACACCTCGTTCCCTTTGGAGAATATTTTCCACTCAGCAATTATCTGGGTTTTATTTACAGAAAAATATTAAATATTCCATTTTCAAATTTAACACCCTCTAAAATTCAAAATGAATTTATTGCATATGATAATTTTTATCTTGGTTTGAATATTTGTTATGAGGATATCTTTAAGGCGTCCTATGATGAATTTTTACCTCAGGCAAATTTATTTATTAATCTTACCAATGATGCCTGGTATGACAGAAGCCCCGCGGCACATCAGCATATTCAGATTGCGCAAGCCAGGGCGATGGAATTTAATAGGCCCATTATCAGGGCAACGAATACCGGAGTTACAGCCTACATTAATAATAAAGGAGAGATTATAAATTCCCTACCCACTTTCTCTCGAGATGTTCTTGAGATTGAAGTCGTACCAAAATCCATGCCTACTGTATTTTCCAAATTTGGATATTTCCCCTTATACGTATTTCTTTTAATGATTGCTTTATGCGATAAATTTAAAAGCTTCCCTTTATTGAAGAGGAAAAAGAAAGTAAAATCACAACCTTAAAATCAACAAAAGAGAAAATGACCTTTCAAGAATTAATTTTTAACTTACAACAATTTTGGGCTAAACAGGATTGTGTGATTATTCAGCCCTATGATCTTGAAGTTGGGGCAGGAACATCCCATACCGCAACCTTCTTAAGGGCTATTGGTCCAGAACCATGGCGTTCAGCTTATGTTCAACCGAGCCGAAGACCGAAAGATGGAAGATACGGTGAAAATCCTAACCGATTACAGCACTACTACCAATTCCAAGTAGTTTTAAAACCAGCGCCAAATAATATTGTTGATCTTTATATTGATTCCATCAAATCACTTGGATTTAATCTGAATGAAAATGATTTAAGACTCGTAGAGGATAATTGGGAAAATCCTACCCTAGGTGCATGGGGACTGGGATGGGAAGTTTGGCTTAATGGGATGGAAATTACTCAATTCACATATTTTCAACAAGTCGGAGGTATTTCTTGTAAACCCATCACTGGAGAAATTACCTATGGTCTTGAAAGACTTGCCATGTATATCCAAGGAGTTGATAACGTATTTGACCTTCAATGGAATAAGAATACAACCTATCGAGATGTTTTCTTGCAAAATGAAAAAGAGCAAAGCGCATATAACTTTGAACACAGTAATATTGAATTTCTTCAACGTGCTTTTGAAAATTATGAACAACAAGCAAGTTATCTTGTTGAACAAAAGCTAGCCTTGCCTGCATACGAACAAGTTTTAAAAGCTGCACACACATTCAACCTCCTCGATGCACGAGGAGTCATCAGTGTCACTCAACGAGCGGGCTACATTGCCAAAATTAGAAATATCTCACGTTCTGTAGCAAATAGTTATTTAAATAGCCGAGCAGATCTAGGTTTTCCGCTAGCCGATAAACATCATGCCGAAGAGGTATTAAAAAATATTGAGAGCCTTAATGTCTGATTCTAAACAAACTCTTCTGTTTGAGTTACTTTGTGAGGAATTGCCTCCTTCATCACAGAAAAATATGGCCGAATATTTAGCAAATAATCTTCAACAAGCACTCACAGACAATAAATTTGTCGCCCCCAATGAGAATTTAATCATATACTCAACACCCAGAAGATTAGGATTAACAATTTCTAATGTGTTAAGCAAAAGCCCTGATGAGATTGTGGAAGTTAAATTAATGCCTATCAACGTGGGTTGGCAAGATGATCATGCCTCTCAGCCTCTATTAAAGAAACTGGAGGCCTTAGATCTCCTGGAGCTTAAAGATTCATTAACGAACTTTATAATTCAAGATGATACTTTGTATGCAAAAAAACAAAATAAAGGGCAAACAGTTGAAACCTTTATGCAACATCAACTACCGATAATGCTCAAGCAACTTCCTATTGAAAAAACCATGTCATATCAACTTGATGATGGGTGGAAAACTGTGAGCTTTGCTCGCCCAGCAGTAAATCTTGTTTGTATGCATGGTGATAAAATTCTTGATATTAATGTTTTAGGCTTACAAGCCAATAACCAAGTCCATGGGCACAGGTTTGCATCAAAAGAAACTTTGACAATTAAAAACGCCGAAGATTATGAAAAATTAATTGAAAGCCAAGGAAATGTTGTTCCAAATTTTGAAAAAAGAAAACAACTCATTCGCTTACAAATCGAAGAATTAACAAAAAATTTGGGAAGCTCTTTTAGTTGTCCTATTGATGAAGAGCTTTTGGATGAGGTCACTACCTTGATTGAAAAGCCTAAAGCTTTTATAGGAACATTTGATCAAAAATTTCTGACTATTCCATCAGAATGTCTTATCTTATCGATGAAGAGTAATCAAAAATATTTTCCCATTTTAAAAAATGATGAACTAACCAATCAGTTTATTTTAATATCCAATATTGATCCAAAAGAGCCTAAATTTGTTATTCAAGGAAATGAAAAGGTGATCTATCCTCGCCTATCAGATGCCGAGTTTTTTTACGCTCAAGATAAAAAGAAATCACTCCAGGAAATGTCGCTTGATTTAAAAAATATTATCTATCACCAAAAATTAGGGAGCATTGAGCAAAGATGTGAAAAGGTGAGCCTTGTCTTTAATCACCTCATAAAGCATACCTCTCTTAACTCAGATGCAGACAGTAAAAAACTTGCACTCTTCGCAAAGGCGGACTTAAGCTCATTGATGGTCGGAGAGTTTCCCGAACTTCAGGGCGTTATGGGAAAATACTATGGTTTAGAGGAAAAGCTAAGTAGCGAATTCTGCCAAGCCATAGAGGATCATTACAAACCAAAATTTTCTGGTGATGAGCTTCCTCAAGGAGATACATCCATATTATTGGCGCTCTCTGATAAATGGATTAGTTTATTCGACTTATTTTCTATTGGTGAAAAACCATCAGGCGTGAAAGATCCTTATGCATTAAGAAGGTCTGCAATATCTATCATCAGGATTCTGATTGATAAGAATATAGATCTTAATATTCATCAACTCATTGATACATTTTTTCCTGAAGATAAAAAAGATCACAAATTAAGCCTATTTAATTTCTTTTACGATCGTCTGGAAAATTATATTCGTGAACAAGGATATGAAACTTTAGTGGTCCAATCTGTTTGTGAGCAAAAACCTGCTTTAATTAATGATGTTATAAATAAAATTGAAGCAATAGAGCAATTTAAACAATTTGAATTAAGTAATAATCTTGCTCAATCCAATAAAAGGGTTTTGAACATATTAAAGAAATATGAAAAAAAATTAGATGGCAACATCAATGAATCTTTATTTGAGAATAAAAGTGAGCATGCCCTTTTCAAAATTATTAAATCTATTAGTAAACAAAATAAGAGCTTTCTTGACAAGAAAAACTATAAAAGCTTATTAGAAAACCTTATTCATTTATCGGGGCCAATTGATGAGTTCTTTGAGGATACAATGATTAATGCAGAAGATATTAAAATAAAACACAATCGCCATCAATTGTTAGCGGAGTTAAATAAATCGATGAACATTATTGCCAATTTATCTGTATTGGGTACTTAACAAATGAAAATTGTCATTCTTGATCGCGATGGAGTAATCAATCAAGACTCTGCAAACTATATCAAAAATGAAAATGAATGGATTCCTATTCCCGGTAGCCTTGAGGCCATTGCAACACTTACCCAAAATAATTTCAAAGTTATTATCGTGACCAATCAATCTGGTATTGGCAGAGGATTGTACTCAATGGACAATCTAAATCAAATCCATCAAAAAATGCATCGCTTATTAGCTGACATGGGCAGTCGAATTGATTCAATTTTTATATGTCCACATACAGATGAGGATGATTGTCACTGCCGGAAACCTCGTCCTGGAATGCTTTTTGAAATTGAAAAAACATATGGGATCAGTGTAAAAAATTTATTTGGGATTGGAGATTCACTCAGAGATCTTGAGGCTTTTGATACCGCTAAAATGCAACCTATCTTAGTAAAAACTGGAAATGGGCAAAAAGTATCTAAACAAAAAAAATATCCTAAAAAAACAAAAATTTTTAAAAATTTACTTGAAGCCTCACAGTACATAATTAAATCATCATGATTTTTTTAAGATCATTAATTTTCAATTTAGGGATGATATTGTTTACCATTCCATTTACAGTGATTAGCCTTTTCACTTTCCCATTGCCCCAAAAATATCGTTATTTATTTATTTCTTTGTGGGCAAAATCAATGCTCCCCTGGTTAAAATTTACATGTCATCTGGATTTTCAAATTATAGGAAAAGAAAATGTTCCAAAAAAACCTTGTGTTGTATTTTCAAATCATCAATCAGCATGGGAGACGCTTGCCCTTCAAATCGCCCTCCCCCCTCAAGTCTGGGTCCTAAAAAAAGAATTACTTCTAATTCCTTTTTTTGGCTGGGGCCTTTGGCTTACATCACCAATTGCAATCAATCGATCAGCAGGAAAAAAGGCTCTGATGCAAATGTTTGAACAAGGAGGAAAAAAATTATCTAAAGGTTTTTTTATCATTATTTTTCCAGAAGGAACTCGGGTTGGAGTTGATGAACAGAGAAGCTATCATATTGGTGGGAGCTGGTTGGCTAAAAAACTAAGTAGTCCTATTTTACCGATAGCTCATAATGCTGGTTATTATTGGCCTAAGAATAGTTTTTTAAAGCATCCAGGAACGATTAAGTTAACTATTGGCCCACTAATTTCAACTGATCAGCTATCTCCTGATGACATTAATGTAAAAGCAAAAAACTGGATTGATGAGCATGTGGAAAAAATTATTTAACAAGACTCAAAAATCGATTAAAGAAAATAAGGCTATCGTTATAAATGAAATGGCAATTAATTATATCCACATCCAAAAAACAAAAAAAAATATTAGTCTCAAAATTGATCAACAAGGCTTGATTATCTCAACCCCTTTTCATACTCCTCAATCTTATATCGAGGTTATTATTAAAAAAAAATTATCATGGATTCTAGAGCATCTTAAGAAAATTAATACAGACAGTCAGCTCATTACCTCGATACCTGTTTTGGGGAAAAATTTTAAAGTCATTTATCAGTGTTCAAACAATACTATCGACTTTAAGAATGAAATCATTCAACTGGTCAATAAAGAGAATCATAAAAAAATTATTACAATGCTTTTAAAAGAGAGTGCTCAAAAATACTTCAACGAAAGGTTAGAGTTTTATCAAACAAAGATTAATGAACACCCAAATCATATAACCTTAAGCAACGCAAAAACAAAATGGGGGTCATGTTCGAGCTCAAAAAATATAAAACTGAGTTGGCGATTGATTCATGCAAAACCAGAAATTATTGATTACGTGTTATGTCATGAATTGGCTCATTTAAAACATATGAATCATTCCATTCTTTTCTGGAAAGAAGTTGAATCTATTTTCCCCGAGTATAAAACATTTAAAAAAGAATTAAAGGATCACTCCCTATCCTATTTTATTCTCGATTAAAGTAGCTTATTGATATCCTCAATAATTAAGGTCGTTTCTGTACCATATGGGAATCTCAGTCTGACTCTTCCTTTTTTATCCATCAAGTATATTCCAGCGGAATGATCAATGGTGTAGTCATTCCCTTGAGGGATAGCCTGGTAAAATATTTTATATTGGTCGGCAACTTTTTTTATATTTTCTTTACTGCCAGTTAATCCAGTCACATTATCTCCGAATCGAGGAATATAATCATTGAGCATCTCTACTGTATCCCTCCCAGGGTCAACGCTAACAAATAACACTTTAAAATGTGCAGGATCATTCACTTGAGTTGAAAGTAACTTAAGCTCAGTTAGAGTAGTTGGGCAAATATCAGGGCAATTGGTAAACCCAAAAAAAATTGCAACTACATTTCCTAAAAGGCTGTTGGAGTCAAAATTCTCATTTTTATGTGAAGTGAGTTCAATTCGCCCATTTAATTTTGCCTCAGTAATATCTGAACCATGGAAATTAGGAGTTTCACTTCCACATGCAACAAAAATAAGGAATAATAAGCATATTAATTTTTTTAACATAAGTTGTAATCTTAATTTTAAGAAAACTCATTCTAACAAACTTTAGGAAAAATAATGGCAGTTGTTCAATCGATGTCTGATCGCGATGGTTTAATTTGGTTTGATAAAAAAATGGTTCCATGGCGTGATGCACAAACCCATGTGCTGACTCATACCCTACATTATGGTTTGGGTGTTTTTGAGGGTGTGAGGGCTTATGAAGCTAAAAAAGGAACTGCAATTTTTAGACTTCAAGAGCACACAAATCGTTTTTTTAACTCAGCTCACATCATGAGCATGCCGATGCCATTTACTAAAGAAGAAATAAATTTAGCACAACTTACCAGCGTCAAAGAAAATAACTTAAAATCTGGTTACATTCGACCTATGGCGTTTTATGGTTCGGAGGCAATGGGAATATCAGCCAAAAGCCTTTCTACTCATGTAATTGTTGCCGCTTGGACCTGGGGAGCTTATATGGGTCAAGAAGCTCTCGAAAAAGGAATATCGGTTAAAACATCATCTTATTCCCGACATCACGTTAATGTCACCATGTGTAAGGCAAAAGCCAATGGTAATTATATGAATTCGATTCTCGCACATCAGGAGGCGATTACGGATGGCTACAATGAAGCATTATTGCTTGATACGCAAGGGTATGTTGCCGAAGGTTCCGGTGAAAATATTTTTTTAGTTAAAAATGGTAAATTAATTACCCCATCGCTTTCTTCAGCTTTAGAAGGAATTACTCGAGATACAATTATTCAGATTGCCTATGACAACAAAATTCCAGTTATTGAAAAAAATATTACGCGTGATGAAGTGTATACCGCGGACGAAGCTTTTTTTACGGGGACGGCTGCCGAAGTTACACCTATTCGTGAATTAGATCATCGCATTATTGGTTTAGGTCGCAGAGGTGAGTTAACAGAATTTTTACAAAAAACTTATTTTGATATTGTGAAAGGCGAAAACACAACTTATGATAGCTGGCTGACATATGTCAAATAAGAGTCGGCAAACCATTCAGGTATCTAAAAATGATCTGCCAATATACTGCCCACCCAAAACAGAAAACTTTTGGGCCATGCATCCTCGAGTGTATATCGATCATCATAATAAAAAAGAGGTGAGTTGCCCCTACTGCGGAACCCTTTATCGGATTAAGTAGGTTTTAAATAAATTTTATTTGCTTGATGCTTGCAGCCTGAATTACTTTTCTTATTTTTTCATAATAACTGTTTGAATTATCACTAACCATGACATCGACCTCCTGATTGTTTGGGAAACATTCAGCTTTTAAAGCATTCTCCAATACATTGACCACAGCCTCTGTGGTATCAATAATTTCTATGTTGTTTGAAAATAGTGATTTTAATTGCTTAATGATAAGTGGATAATGGGTGCATCCCAAGACTAAGACGTCAATGCCTGCATCTTCAAATTGTTTAATTTTAGGTTTTAGATTATTCAAAAGATCCTCAGCTGAATCAGGCAGATTTTCAATCTCCTCAACTAGACCATTGCCTGGAATGATGATTAAATTGTGCTCCTTAGAGACAAATCGATCTACCAATGAGGTAAATCTAAGGCTCTTAATCGTTCCTTCGGTTGCCAAAATACCTATATTCTTATTCTTAGAGACCTTGATGGCTGGTTTAATTCCTGGCTCCATACCGATAATTGGAAAATTATAAGAGCCTCTTAATTGTTCAGCCACATAGGCTGTGACTGTATTGCAGGCGAGAACAGCTGATTTTATGGCATACTTTTGGTTCAATTTTGAAAATATTTCCAACACCCTCTCTTGGATAAACTCTTTTGTTTGTTGTCCATATGGTAAAAATTTGTTATCGGCAACGTAAATAAAAGGTCCACTAATCTTGCGAGCAAGGATATGATTTAAAATAGTCGTACCACCAAGACCTGAGTCAAAAACTAAAATAACTGGTGTATCTTGATCCATAAATTACATATAATAACGCTTAGATGATTTGAGAAAATTATGGCAAATAGATTAACACACATTTATACCAAAACTGGTGATCAAGGTGAAACCTCACTTGGCAATGGGGCCCGGGTACAAAAAAATTCTGTCCGCATTGAATGTTTAGGAACCATCGATGAACTCAATTCGATTATTGGGCTTATTCTTACTGAACCACTTTCTCAGGAAATTCAAGAAACATTGTTAGAGGTCCAACATGATTTATTTAATATTGGTGGAGAGTTATCAATTCCCAATCATAAATTACTTGACCCAAATCGAGTAGATTATCTGGAAAAACAACTAGACGATTTAAATCAAAATCTTTCTCCATTGAAAGAATTTATTCTTCCAGGGGGGGTAAAATCTGCCGCCTACACCCATGTGGCAAGAACCGTTTGTCGAAGAGCAGAAAGATGTTGCTTATCGCTTAAACAGTTAGAAGAAATCAATATCACTGCTTTATATTATTTGAATCGACTCTCGGATTACTTATTTGTATTAGCTCGGGCTTTAAATAAAGAGAACAATGTACCTGATACTCTTTGGAAGCGAAGTTGACTGCACCAAATAATTCCTCTTACCAATCAAAATCTTCTCCCATAAACGCAGACCTAATTCCAGAATTTGTATTTACGGTTATAAAAAAACTACAGCAATATGATTTTCAGGCGTTTGTTGTTGGTGGTTGCATCAGAGATATGCTGCTTAATAGGATCCCAAAAGATTTTGATGTCGCCACTGATGCGCATCCTGAACAAATCACCGCGATTTTTAAAAACTCAAGAATTATTGGACGTCGATTTAAGATTGTTCATGTGCGCCAACAACGAGAGCTCATCGAAGTTTCAACTTTTAGAAAAAAACCTGATGAAGTCAGTAAATTAAGAAATGGGGTCATACAGGATAACGCTTTTGGAACAATTGAAGAGGATGCTGAAAGAAGAGACTTTACTATGAATGCTATCTTTTATGATCCAATTCATGAAAATTTTTTTGATCCATTCAATGGAAAAAAAGATATAGAAAACAGTCAAATTAACTTCATCGGTAAAAAAGATCAAAGGCTACATGAAGATCCCATCAGGCTGTTAAGAGCCATTCGTTTTCATGCGAAATTAGACTTTAATCTGTGTTTAACAAAAAAAGAGATACAAGCTTATATTCAACTTTTAGAGGACATCCCCTATTCAAGAATATTTGATGAAATGATGAAGTTTTTCTTAACGGGTCACGCTGAAAGAAGTATCAAAGTTTTAAAGCAATATGAATTGTTGGATATTTTTTTTCCACACCTCGCCCAACACTCTCTCGAAAAAAAATCATTACTCATGCTAGGAATGAAAAACACTGATAATCGGGTAAAAGAGAATAAGACTGTAAATCCAGGATTTTTAATGGCGGTTGTATTGTGGGATGCCTTCAAAAGAGATAAATCATTTAACGATGAAGCACTCAGTTTAGATGCAAAAATTAAGAATTTTTTTAATCAATCTGCACCCAATATATTTATTCATAAAAGATTTATTAAATACATCTCTGATATTTGGCGATTACAGCCTAGATTTATGAAAATTAGATTAAAGGCTGTGTACCGCCTATCTAATCATCCACGTTTTCGTGCCGCTTATGACTTTCTTCTTCTTCGATCCGAATCTGGTGAGGAGGAAAAAAAATATGCAGATTGGTGGACTCGCTGGCAGTCAGCAAACGAGTCAACTCGAAAACAATTATTAGACCAGAAAGATGAATAAATATGCATACGGTTTACTTGGGGCTTGGAAGTAATCAATCTGATCCAATTAATCAAATTAAAAATGCCACAGAACTTATTGAAAAAATTGAGACATCAAAAATTACCAAAAAATCCTCGCTGTATGAGTCTTTACCAGTCGGTTATCTTGATCAGCCTAATTTTATAAACCAAGTTATTTCCCTTCAAACAAGTTTATCTCCAGCGGAATTATTTGAGCGATTTCAACAGATAGAATTTCAATTAAAAAGAGTAAAAAAGATTGTCAATGGGCCAAGAACAATTGATATTGATATATTATTATTTAATCAAGAAATTATTTTAACTAAGGATTTAACTATTCCACATCCGAGGATGCTTGATAGGGCTTTTGTGATGATTCCATTGCTTGAAATTGAACCCAATATTCTTGTGCCTAAAATCAGCAATCTAAAGGAAATTTTAGGTAAACTTGATAAAAAAACTCTAACAAAAATTAATGATCAATCCATTTAAAAAATATCCATATATTGTAGTTGAGGGTCCTATTGGTTCAGGGAAGTCTACCCTTTCAAGAATGTTAAGTGAAAATTTTGGAGCAAAATTTATCAAAGAAAGGGCTGAGCAAAACCCCTTTCTTCCAAAGTTTTACAAAAATATGACTCAATATGCCCTGCCCACTCAATTATTTTTTTTATTTCAACGTGCCGAACAGATCAATGAAGTTAAACAAAATGATTTTTTTCATAAAGGCTCTGTTGCAGATTTTTTTATCTATAAGGATCCCATCTTCGCTCAACTTAATCTGGATGATGAAGAATTAAAGTTATATAAACAAATCTACCAATTTCTTGAGTTAAAAGTTCCAAAACCTGATTTAGTGATTTATTTGCAAACGCCTGTTGAACTCTTAAAAAAAAGGGTGGATGGAAGAAGTATTGGTTATGAAAAAACAATTAGCACTGAGTATCTCGAAAAAATTGCGGAAGCTTATAGTAATTTTTTTCATTTTAAATATAGCAATCAATTATTAATTATCAATAACGAGAACCTTGATATCCTTGAGGATTCTGGAGCAGTGAGAATGTTAATTGATAAAATAGACCAGATGACCTCAACCCGCGAGTTCTTTAATCCAAAAATAATTTAATTATGGATGCCAACCATAAACTCTTTAAAAAAAAATACTTAAAAATTCTTAGTTGCTATGACGCCACATCTGCATCCATTGCTAATTTAGTCGGATGTGATGCTGTTTTAATTGGTGATTCAATTGGTGTTCTTGTTCTGGGTCATAGAAACACTTCAGAAATCGATATCAATACATTATTAGCATTTCTCAAAATTATAAAAAAACAAACTCGCCTTCCGATTATTGCTGATCTTCCTGCAAAATCGATGATATCCACAAAAAAGGCTGTACAAGATGCAAAAAGATTAATTCATCAAGGAGCTGATATTATTAAAATTGAAGGGCATGAGGAGGTAATTGCGTTAATACGAAAGCTCAAATCCCTTGGAATAGCTGTTTGTTCACATATCGGACAAATGCCTCAAAAAAAAATCACCAAACAAAAGCCTCTCGAATATACAAAAATTGCAAAATCTCTAGAACAGGCTGGTGCTGATATGATTGTCTTATCAAAAATGACTTCATTAAGTAATAAAAAAATATCTGAATGTGTGAATATTCCAACGATTGGGTATCAAAATTCAAAATTTTGTCGAGGTAAAGTGGATGTCCTTTATAAAGCGATGAATCTCATTAAGGGTGAAGAGATTAAGATTAATATTAATCAACAAGGCCAGGTGTTTAAAACCATCAAGAATTTTTTTTCAAGATAAATGAAAATATTTAAGTCCATCAGCTCAATTCAGAAATATTTAAGCACACAAAGTCAAATTGCTTTTGTGCCAACAATGGGTAATCTTCATCAGGGTCATTTATCCCTCATTCGAAAAGCAAAGAAACCAAAAACCTGCATTGTGGTTTCCATTTTTGTAAATAGACTGCAGTTTAATGACAAGAAGGACTTTACCTCCTACCCAAAAACCTTAAAGCAAGATTTGGAATATTTGAAAAATGAATGTGTTGATGCCGTTTTTATTCCTTCCGAACAAGAGATGAATACTAATCACAGTGAATTTAAATTAAGTTTTTTTAATTTGGAGTATCAGCTATGTGACGCTTTTCGGCCTGGTCATTTTGAAGGGGTAATCT
>Ga0255783_10000846_pt1 | contig 34249 bp, 48 predicted proteins | sample 011ome_22_FD_179981 | JGI IMG/M metagenome (GOLD analysis project Ga0255783, IMG submission 179981) | Coastal salt marsh microbial communities from the Groves Creek Marsh, Skidaway Island, Georgia - 011507BT metaG (version 2) | ecosystem: Environmental > Aquatic > Marine > Intertidal zone >... | reverse complement strand
GAGTGGCAAGGACGCCGGCGTAGGGGTGTGGGAAGTAACGGACGAAGTCGGGAGTCCGGCGACCCGTTGGTTCTTGCGTCCTAGGGCACGGCGAGTTTAGTTAAACGAATCAATCGACTATTACCGATAATGCCGGAAAAGGGTGATGCTAAAACTATTTATGGAAAACCTTTCGCTAAATATAACGGTTATCATTGGGTAAATACATACGATCCATTCTTTGAGCCTAAGAAAACGGATACAAATATCAGTGATATGATAATTGAATTAGTTGGTCATGATCCTTATAGAAAGGCTTCTGGTTCTTTGCGAAATGGTATTATATATAGACTACCAGATCTTCTTTGGGTCAGCCAAGGCAAAGTAGCAGTTGTTGTGGAGATTGATAATGACTCAAACTATGGTAGCGATACTTCATATGAAGTTCAAAAGATAATCGAACAGAATAAAACGATTCGAATGATCGAAGGGTGTGAGAATATAGTTGTAAACACGATACGTATAAATCCAGATACATATGATGGAGGTCATGTTGCAACGAAAGATCGCGTGGATAAAGTAGTACGTTGGCTCCGTGACATTCTATATAAAATCGAAACAGAAGATGAAGATGAAGATGATAATGACGATGAAGATGACGACGAAAATAATAGAAACCCCCTAAAAGCTATTGTTACTCCTTATCACTCAGATAATGACGATGAAGATGACGACGAAAATAATAGAAACCCCCTAAAAGCTATTGTTACTCCTTATCACTCAGATAATGAAGACGATGGTAGCGAAAATGAACAAAAAGTTAAAGACAGAGTATTATTTTGTTATTATCATAGCAAGTCATGGAATCATATTGATGCCCATAGTTTTGAATTTGTATGTCACGAGATAACTAGTCATGAATATTTGGAATATGATAGACGTATAAATACAAGATATTATTTTGAGCAATGTTTAGAAAGACGACGCAAGTATGATGAAAAACATTATGATGCATTAGGAAGAAAGCGACCAGAGGCAATCATGACAAAATACAAGTATGATGGAAATAAGGAAAAACAACGCGAGTATAATCGGAAATGTGCTTGGAAAAGCAAGGGTGTAATAGGAGATCTTGATGCAATACATGAAAGATGGTTAAATGCAATAAATTGTGAAGTATGTGGGATTAGATTAGGAGGGAACGCATCAGAAATGAAGTGTATGGATCATGACCATGACACGGGTGAATTTAGGTATATATTATGTATGAGTTGTAATAATCATGATCGCTGGAAAGAAGTTCTGGATATGAAATCGCTTGAAAAATCAAACAATCCTTGAATTGTAATACTCCAGCCAGTCTTCCGGTGTGACCTTGGTGCCTCCGTCGTAAGCCACCGCCAAGTTTGCGTCCAAAAGGAAGGTCTTGACGTCCACGCCGTCCACGTAGATGTCGGCGAGGATCCTACCGTACTTCTCCAGTTCGACGTTCCTGAGTTCGACGATCTTGTCGAGGCACTTGCTCTTGATCATGTCCCGGGCCATCTTGGCGCAGTGCTTCTCGTTGGTGTTCTTGGTCTTCATCTCGGGGCAGTCGATGCCCTTGGTGCGGACCGAGAAGCGGTAAAGGGGCGACCCCTCGAACGGGAGACGGGACGCGAGGGTCAGTGTGTCGCCGTCATAGACCTTGATGACCTTTCCACCGGTGATCGGAGGGACGAACGGGGTCGTATCCTTGTAGGTGACGTTCTCGAGGCTCATTTTATAGTATCAACTCATATAAATTATCCACAAGATCTTGTCTAATAGAGTCCATGATGACCGTGTAGGCGAATCGTGCGAATCTTCGCGATCCAAACGTCGGCTTGTCAACAATTTTCAAAAGTGCGTTCATAGCCTTGTCTGTGTAGCACGCGATGTTGCTGACATGTTCTTTGATTTCATGGACGCGCGTGTTCTGGGAGAAGACCACGAGGGCTTCCACGGTCTGGGTGACGATTCCTATGAACTGGTTGTTGGTGAACCCCGCCGTGTGCTGTCCCATGGCTTCGTACTCCTCTTCATTCTCCACGACCCACTGATACACGGCATAGAAGACCTCATCGTCAAGGATTTCTATGGCGTGTCCTAAATCTGTTTGTGTGTAACGGGCCGTAGTGACCATACACATATCTATAATAACTCTACATTCTTTATGTTGTACCTGTTGAATCGGCGTTTGATAATCTTCCGAAGGTTGTCGCGTTCCCTTCGGAGTTCGTCGCGGATCGCCATCTGCTTCTTGGTCAGCTTTCCGCTTCGGGTCTTGATGTAGGAGAGTTTGAGAAGTGCCACGTAGGACAGTGCGAGTTCGTCCAGCAGTCCCATCAGTTCCGTGTTTCCTCGGATCTCAGGCGTCTTCTTGAAAAGATTCAACTTTTTTGCGGCCTTGCGGACTTCCGGGGATTTGGCGGACACCGTATCGTCGGGGATTTCCGCGAGGATGTTTTCAATGATGGGCGAGAGCAACATCATGTTCCTCTTCTTGGCTTCGAGATTCGGGGTGGTCTTCTTGATTTTCTTGGGGTCATTGACAGGGATATTATGATAGGAGTAAGGAGGGCTCATGGGGTCAAATAGTTTCGGGTAGCGGATAACGGGTGGGGTCCTTTTGTAATTGGGATTGGGAACGAACTCGGGCGTGAGTTGTTCGAATATCACGGGTGGCGTAATGGACCGCGGACGCGTGGGCCTCTGTGGGATTTCATTGAAAAACTCGTTGTACTGGTAGTTGTCTACGTACTTTCTGGACTTGAGGCTTGGGACGCGCATGCCCTTGGGGATGCTGACTTTCAGAGGTTTATTGTTCACGATACTGAGTGCGGCGCTCATGAGATTGTCGGCGCCGAGGGTTCTGGTTCGGGAAACGCTGCTCCGGTTGGTTTCGGTGACGGCGCGTTTCAGTGCACCCCGAAGATTCTGTGGCGAAGTGACGAAGTTTCGCGGTCTGATTCCGATGGCGCGATAGGCGCGTGCGATCCCCTCGACGACGTTGAGATTCGTTCGGATGTTCCGCGGAAACTTGATGGAGAGACCAAAGTCCAGGATGTAGATCTTTGGTGCGGACTGTTTGACGTTCTTGTAGCCGATGTTGTCCCACTTGAGGTCTCCGTGAATGAATCCGAGACTGTGCATCTTGTCCATGAGTTTGAGGATTTGTGCATTAATCTCTGGTTCATACTTTTTACGCAGCCACCTCGGCATGGTGAGGAGGTCGCCCGAGATGCGTTCCATGACCATGTAGTAGTACTTGTCGTCCAGCTTGCCGGCGTTGAACAACTTTGGACCCACACCTTCGAGGCCCATGATGGTGGTGATGGCGATTTCGCGGTTGGCGAGGTCATCTGACTTGGCGTAAAAAATCTTGACAATCTTGGACTTGGTGGGCATGACATAAGCTTCGCCGTAGCTGCTCTTGGTGCCTACACGTTCACCTAGGGTGAACCCAAACTTTTCCTCGAAAAGTTCCTTTATCATCTACTATCAATTAAGAAATTAAAGAATCTAATATGGATGAACATTGTATCCATCGACATTGGACTGAAAAACCTTGGGATGGTTGAGTTTTGGTGGGACGAGCATCCCCGTCACTTCCCTGAACTCATCAAGTGGCACAAGGTTGATTTGACTATGCTTCCGCACAAGCGTGTGGAATTTCACGCGTGCGACATACCGCACACGAACGAGATGGCTGACCTGGTGGCTCACTTTATGCAGGAGTATCACCCGATCTTCGAAAAGGCGGACGTCATTCTGCTAGAACGACAGCCACCGGGAGGTCTTCTTGAAATTCAATCGCTGCTTTTGTTTAAATACCGTCGCAAGGCACACTTGGTGAGTCCCAACTCGGTTCATGCGCACTTCAGGATGAATCATCTGGACTATGAGGGCCGAAAGGAACGAAGTCTAGCTCTGGCGCGTCATCGCCATCCAGAGAAGATTCCCGAGACGAGTTCTCGATGGCACGATGTATCGGACGCGATTCTGTTTGCTCACTTTTGGTGCGCCCGTCAAAAAGTACCTCAGAGCCCAGAGGTACAAGTGGCATTCGAAGAGTTTCGTCTGACTCGGAAACCATCCTATAGCAATATTCCATGTAGTACGAAAACGGATTCATGAACATGAAGGGTCTCATAAAACCTGGTATTTTATTTTTATAATCGAGCCAGGTGCTCACCCAGTGGTCTTTGTTTTCGACCCATTCCGAAGGACTTGTGACGTGTATCAATTTGTCACGGTGATTCAACTTCCAGAAAAGTTCCCATGCTCTGTCCATAGTATTAAAGACAAGACGCGACAAACTTTTAAATGAAGATCGTATTGTGCATTCCCGGCAACACCTTTTCCCGCGAGGTCATGATGGACGTCATAAAGTTTCTTGATGACGCGAAGGCGGAACAGTGGCAAATTATATTGTCTATGGACTACGATCCGAACGTTTACTACGTGCGGAACAAGCTCCTCGGGGGTGACGTGACTCGTGGACCCAACCAGAACCCATTCAACGGAGAGCTTGATTACGACTATGTTCTGTGGATCGACTCTGACATCCGTTTCAATTTCAAGATGATCGAGCGTCTCGCGTCGCACAAGAAGGATGCCATCTGTGGTCTTTATCGCATGAAGGACCTAAAGAACTTCACAGTGGTTCGTCGCATGGACGACGAATATTTCAAGGAGCACAAGTCATATCAATTTTTGACCGTGGAAGATGTTGAGAAGATGCACAAGTCCGAAAAGACTGAATTATTTGAGATTGACTATACAGGAATGGGTATGTTTTTGGTGAGCAAGGACGCGCTCGAAAAGTTGGAGTACCCGTGGTTCCAGCCTGTCTGGAAGGAGATTGGTGACATGCGTGATTTCACCAGCGAGGACGTGGGATTCTGCATCAAGCTCCGCGAGACCGGAACGACTATCTACTGCGATCCAGCGGTCATGGGTGGTCACATGAAACTTATCCCAATTTAAAAATAAAACACAAACAAAGACAAGATGGACTTGACGAGTGAATTTTCAGCCCTGCAAACAAATGTTGATCGCAAGATGAAGATCTATGCAGATCAGTGTATTGAAAATGCTATAAAAGCGTTCCTCATGGACAATCCAAGTCTTTATAAGCAGGACATGTACAAGACGATGGCAAAGTATCAGTGCATGTACACGTGTTGTCACCTAGACCAGCGCGAAAAGAAGTGTTCCACGCCGGCAGTCCTTCGTGGATTCTGCGAGAAGCATGCGATACCGACGGCCTACGAGCAAATGACGAATAACACGAAGCGAACGAGTTTACCGAACCGCGTCATGCCTTCGTTCGGGTCTTAAAGAATAAACGCATATAAATACTAGTATGGAAGGGCGTTCTAAACTTCTTCTCCAGAGTCTTGCGCGGTTTTACGAGGATCCTAAAAACGGCTCAAAACTTCTGGACATCATTAATCATCGAATCAACGGCATTTCTCTTCGGACAATCGAGTGGTTCGTGACTAACTATGCGAAAAAGAACAACGTGAGTTACAAGAAGGAGATTTCTGGTCGCGTATTCGCGGTCCACATCGAGTACAAGTCGACGCTGGAGGGTTTCAGTAAAAAGTTGTTCGATCCCTTTTGTCGGACGGAGCGGATTGATTTCAAAGTCAATGATGAGGTCATCAAGACGACCATCGGTCAGCTCAACTTTGTTCGTTGGTGCATTCAGAATAACATCATTGAGCACGCACTTAAAGAGGTGGAGACAAAGAAAACAAATGCGAAGACCCCCTACGCGATACACACCACCGACACCACAGAAGATCCGCGAAGCCGAGGAAGCGGAGAGGTATGCCAACCACTGGCGATCTCAGGGTGAATACAAGTGGGCCGAGCGATGGGAAGCCTACGCGAAGAATTGCCTTGATTCGCGTTACGGTCAGGTGGAGCGACCTGTGAACAAGGGTGAGGAGCAGATGAGAAGAAAGTAGTTAGTTATGATAGAAAGCATGGTGAGTGAAGCAGATTGGCATCCCCAGCAGGCCGGCATCCTCAAGATTTGGGGAGAGGTCTCTGCGACGTACCGTTACCTTCACTTCATGTCCTATCACAAATACAAAAAGATGAGTATGCGCTTTACAATCCCAATCATCATCATTTCAACGGTGACTGGGACTGCAAATTTTGCCCAGGGAACTTTCCCCGCAAACACACAATCCACGGTGCCTTTGATCATCGGTGGGTTAAATCTGATTGCAGCCATTGGCACGACGCTTGCGCAATTTCTGAAGGTCAACGAGCTGATGGAGGCTCATCGGGTCAGTGCTGCGACCTACGGCAAGATGTCGCGTCACATGCGTCTGGAATTGAGTTTGCCGCCCGAGGAGCGTTCAATGTCGGGTCACGAGTTCATCAACATGACCAAGTTGGACATGGACCGCCTGATAGAGCAATCTCCGTTAATCCCTGGCGACATTCTTCGGATGTTCGAAAAGAAGTTTCCCAAGGAGGCACATCGATTCGCGCGTCCAGAGATTCTGGACATCCGGGAGATCACACCCTACAGCGAGGACATGCACGAAAAGATGAACACGAGTTCGGCCGACAGGATTCGCAAGGCGGCGGCTCGCTTCTTCAGCACCAAGAACATAGACTACGACGTGCCTCCCCCTTCTCCTGGGACATCCAGCGTATCCTTTTCGGACGGACCAGAGGTATTCCCGCCGACATTCGAGGAGCAGCAGGTGGCGGTGACTCTTCGCGGGCTCCGACAGGAGGAAGATCGGACAGACTCTGACGAAGAAAATACCAACCAAGTATAAAGATGAAGGAGGAATCCAGGAAGATAATTAGAAAGTGCGCGACTCTGTGCAAGAAATCTTACGACTCGGTTGAAATGATTCGGGAAGGGTTCCAGCCCATCAGCAGTGCTGATACTGGTCTGGACTGTTTCATCAAATCTGAAGACGGCATCACTTGGGTGGTGTTCCGTGGAACCGAAACGAAGCAGATGAATGATGTGTGCACCGACTTGCTTACCTTTCGTGTCAAGACGCCATTCCTGCCCGACGAGTGCAGGGTCCATGCTGGCTTCCTGGGTCAGTACATGAGTGGTCGCACGCTCATCATGGACGCGGTCAAGTTTATGGCGAACCCCAAGGTGGTCTGTACTGGTCACTCGCTTGGTGGTGGACTTTCGACGCTTTGTGCCCTGGACGTGGAGCACAACGCCGAGGGTGACGTGGAGACCTACTGTGTGACGTACGGTTCGCCGCGGGTTGGCGGAGGTCACTTCTGCCGACTATTCGATGCTGTCATTGACAACAGTTTCCGATTCGTGGATGTGAATGATCCCATCCCTCGGGTTCCTTTGCGTGCTTGGGGATTCAAACACGTAAAGGGATGTTTCGTTACCAGTCCCTACGGCTACAAGCCTGACCTCGAGCAGATCGAGGCGTCGTCGTTAGCCTGCTGTGCTGTCGCGGACCATGGAATTGATCTCTATGAAGCTGCGGTGAACTTTACGACATCAGCTGAGCCTTGAGCAGCTCGAACTCGTCGTCGGTGGTGATGATGGGAGCGGCCTTGACGATAGCCTTCTCGGGCTTGGACTCGGCGGGCATCTTGGCCTCTGTCGGGATGGGCTCGGCGAGGGACATGTCCACGACATCTGAGGGCACCTCGGTGATCTCCTCCTCGTCGGTGACAAACACGTCCTCCTCTCCCTCAAGACCCTCGCGCGGCACCATGAGCTGCATGATGGTCATGATGAAGAAAGAGATAGACACGACGGTCGCCCATGTGTTGCAGCTACCTGCGGTGAGGCAGTTGACGTTGTAGACGGCAAGCGCCCCTGACAGAAGCAGGACGGCTGCGTCGAGAACACGCAGCTTGTAGGCCGAGGCCAGCACCGGGAGGGCAGCCGCGAAGGCGACGATCATAGCCTGCTGGGACAGCTTGGGCATCTTCATGTTCATCTTCATATTTGTAATTATCACATATTATTTTTGGCAATGCCCCATCGTTCGCAGTCTTCGGCAGTAAAGTAGATATCTTTCTTGAGCAACTTGTTTAGTTTGTCTTCTGGGATTTGTGTGTACTGGGTATAGATCTTGCGGAGTGTCTCCATGAGTTTATCACAATTTTTGATTTCGTCCTTGAGTTCTTCATACTTTCCCATGGCGCCTGTGGAAAGTTGGTGGATGAGTAGGTGGGCATGAGGCATGATCCTGCGATTCTTGGAACCCATCAGCACGAAGGTGGCTGCGCTGGCACAAAACCCATCGGCGACGGTCACCAATCTTACTTTGAGTCTCCTGAGGTGATCCATGCAGCTCAGTCCGGCAAAGAAGTCGCCTCCATCGCTCCTGACGTAGAGCATAATCTTGGGTTTGTATTCGCGAACACTTAGGAGTTTTCTTTCCAATGTCTTCACCTGAACAATAAGGTCGTGCATGGATTCGTCAGAAATTTCACCAGTGAAGTGGATATCATTACCTACAATGTCGATGTTGTAGTTCTCGCCACCAACCGCGATATCGCTTCCGTCATCGGACTCGTCGTCTCTGCAGATGGGTCTCCTCATTGTTCTACAAAGTCTTGCTCTCTCTCCTTTAAGACACCTTTGATGGACTTCAAGACATCATTTTTGACTTTGAGACCCATAGATGTCTGATTGATTAGATGAATGCCACTAGAGTTCGTGCAATATTTAGGTATGAGTTCGGGTTTGTGACGTAGAACTTGCATGGTATCTTGATCTGACCTAATCCAGTGTTTTTCTAAAGACTTCTTTAGTCGCATGTTGAAGTCCTTGGTCCACACTCTGGCCGCCGCCAGCTTTTTCACTGGGATGCGATTTTGAATGATGGCACATGGATTTATCACGGCAGACAAAACAAATTGTTCATGTATTTGTTCATTATACATAGTTGAATACATCATCGTGTCCCAGTAGTCCGCGTCGACAAGGTGGTCTGCGATCATGGACGCTTCCTCCATGGAGATTTCCTTGGCTTGGATGTAATTTTCCTGAACTATTCCCATGCGATTTCCGGGTTCGTCCATGTGCATTCCCAGATAGTCATTCACATTGAAATTTCCACTGGTGGTTAGAACTTCTTCCATGATTTCCTTGGTGGTTTTGAACAGGTCTCTTTGGTGGAGCGTTTCCACGACCTCTTTGTTATTTTCCGGTTCCAAGGTTTTGTCTTGAATTTGAATGGTGTCCAGGTTGTTTTCGCAAGGTATGAAGATTCGGGAGTGAATCTTGATGCGATTCTGTTGAATCCACCTCCAACCGGGCAATTCATTTTTGATCATCGTCGAATCGTCCGTGACAATGTCAGCCTTGCTGAACCCGATGAAACCGAAAAAGTTCTCGGTGACATTCTGGGAACGCAGGGTGTCGGTCCCCACATAGACCGCTGAAGCGCCAATGGTCTTGCAAATTTGTGCCGTGGACCAGCCCTTGACTAGAAATAGTTTGCCTGGCTCGCATTTGTCAAAGATATTATCTTTTTTGGTTTTAAGAAACTTGTCCATGAGCAAGGAAGAGGAACAGGATTTAACTACTCAAGCGCTAGAAATGATTTTCAGTCACCCAGACATACACACGCGTCTGTGGAAACCACTTAGATTACATCTGACCTACTATTTAACTTGCACTGCAGTCATTCACATGATTACCATCACCATACTGGTCATCATACTGTGGAAGATCATGCGAAGTTCACGTTACACGATCTCCTCGGCGTAGGATGCCAGGACGCCGTTCAGCAGACTGAAGAACAACAGAGTTCCGATCCACTGGAATATCTCCCGACCCTGAGGAAACTGCAACCTGGTCAACTTGTTCTTGCCGATGTTGTAGTGAACAAGCCCTTCAAAGAAGAATACCAAAAAGGTAGTTAAAGCGACTATGCCAATCATTTATAATTCTGGAGATTAATATTAAGAATGCAGATCTTCGTGAAGACCTTGACCGGAAAAACGATTACGCTGGAGGTCGATTCTTCAGACTCAATTGAGAACGTGAAGGCAAAGATTCAAGACAAGGAGGGGATACCGCCAGATCAGCAGCGGTTGATATTCGCAGGGAAGCAGTTGGAGGACGGGCGGACCCTGTCCGATTACAATGTCCAGAAGGAGTCCACGCTCCATCTTGTATTAAGGCTAAGGGGCGGAAACTAGAAAACATGAAGACCACGACTGAGATTATGCACCAGAATCTTGGGTTGGTTCACAAACTTTCCTATAGATACCAGCGACCCGGTATTTCTAGGAAGGATCTCGTTCAGGAGGGGTCGTTGGGACTTCACCGCGCGATCGTGAAATATGATCCATCCAAGGGAGTTAAATTGTCGACCTACGCTTATCCGTGGATAAGGTCATACATGTCGAGGTACGTTCAGAAAACCAGGAAGGCTATGGACTATCTGCCGGTTGCCGAGGTATACAATCCAGAGCCGGAATCGGAATCTCTCAACGAGGTCGAGGACCTGATGGCATGTCTGTCTCATGGTGAGAGGGCAATCATATCGTACCTTTACATAAACAATCTAACGGTAGACCAAATTGCGCAGACATTGGATATAGCACCTACACAGGTTAGACGATATCAACAGCGGGCCATAGAAAAGATGCGTCAGTGCAGGCTCAAATGATTGTTTTTCATTAATAGAAATGGAAATGTATGATTTGAATTCCAGTGGCGGCGGCGGAGGCACACCTCTGACCTACAGTCCGAACATCCCCGACACCGGTGCAGGCACTGGTCTGAATGTTCCGAAGCCCGGTTCTCAGACTGACAGGGACACTGGTTACGAAGCACAAAGAATGGCTTTGGAGCGAAAAAATAATGACGCTCAACAGCAAGATAAACCGATGCAGATGAGTAGCATGGCATTTTCCACTCCCATTTCGGATCTCGATTATGAGGAGCCCATGAACAATCACATGTCGGCGGACATGCACACCATCATTCCTCCTCAGGCGTCTGTGGCTCCCCACGAAATGCTTATGGCTCAGCAGGCACCTCAGCCTCCCGCCACGCCTCCTCCGGCGCCCACGCCCGTGGTGGCCGAGGAGAAGAAGTATCCTCTTGGGCTGACCAAGGAGCAGTACGAGGCTGTGATTGTGGCCGTCCTGGTCGCCCTTGTCTTCTACCCAGAGGTCCAGGCGAAGTTGGCCATCTACATCCCCAATTTCATGTCCAGGGACGGTTCCCGCAGCATGGCCGGTCTGGCAGTCAGCGGCCTGATCGTTGCGATCGGTTTCTACTTGGCCCGTCGGTACTTTGTTGACAAGTGAATCTTCTCAAAAAAGTAGTATTTCTCCAGGTGGGGTTCGAACCCACGACCTTGAGATTAACAGTCTCACGCTCTAAACCAGCTGAGCTACCGGAGAACAATGTGAATTACCCAGGCAATCCACTCGGAATGAGGCTACCTGGGCTTGAACTCACACTGTTATCTTGGAACTTTATGTTTAATTATTTGACGCATGATGGATCCTCCTGAAGCCAGGATGATAGGAACGGGTCCTAACATCATGACGGTTGGAGCGATGGCGATTGCCAACTTCATCTTCTGGCTTAAAGAAAGATCCTGCATATATAGTAATGTATGGATATTCTGTCTGGCTTGTGCCACTGAATCGTCGTCTCCTGACCAGGGTCTACAAGTTCAGGCACGTCCCCCACATCACAATCTCTACCAACCACGAACAGATTCCAGATCCCGTCAATCTTGGTAAACTTTATGACATAGTGGATTTCAAGCCATACGGTTCCATCGCGAAGCAGTACGCATTTGATCCCTTACATGCGGCTGGATGGGAGTGTACGGTCGAAGATCTTTTTATTAAGCACACACCTCACATGAGTCACATGTATTCATTCTATCCGCATGAAAAGGTATTGCCTGTGTATCCCACACCGATGCGCTTGATCGCCGAGGTCTGTGTGGCGGACACCCGATCCCCCAACTGGGAGGAGTGGAAGATAATTAAAGAAAAGATTCCAAGATAAAGTACAATGGCTTTTTTACCTTTTCTTCGGCATGGCGATCTTTATGATCTTTTGGACACGACGTCCAAGGTTCTGAATGAGCTTCCCAACATGGAGAAGCAGTTTAATACTAAAATGGCTGACAGATATTTATACAAGCGTACCCACACCACGGATGAAGGTTTCGAGATTGAGATGCATCTTCCAGGTGTAGGTAAGGACAATATTCACATCATGCTTTCTTCGGACGACCACGAGGTGACCGTCGGCTACGGCGAGAACCGAAGTGCCTCATTCGATTTGCCCAGTTACGTGGATGTATCGGATGATGGGTACAAGGCGAGTTACATCGACGGCGTGCTCCGTCTGTTCTTCAAGATGCGAACGTCGGACAAGAAGCGTCGTGAGATCAGGCTTGATTAGACGAACAATGTTCCACCGAGTCCGCCCTGGCAGCGGAAGACATTAAAGTTTACCGCGTAGAGTCTTGCTTTACGCGATATGCTATTATTAACAAGATCTATATTAAAAATCTGACTGGAAATTCGGCTCATGTTGACTGTTCCTTCTCCCATATTGAATATGTTCACCTTGTAACTTGGCGTCTGGATGTAGTATTCGTAGGGTTGAATGGCTCTCATGGTCATTTGGTCCAAGTCGAAGTATACTTGACCATTAAAGAAAAGTCGCCATCGGGTCACTTGGTCATTAGAATAATTTGAATAATTTGTGGATATATGTGAAGAATAATCAAATAATCCGTCAGTCCCCGAGTCATTTTGCACCACCAAGAATAATTCTTTGACTGGGTTTTCGAATAATGTTTTGAAACGAATTTGATTGAGATTGCCCAGCGTAACTCTGGCAAGTTGTGTTTGTGTTATGATATAATCCAACTGTTTACCTAAGAAAAACTGCCGATGTTCTTCATTAAGATAGACTGCCTGTAGATCCAGTACGACATCTGGCGCCGGGATGTTTCCCAATTCCGTTTGCGTCCTAAGTGTAATCTTCACTTCGATGGTGTGCCTATTCAGAGCCAGTAAAGGAAAAGAATTTTGGTATCCTTTTCCGAAGAACGGCAGTTCGACCAAGAATTGATTCGTGATGGCCGTTGATCCATAACTCGTGGGCGTCACGCTGCGTTTCAGGATGGCGTCGTTGCTGATGCGCGTTCTCTGTGTGTCAGTGAGGTCTGACATGATGGCCATGTATTCTCCTGTCAGACTTACGATGGTCTGTCCACCGACTGCCAATTCTGCACGCTCTATGAAGGCATGTCCTGCATCTTGTGGAACAATTTGAGAATTTTGAAATGTGAAGTTCACTATAAAAGCCGTTATGATGTCACACGTATCATTGTCTATTGTGCATATTGACGTTCTTCCATAGTTAATATCTGAATCAAAAGACATGCGAAGATTCTCGGTTGTGTAACTAGCACGCTTCGTAAATACCTTTTGATAGAAACTCAATTGTGGATCTCCAGTCAAAAAGGTGTCTTGGTATCCTGTGACGGCAAGCCGCATACTATTATGATGTGTCAAAAAAAGAATTGAAAAAATACATACGACTAATAGATATGAACGTTCAACTCAAAAAATTCAATCCCGCTTCAATGGGAGATGACAAGGTTTGTGTATTCATAGGGAAGCGTGGCACAGGGAAATCGACGTTGGTGACGGACATCCTCTATCACAAAAAGCATCTCCCGGCGGGCGTGGTGATGTCGGCGACCGAGGAAGGCAACCACTGGTATCAGCAGTTCATCCCGGACTTGTTCATCTACGGCGAATACGACAAGGACATCATAGAGAGGGTCATAGAAAGGCAGAGAAAGATGGTAAACATGAAGCCACCACCAGGGAAGAAGGATCTCACGTCCAGGGACGTCGGAGCCTTCATTCTGATGGACGACTGTATGTATGATCGGCGTTTCTTGAAGGATGCCTGCATTCGCCAGTGTTTCATGAACGGCCGTCACTGGAAAATCTTTTTCATGTTGACGATGCAGTACTGCATGGACCTCAGTCCAGACCTTCGCGCCAATGTGGACTACGTGTTCATCGCGCGAGAAAATGTGATCCAGAACAGGGAAAAGTTGTACAAGGCGTTTTTTGGAATTTTCCCAAACTTCGATATGTTCAACCAGGTGATGACGGCGTGCACGGAAAACTATGAGGTCCTGGTCTTGGACAACACCAGCAAGTCCAACCGGATAGAGGACTGTGTTTTCTGGTACAAGGCCAGGATCCATCAAAATTTCAGAGTGGGTTCACAGCAATTCTGGAACCTCCACCAGAAGACCTACAAAAAGGCGGGCGGCGCTACCAAACCAGGTCAGGATCCTAACGATGTAAAACGAAATAGGAACTCTCAAGCCCTCCAGGTGAAGAAGTTGAAATAATTATTCAGGAAGAACAACAGTACCCATTTGGGCATTGGAACAAAATGGAGGCCAAGTCCATCGCACTCGCGACGAACGCGCTCGTGTCCTCGGGGCTGGTGAGTGAAGCCAAGGCAGGCACGCTGGCAACCCACCTCAGCAAAGGTGCCAAGAACTGGAGCATCAAACAAATGAAACCTGGGGACGAGACCGAAAACCAAAGGGAGGTACAAAAGTTCAACCTAAAGGTCTGGATGGAATATCTCGCCAAAAGGAACTACATATTCGACGTCACTGACAGTGGACTGGTCAAGCGCAAGACTCCGTTAGTGGAGAAACAGGAACGCCTTTTAACCATCGAGAACCAGATGGTTGGTGAAACATTTGTGGCACCCATCAAAAAGGTCAGCAAGAGACTTCTGGTCCGGGTACAACTCAATCGTCTTCTTGTGGCTGTTAAGAAAGATATCGAAGAGATGGAAAACGAGATGAAGGGTCTTGTGATGATCAACCAAAAACTGGAACGCTACTTCATTCGCCGACCTTCCTTCAAGCCCAAGATTTTCATCAACCAGGAACAAGAATACCTCGACCTTCCTGACATCACCAAGAGGAAACGCATTCTCAAGAGACTTTTACACCTTCTGAACACCCGTCGTCTTGACAAGATGAAAAAGATACGCGAGAAACTCACCCAAGTTCGCAGGGACGTGATGACCAAATTGATTCAGATACGACGGGACATTTTCATCAACTCCAAGGAGTGTTGGACGCGTACAGAAAGAGCATCATTACTGGATAAGAAACACGCGAACGACGAACTCAAAACCGAGCATGCCAAAATCTCGGAACACATTTCGTCGAACCTGAGCGACTACATGATTGAAGTGCCAAAGCCTTTCAAAAACGTCATGGTCATCAGCGAGAACGACACACGAGCGAACTGGAAAAATCCAGAGTTCAAACGTCTCTACGCAGGTCGAATGCGATCACTGATCTATGCGATTCGCAACAACGACAAATCCATGTTTTTAGACAGGATCAAGAGTGGAGAACTCAAGCCCAACACATTCGACACCAAGGAGATATGGGACCTTTGGTACCAGGAGCCCAAGAAGGAAGTGGTCGAGAAGAAGCCCGAGGAATACGATGACGGCATGTTCAAGTGTGGCAAGTGCAAGTCCATGAAGACCACCTACGTGGAGAAGCAGACGAGATCTGCAGACGAGCCGATGACTTTATTTATCACCTGTAGGATATGTGGTCACGTGATGAAGCGTTAAAGAAAAGACCTGGAGGATACTTAGAATGTGTAGCATCTGTGGTGAAGACATTTCGTTCGTCTGCAAAGCAACTGTACGTTGTGGTCATCACGTTCATCACAAGTGTCGTCTCAACCTCATCCCGTTCACAAAATGTTCAATATGTAATAAAATTATACTTGATAAACTTGATGTCTATCTGAGTGACGTAGATGAAATATGTCACAAGCGTTGTGAAACCAATCCACGACGCTACTATCCACCCTGTCCAGTGGAAGGGTGTGGCATGACTCTTCACAAACATCACGTCATTACAAACAAACAGTGTCAACAACTCATTGGAGAACTCGAAGGAAAGACATTTGAAGAACGCTTGGTGATATACCTTTCTTACGGGTTCCGCGAAGATGAACTGGGCGGTGGAGAACTTGACGAGGAGACATGGAAAAGGATTCAGACAATCATTTCTGCATCTTCACAAGAAAAGGAGACAGAAGAGCAGGTTGTGGTCCCTAAAGAATCAAAACCAAAACTGGTCATCCCTCCACCCAAAACCTATGAACCTAGGAAACTTGAACCGGGTGAGCGATACAAACCACCGAACAAGTCTAGGCGATCCCAAGAACGCGGAGCTTCTCTGAAAACTCTTGTTCCTCACTCTGTGAAGGATAGGGTTCATGCTTCCCATCAAGAAGATTTTGCTTTATTTTCACGAGGTCCAATTTAGAAAGGGTCACGGACCCAAGAATGTAGTCCTCGTAGGCTTCGGCGACCGCTGGAACCAGCGGCTTGACGAGGTCCCACATCGCCTTGGCGTACAACTGGATCTCCGGTTGGGCATGACTGTCCATTCTGAGACGCAGATAGTGAAGAAGATTGTGTAAGTTTATCTTCCAGTAGAACTCGGTGTAGGTCGACAGGGGCAGATGCTCCCTGGCGGTCTCTCGGGCAACCCCGTGGTCGAGCAGACGCTGGTAGACTTCAAAGGCCTGTTCGCACGACGCCTTCTGGTCCCTTAGGAGCACCATGGACTCTGGACTGTCAAGAACGCCCTCCGAACCCTGGTGGTTCACCTTGGACTGACCACGGAACTCGGCAGGAATGTGAAACTCCTCGGGCAGCTGCGAATACCTACCCGAAATCTCGTTGATGCTGGCCGTCCGGTGACGCATGTGCTGCCGAGCCAGAAATATGGGCATCTTGATGTGAAACTTGAAGTCCACCATCTCAAAGGGGGTCGTGTGGGCGTGACGGAGCAGGTAACGGATCAGTCCGCGGTCGCTCCGGACGCTCTTGGTGCCTTCTCCATACGACACTCGGGCGGCCTGCACTATGGCATGGTCAAGATCCTCCCTCGGCATTGTATCGACAAGACGTACGAACCCATGTTTCTCAACACGGATTTCCGACATTTACTATATTGACTAGTGTTTTCTCTAATTAACAACCAGACAGTGTTGGGTTGTCTCTTTCTTTCCAGCTTTCTAAACCTTCTTCTAACACGCAAATATTTTTAAAACCAAATTTGTTCATGTAAACTTTTGCTATGTTTGCAACAAGAGAATCTTTATCCTCCACGTAAAGCATAATGGGGTGATCAAATCCTGGAAATTTTAGCCCAGAACCAGTAAAAATACCCTTTCCGCATTTTTCGATATCTTCGTAACCAATGTCAGATATTCGTAAAATATCATCAATTCTATTGAATTCTGACATAGGACAATTTATTGATTCGGGGAGTCTACATTTATGGTAATTTTTGTAAGAACCTACATGTATTATTATCATTATATTCTTTACTCATAATTTCTTACGGCGAGTGCCACGGGGAAGCGGGGCACGCCGTCTTGAGTGAATCCCTGGAACTGCACGGTGAGCATTTTGCCCATCAACTTGCCTCGGTTCTTCCACATCTCCCTTCTGCTCTCCATGGTTCCCTTGGGTCGAGCCTTGAATGTGTCACCATCCTTGGTTTCGCAGATCCAGATGGGTGTCCCGCGGTCCTTGCCTTCTGCCTCTTCGGCGCCCACAATCTCGAACTCTTCGGTCATCATCTTTTTGTATTTGATGCACTGGGATGAACGTTTGTTAAGCAAGTAGGGACTTTCGGCCACGCGCACCACCACGCCCTCGTGACCCTCGGCGACAAACTTGTCGTGATACCTGTCGGCGTCCTTGGCTGTTCCTTGATAGGCCGGAACAATCTTGATCATAGGATGTTTGATGCTCTTGATGATTTCCTTGAGTCTCTCGTATCGTTCCATGAAGGGCATGTCCAGTTGATGAAGACGAAAATAGTCGAAGCAGTGAAACTCCAGCTTGGGTGCGTAGGGACTTTCGGAACCTCGAGCAGCACTGGTGATCTGTTCGAAGTCCAGGTCCTTGCAAAAGAGTTCACCGTCCAAGAACTCACCCTCCTCCAACTTTCCCTCCAGTGCCTTTTCCAGGTGGGTCAAATGTTCAATCCTCTGTTCATTTCTAGACTGCAATAGCAGGCCTCCACCCGAAAAGCCAGCGAGCATCCTGACACCATCCAACTTGGGTTGGAAGCGAATGTCTCCGTCTATTCCATAGGACCTCTCACTGAACGAATAGAGCAGCATGGGTCTGAGCACGACTTCGGACCTCAGTTGAATGTTGTCCATGTACCCCAACTTGACCTGTTTTCGCCACATCTGTGCGGCCTGCTCTTCGATCGGAGTCTTGCGTTTGGCATCGGGAGGGCGTTCCGTCACAGATCTCTTACCCTCGATAAGACCTGTGGTTCGTCTAATCATTCCGTTGACGACCTCGACTTGCCAAATGCGAGTCTTTCCCTTAGCATCTTTGCCATAAAGAGCAGGAAAGAACGTCATTTAACTAATATAGTGTTTTTTGTTTAAACCCCGGTGGAACCGAAGCCCGCTACGCCCCTGGCTGCTAACTGAGGGTCTGGTAATTCTGAAGCATCGGGAGCCACCGGAGGATCCTGAATGGGAATTTGTGGATACAGCTCCGGGTCCTCAACAAGGTCACAATGCTCGTAACGTTCCATGATCAACTGAGCGATGCGATACCCTTGCTTGATGTGAAACGGTCGGTTCCCGTGGTTGAACAGAACGACCCGAAGTTCGCCCTCGTAGTCCCGATCGATGACACCTGCACCCACCTCGATGCCGTGCTTTACGGTCAGACCCGAGCGACTGGCGATGCGTCCGTAGCACCCCTCAGGAATCTTGACGCGAATCCCAGTGGGAACCACGAATCGCTTGCCCTCGTGGACCACGCAGTCCGAGCAGGCATAGAGATCATAGCCCGCCGAAAGTTCTGTGCCCCGTGTCGGTAACATAGCATCAGAATGCATCTTCTGAACAGTTAAGGTATTCATGTTTTTGGTATTTATCTATAGAATCTTTTCTTTAAATACCACGCAGCGATAATCAGAGCGATGAAGTACCAAATCTTATTATAGAAGAATCGTGCGAATTGAATGGTGTAAGCCAGAAGATACTGAAGAGGATTGGTGGGGTTGGCCGAGTTGCGCATAAGAAAGCGGGTCACCTTGGTCCACAGCCAGTTTATGAATATAGACCACTGACTGAAAATTTCTAGAGTTCCGTCGGGCACGACGAGGTAGTGCAGTTTGAGCATGAGGCGGGTCTTGCCGCTCGGGATGGTTCCACGGACGCAGTGATAGTCCCTGTTGTATTCGATGCCGTTGAAATCTCCGGTGGACAACTTGCTGGTCTTGTCGCCCACCTGTGTGAATACGGTCGAGTTGTCGTTCAGTGCCAGAATGATTCTCACCAACTTGCTAGGTCCTTCGATGAACTTGTAAGGCGCGTCGTAGTGACAGTCCACGAGCACCCGGTCACTGGCCTTGGCGTCCAAGGGCGACACGCTGACAAACACCTCGTCTATGGAGGGTACCGAGCGGATGGTCGAATCTGGATAGTTTTTCAAAAGGGTGTCGCGAATAATTGACGAACTCCTCAGCGTATCTATGGCATTTTTTATGGTGGGTTCCTTGACGTCCTCTGTCCACGTGTGGTCGGCCACGGGTTTCCCGTTGCTCTTGTAGTGGTCACGAAGAATGGTCATTTCATAGGACTCTGGTATATTGCCTTTGATGAGCATATTATTATATAGTCGTATTATAAATGTCAGAACACGATCACGATAAGTGTGACAAGACTCAGCCCGTGGCGAATTGGAAGTGCATCTGGTTCACGTTGGCGTTGGCTGGCGGATACTGGTACCTTCCGCCAAAGAACAAGTGGGTGCTGTTGGGTCTTCTGTACTTCCCCTACATCGTGCTTGCGTGGTACGACCACTGGTATCAGTGTCAGCGCAATCTCGGACCGACCTACCTGGCACTGTTCTACTGGTGGGCCAAGCCCCGCGACAGCGAGCAGATCCAGAAGTACAAGAACTGGTGTCCCGATATCAAGAACAAGGTGCTTAAAATCGACCTCGTGATCTTGGCATTGGGGATGTTGATCCTGCCGTGGTTTCTTGCGTGGAAGCCTTAATAAAAGTCATCAAATTCTACATCTGGAATAGCTCCCTTAAGTGCATCTCTTACTGGATTCATAGTTTTAACAACTGTATTATACGCTGCATTTACAGATGCGTCAAACCCACCGCCAGACAAATCATTAATAGCATCTTTAGCCCACTTAGGAAATGCACTATTTATAGCATCTTTCGCTATAGTGGCAGGCAAAAGAATTACTTTCATGAAAAAGGCAACCACCAGTTCACGAGTCACGTGTGCTATGAATATAAATGTTCCTAAAATATAATATTGAAAATATTCCATAGACTTTGTGGCTAACCATAATGAAATTTCAACTGGAAGAGTAACAAAACTGGACGCTATTGGTTTGAAATAATCGTAAAACCATTGTCCTAAATTTTTAAACCAGAGACCTATTTTTGGAAAGAATGATGTAATTTGATTAACAAGTCCATTAATCCACTTAACAAATCTGTTTTTGATTCCATTAAACAGGTCTGATAAAAAAGTCATTATTATTTTTGAAACATCTGGAAACTTGGATGTCCATTCTTTCAAATCAAAAATTTTTAGTTTATCAAAAATAAAGTTGTTCTTATCATTGTTTAATCCATAAAATAATGTATTTAAAACCAAAATATAGACCAGAGAAATTACAGCTTTTAAAATCCACTGTGTTTTGACCGAGTGTATTAATAGGATTTTTGTGGTATGTTTGGGATTCATGTATTTTCCCAGTAGTATGGCGGATATCCCTACGACTGATAAAATATTTACGATTTGTGTGTCCATTACTATCTGAAAATATAATTTTTTGATCGATCCAATTTTATGATATCAAGTTTTAAAGATTTCAATAAAGGAATTCTACTTGTAAAATCATTAATCATTTCTTGAATCTGGAAATAAAACCATTGTACTCTGAAAGTTATAAAAACAATCAAATAATCAACAAACTTTGTGCCTCCCCATCTCGAAAAATCATCTACCTTGTCGTTAAAAGCTTTTAACGGATATATCAATAGTTCCCACGCTGTCTTTATAATTTTGTATATAAATACAAACAGTGAACTCAATACAGAAAAAACACTGTCTATTACTCTTTTATATGGTTGCATGAAGTACGTCTTAAGAATATAGAATATTGACGTTACGCATGTGTATAAAAATGTGATAATAGAACCCAATAATCTTGTGATAACTATGGGGGTCATAGTGCTTTCGGTTACTTGAAAATTTTGTAAATAGGAGTTAGAAGAAACATATTTTGCTATTTTTTCAGCTTCTTCATGGCTGGCAACGTCTATACGATAAAGTACACTTTCTTCAAAGATATTCAAGAATACGACATCGTGTCCAACTAATTCTTTTATTTGTTCTTTGGTGACTGTTGATTTTGTTTGGAAACCGTGAATAATTGTATGCAAATTTATTTTAATTAAGCCGAGCATATTTTCACTAAATGCAATGAAATATGAAAATAGAATATAAACAAACATAAAAACAATAGATCTAGGAATACCAACTAAACCAAGGTAATCAATACCTTCTTTCATGTTAATCAAACCTAGTAAGACACCAAATATCACGGCTGATACAGCAATAATTGCTTTACTCTTTGTTAAAAGAGGTATTAACAAAAGTAATAAAGCAAATATCATCCTATAATAAAACTATATTTTTTAACTAAACCAACTTCCAACATCAACACCTCCTACTTTGACTTCTACTCCCTTATCGCTTACACCGAAACTACCTACAGGACTGCTTGTTGAAAATCCTCCTGGTCCAACTGTAGTACTGCCTGCAGGACCACTTACTGTTACTCCCTTATCACTTACACTGGCACTTCCTACTGGATTGCTTGTTGATACTCCGTCTTTTCCAACTGTAGTACTGCCCGCAGGACCACTTACTGTTACTTCATCGTCCTCAACAATTATTATAGGTATTCCGAATTCATCTAGTTCTGGTAAAGTATCATCCAATAATTCTTGGTCTTCGTATTCTTTTGTTGTCTTGTCTACAGAAATGTTGCATGTTCCTTGTTTTGCACATTTTGTACTTTTATTAAATGGAGGAGGAAGTATACTGCAACATATCTGTCCTCCAAGAGATACTAGTTCCCATGCAGTGTCGATAAATATAGTTGTGAATTTATCTCTAATACTGTTTATTTGATTTTTTATACGGTCTATGTCAACATTCAAAGTATTATTAATTGTTTTTGATGAAGATTCTATTCCACTCAACGTAGCATCCAAAGGTTTCTTCAAAATATTTAGTAGAATTTTGGTATTACCTAGCACAAAATTCAATATTAGTAGGGGTATTGCCTTTATAGTTAAATATATGGTCTTAATCGTATCAAACCACTCTGTGAAATAGTTTTTAAATGTCAAAATGATACTTCTTATTATTTTTAAGAATTCGGCATCGTTGGAGCGTTCCATGATTTTCAAAACAATGTAGAGTGTTCCTATGGGAACTATAAACAGTAGAGCCGGGATTGATGTTCCTGCAATTATAACATCGCCCATCTCGAGCGTTATTAAAGTTAAACCTATACTTACAAGCAGAGAGTATACTGCCAAATAGAAAAAACGAATAAACTGATTTTTTATTGGGTTATCGTACTTTAATAAAAATGCTATAGATATAAACATTACACCAGTTATTACGTCTGACATTCTAATATGTAAAAACATTTTAGTTACTTGGGGGTTTTTCTTTTCATGCATTGTTTTTGATTTGCACATTTTGTACTTTTATTAAAAGGTGGAGGAAGCACCGAACAACATATCTCGCCACCGATAGATACTATTTCCCACAATGCATCAACAAATACTAGTTTAAATCCACGTTTTATTTCAATAAGTGCGTTTTTGAATCCATCTACATTAGCATTGATTATATCACCTGTCGAGTTTAACAATTTCCGATATCCTTCCATGAATGCATCATATGGAATTTTTAAAATAGTTAACAAATCGGAAAAAATTTTAACCACCAGATTCCACATTACGATTGGAATATTTCGTATATCCAATAAAACGTCTTTTAGTCCATCATAAATTGATATAAAATAATTTTTGACAATAGTATTTCTGTCGGCGATATATTTAATAAACTGGGGATCATTCCATCGTTCAGCAAGTTTAAGCAAGATATAAAAAGTTCCAAGAGGGACCAGTACTAAAAAAGGAGGAAATGAAAACCCATAAATCATAATATTTCCCATTTCAAATGTCAATAAAAATACTCCAATTCCAATAAGTATTGAATATATGGTGAAATAATAAGCACATATTGATTCATCTTTTTTAGGGTTTTCATATTTCAACATAAATGATATAGTTAAAAACATAAGACCTAATACACGAGGGTCAATCATACTATTATATAAAAATATTTTAGTCCCTGGTATTAGTGAACATGGTTCAGCCAATCGATAATCTTTTATCATGGAAAAATCTTATATTGATGACCATGGCTTTTACATTTATTTTGGCACCTCTTGGTACACCTCCTCTAATAGCAATGGGTATCGCAGCGATCTCATTTGCTCTGTGGCACATTGACAAAGATGTTGCAAATCCAAAAAATATTGCCAAGCGGAAAGTTGCTTTCATATTTTCACTTTGTATTGGTTGCGCCTTTGGTTTAGGTTCTGCGCCTTACGCAATACCAGGAGCAACAAAATTGGGTATGTTATTATTTCCTGTATGTCTTGCGTTTTTTGTTAATTACGGAACTGTACTGGGTTGGTGGTCATTTACAGGAGGGTTTGTGACGCTTCTCTTGTCTGTAATTCCAGCCATGGTGATTGGAAGAAATCCAGGTATCAACATGTTGATTTCATTCATCGTATCAAGTTTTGTGTATGCATTCATGGTCGGGGACAACAAAAACAAAAAGGAATCTTGGATGGTTTGGCAATCCGCCTACATTGGACTTATGGCCGGTTCTGCGGTAGATTTCATAATGGGTTCTCCACGAGGTAACGTGGAACTTTTACAGAATATTGTAGAATTTTATAAATCTGGAGGACAATTTAGCTCATTTGCTGGAAGTATTATTTCGACGGTAGATGTTCCTATGGGTATCATGTGGGTTGTGTACTTTATCACCTGGATTTTGTCATTCATCCCAGGGGCACTTCCTTATGGCTGGGATACGCTTTTTAAGGTCAAGTAAAATCTGATTAAATAGTAATAACATGGAGACACATTACCTCGTGGTCAACTCGAATCTCAGGGACGCGACACTGTATCCTTCTGGTAATTCTTATACCATGCACATGATGAATCCCATCCGCGATATCACGAGGGTGGAATTGATCCAGGCTTCTGTACCAAACGTCATGCAAAATCTTCCCGATGGAACAAATGCAATTGCACTTGACGGAAGTACATTTTCTTTACCAAATGGTTTCTATTCGGCGAGTGGACTAGCATCGGAAGTTCAGAATGCCATCGAGCCCGTGACAAATGTGTCTGTAAGCTATTTGTCAAGCGAAGGTAAATATCTATTTTCACGTCCATCGACAGATCCAAATGGAAACTTTACCCTGACGTTGTCGTCAACACTTGCGACCCTGATGGGATTCACGAGCACAACCGCCGGTCCTTCGGCGACGGTGGCAAATCAGACGCCACCCACCACGTTCAACCTCTACGCCAACAACGACCGCTACCAGAACACGACATTCTTGAAGTCAGACCAGTTAGTGAACCTCACAGCGGATAACTATGTGTATCTAGACATCAACGAACTTAACAACGGCAGGATGCACCAGGCACAGAAGATCGAGGCAAATTCTTTCAGCACCTCGGCGTCACAGAACAATTTTGGGCCAATTGTAATGGATGTAAGTTCCGGTGGCATCAAACATTTTTCCGAAACGAATGACTACATTTATGGCGTTGATTTTTACCCTCCTATTTCACAGTTGTCAAGGGTTACTGTGAGATGGAGGAAATCGGATGGTTCGCTTATTAATTTCCAGGGACTAAATGAAAATTCATTCATGTTGAAGGTTACAAGTAAGTTCCGCAAGGACGACATCGCTCCAAACCTTCGTCAGAAGGCTGCGGTCAAGCCACGGCCCATTATTTTAGTTCCCAAGCAGACCTAGGGAATCGGGTTCAAACACATGTCTATTTTCGTCCCGCCAGTCCACTGGCATCTGAGGTCGCATGTTGGGATTCCCCACGTGGACCCTCAGAAGAAGATTGTGACCGGCAGCAGTCCCCAGCGAACCTGCACTGTCCAATACACGAATGGTGAATTTATCGAAGCTCACCGGATTCTTGTACTGAACACTGTATTTGAAATCGGTATTTTCTTGGAAGTACCTAACTGAACCAGCAGCCACACCATTGAGAGGGATGGTGGCAAAGTATCCACGAATCTTGGAACTGTCCGATCCCGCTGTTATGGCACTGTCTGTGAAAGGCGTGCGGAGTTCCTCAATGTCATATACTATCGATTTGCCACTGCTGGAAACAGTCGCCTCGGCATAAACCAGATCCACCTGGTAGACATTCCGGTAAATCTCTTGAAACTGCCTTGTGGACACGTTTGATGTTCCTTCAATATAAAGATAATGAACTTCGGAGTCCGTGCGGAGATCCATATTAGTATTACCCGAGAAAATCATATGCTTCTGGCAACGTCCTGGTGACTTTGACGGGTCTCACGTTCCTGTACATCCAGATGACACTCTCGATGAACTTGAACGTGAAAAAAGTCGGGTTAGTCACGATTGCCGAACGGATGACCTGCTTTTTCGTCTTCGGTTTCAACTCGCGCATCAGGGCACTGAATTCCCACAGCAGTCGTGGGATGGTTGCGACTTGAACTACCTTGATATCGGAAAAATCAAACAGAAAATTAAACTGCTGCTTCCTAAAACAACTCCTCACATCTTCTTTGAAAGTCACCCAGTCCATGTGAGGGACTTCTGTGGTATGAAATACAAAGTGAAAAGTTTGGTTCGTCCAAATTTTTGTGTAGAACATTTTTATCAATTACTAGTAGGATGTATTTAATTGCTCTTGTTTCATTTATAACATTAATATCTACACTTTTTGTTAAAGAAGGTTTAGATCCAAGACAAATCGAGGAAATTAAGGTACTTGAAGAAAAACAAAATAAGGCATTTGAAGAAGAAAAGAATCAAGAAAGGTGGAATTTTTTTGTACCAGACTGGGACAAAATTCCTGACAGTACGAAAAAGAAGATAATGATACAATCCACGGAATTGAGTAATTTTAAAAACTATACCAAACTTATTGAAGCAGTCAAAAAACGTGCACCACTTCCTACAGGAGACATAGTAATCACAGCAGACGAACAATCATTTTATTCACCAGGAGGACATTCTTTCAATATCATTGTAGATAGGGGTAAGGGAGCTGGAACACTGAAAAAAAGTCAATCTAATTAATAGGTATGTTTCGCTGGGGAGCGGCGGCAAGAGCAGCAGAGGCAAAGAAAAAGGCCGAGGAAGAGGAACGTAAACGTCAAGCGGCGGCAGCGGCAGCAAGATGGAGAGCTAATATAGCGGCAGTGGCAGCGGCAGCGAGGGCGGCAGAGGCAAAGAAAAAGGCCGAGGAAGAGGAACGTAAACGTCAAGCGGCGGCAGCGGCAGCGGCAGCGGCAGCAAGATGGAGAGCTAATATAGCGGCGGAGGCAGCGGCAGCGAGGGCGGCAGAGGCAAAGAAAAAGGCCGAGGAAGAGGAACGTAAACGTCAAGCGGCAGCAGCGGCAGCAGCGGCAGCAGCAAGATGGAGAGCTAATATAGCGGCAGCGGCAGCGGCAGCGAGGGCGGCAGAGGCAAAGAAAAAGGCCGAGGAAGAGGAACGTAAACGTCAAGCGGCGAGGGCGGCAGCGGCAGCGAGGGCGGCAGCAGCGGCGAGGGCGGCGGAAGAGCAACGTAAACGTCAAGCGGCTGCGACCAAGGCGAGTGCAATATTAAGAGTTATGCCGCGGATGTCAAAACCTCCATTAGCGCTACAACCGGCGACTGCAGCAGTGGCAGACAGATCGATAGCGGCACTGGAGGCAAGGAAGAAGGAGGTAATGGCGTGGGCACAAAAGCGTCGGGCAGAGGATGAAGCGGCGAGAAGGAATATTGTGGCGGGTGAGGCGGCGGAAATGAAGAAGAACGAACCGACCTGGAATATGTTAGCTAGACAAAAGTGGAATGCCACTATTGTAGAGAAGCAGAAGAAAATGGTTAGAGACAAGTGGGTGGCACGGCTGAAACCGGTGGATGCGGCGGCACAAAAGCGTCGGTCAGAGGAGGCGGTGGTGTTGGGTAAGATAGACGCGGATATTGCGGCGGCGAGGGCGGCGGCGGCGAGGGCGGCGGAAGAGCAACGTAAACGTCAAGAGGCGGCGGCAGCGGCGGCGGCAAGGAAGAGGGCCGAGCAAGAGGAACGTAAACGTAAACGTCAAGAGGCGGAGGCTGCAGCAAGGAAGAAGGCAGAGGAAGAGGAACGTAAACGTAAACGTCAAGAGGCGGAGACTGCAGCTGCAGCAAGGAAGAAGGCCGAGCAAGAGGAACGTAAACGTCAAGAAGCGGCGGCGGCGGCAGCGGCAGCAACGGCAAAGAAGACGGCCGAGGAAGAGGAACGTAAAAGTCAAGCGGCGGCTCTTTTGACTGCAAAAAATGAAGCGATTGCTCAATCCGAAGCACAAACATTAGCCATGAAAGACACAATTATGCAGGCTATTAATTTGGAAGCAGAGGCAACAAAGAAAGCACGAGAGGCACTTGATGTGGCAACAAAGTTAAAATTTCAGCAGATAGCAGAAAAATCCAAACAATTGGCAATAAAACGCGATAAAGAACGTAAACAATTATTGATACAGATTATAAAAAATAAAAAGGAATCCGAACGACTTCGTAAGGAAACGCGTGGTGAATTTATGCGTGAAATTAATAAAATCAATAAATGGCAGGATAAACATACAAAAATGCCTGTGAACTTCATGATAAATTTTCTTCCCAGTAATGTATAAGAAACATGGATATCGTGATCCTTGTGAAATTCAAGCAACCTAAAACAAGAAGACAGCCCGATATACGTTACGTGGGAGGTCTTGGTGAAATTTCACATGAAGTTCCACCAAGAATTCGCACAAATGAAGAAATAAAGTTACTAGAAAATTATCCAAGTTTAAAAGAACAAATTAAAAATAAAATATTTGTACCCACAACATTTTCACATAAATTTTATTATGTAAAATCTGATCCACCAAGGCCTCCATATGAATTTCCAGAAAAAATACTTAATTTACCAACAATACCAAAATCTACGATTCAGTCGATATTTCCCCAAGTAAAATTGTCGAACACATGGGGCATTTAAATGCATAGTTGCTGTTTATATATACGATGTTATTCAAACAAGAGACACATAGATTGTGTTTGCAATTTATTTTCACAGGTCTCTTGTTTTCGTAGCACACCACACACATTTTCTTTTTCTTTTTTGGAAATCTTATACGATCAAAATAGGTTTTTACGATTTTGCCTACGTTTGTAATGGCTGGCTGAAGTTCAAGAAACATGATGCGAACGAACATTTTTATTCTATACCACAGAAATGCGTCACGATCATAATGTGTATGAGCGTAACCTCTTATTAACCATGGCATGAAAAATTTCAAGGGATATATGTTGTTGTGCGAGCGACAAAACACAACTGGAAATCCCAACATGCTCGAGTTGCAACTGCCTTTTCTTGTGCACCTCCAACCATTTTTTGTAATACCATAACAACGTAGGCCTATTAGTTTAAAGAATCATCTGAACAAAGTGAAGTGTCGTCGTCGTTGTCGTCATTATCTTCGTCCGATGGAACAAAATCCTCATCTGAAAAATCATTTGATATAAAAATGTTATCGCTTACCTCTTCGTATCCTAAAGATTCCACGTCTCTGGCAGTAGAATAAGAACTTATTATATGTTCCTTGCTTATCCATACTGGATTTCTGAATGAATAATGACCTTGGTTGTCAGTCTCTTCTAGACATTTCACCAATACCGAGTTTTCTTTATCCTCTATCAATTCCGCGAGAATGACACCGTCACCAAGTTGTATATCCACAAACATATCTTGATATTTAGTGTTCATAAATCTTTAAATGTCTTTTGCAAAACTCGAGACCCGTTTGGGGTTTGTGCGTGCATGGTTTTCCGTCGAGACAGATGGCTTTACATACCTTTCGATTGGTACACTTTTGTACTTCTTTCTTTTCTGGAAGTTCATCAAGAAAAATTACACAAGATCTTTCTTGAGGTTCTTTTGATAGGAAGTGTCTTTTCCATCCTATTATCATACTAAGTAGTCTTTGGTGAGAAATATTTAATATGGGTCGCCCATTCCGATACGGTTGTTGATCGAGAGACGATCACCGGCCAACGTGGTATTCTTGGGCAGAGCATTGGGCACGTAGGAGGTGGAGGCATCGCGGACATAAAGAATGTAGGCAGAGACGCCCTCGCGAACCTGGGGGAGCATCTTGTCCACGACCTGTTTGTTCATCCGAGTAATCTGGGCCTCGATGTTTCCGTAGGGGTTCATCGCGTTGTTGATGTACACATAGCGCATGAAGGTCATAACGTCGCGGGGGTTCTGCCGATCAATGGAAAGACCAGTCTCATCCCTGAACTGTTTGCGAAGCATCGCCTGGATGCGTTCCAAGTTAGCCTGTTGAAAGAAGACAGAATTCAAGGGAGTCGTGGTCTTGTGCATGGAAGTGATCATACTCGTTCGCACGTCCGCAGACGGGATGGGGTCCTGATCAACGCCATTCAATGGGGTCAAGTTAATCATACTATTACTTGTTGAGGTTTTTTCTTGGATTCTTAAGAACCGACGTTGGTGTAAGAAAGTTTCCTGAACTCACGGTCTTGAGTGACTTCCTCACACAGAAAAACGTGCACGGCTTGTCATAGTCTATGCCGCCCTGTTTGCCGTACATGCGATTGGCAGTCGCGGGATTGTAGATGCGCTTTCTGCTCGCGTCCGTTCTGGACACCGCCGTTCCACCGGGTTTATGCGACCAAGTTCCGTCTGAATCCTGGCGATAGAAGTGATAATCCTGACCCCAACTGTTCACGGCCAGAAATCCCTTGTAGTGACCTTTGGGGCACTTGTCCTTTGCCTTTTCCAGAGACCATGTGATGACGTGCATTGGATTGTCCGCCAGCACGCGCCTCTTCACGGACTCGCATGTCACCGCATTGTTGTACCCTGCTCCCATTGCATACAGACCCGGCTGCGGCTTACCTGCACGTGGATACACACGAAGGTCGTCCAGAAAGTAGGAATAACAATTGTGCGTGGCTTGAATCCTAGCGTTCCTGGACCACTCCTCGCCTCTATATTTGGGCTCGTAGCCAGACCTAGGGAGAAGTTTCGGACCCATTACTATTATCTACGGTCATATTTATTTCATCGATGGTAATTCCAAGGTCGTTTATCAACGCAGATCTGAGTTCTTCCATATTTTCTGCGTCAACCACGATTTCGGTCATGTATTCAATTTCAATGTCCCTGGGGAGATCGAAGGTCTCGGCGAGATTTCTTCCCACGATCTGACTGCTACGAAGATTGGTAGTGATCATCCTCTCCCTCGTGCTCCGTGCCTCTATGATGACCGTGATGTTATACTCTGGAATGTCAAAGTCCCGACGACACACCGGACAGGTGTAGTTTCCTTGGCGCTTCCAGCGATTGATGCACGCTGTGTGAAATTTGTGATTGCACGGCAGGGTTCGTGAACTTCGCTCACTCCTCGCTGTTATGTTGTTCAGACATATCGCACATTCGGACATTCCAGCGTGCAGTGGACAGTGTTCTCTTCCTTGTGCCCTTTTCCTTCTGCAAGGTGTTCCTGCCCGGGTCAGTGCGCCACACTCACTCATCACGAGTTACTAACAACTAAGAAGTAAAACATTTGTTGGATAAAATCGCAACGTATAGTAGGGATGTTATCCGACAAGGAGATCACCAAAGTATTAAAAGACATGAAAAGTTCTGCGCCCCTCAAGTACTTCCGTGGGTTAAAGAGCAAGGAAGATGTCGCGACCCGTGTCAAGAAGATTGAAAAGAAGACCTATGCGCCCTTCAAGACCGACATAGGCATAGAGACCAAAACGTCCACGTGGACAAAGAAGTTTTACAAGGCTTATCCTGGAGCAAGGTCACTCGAGAACAAGGCCAAGGTCACTGGAGTTCCGCTTGACATCATCCAGCAGGTCTACGACAAGGGTCTGGCTGCCTGGAGGACGGGACATCGCCCCGGGGCCACGCCTCAGCAGTGGGGGTACGCCAGGGTTCACTCGTTCCTGATGGGCGGACCGACCTCGCGCGGACCCGACCGCCTGCTTGCCATCGAGGCCGGGCTCTTAAAGGTCTAAGGCAGTATTGACCAGTGATTTCTTCCACCAAACATCGGCGTCCCGGTAGAAAGCGAGGGTCTTTTTGATCCCCTCCTCCCAAGTAGTTTTTTCGGACCATCCGAGGGCGGCCAGTTTGGCATCCTCGATGAAGTATCGACAATCATTGAAGGGACGATCCTCTACGAACTGGATGGTCTCTTCTTTATTCAGCCCAAAGACATTGCAAATTTCCTCGGCGACGTCCATCACCGATCGCTCCTTCTTGGTGCCGATGTTGTAGGTCTCACCCACCTTGCCCATGTGCAAAATGGTATCGAAAGCTTCCACCACGTCATCGATGTAGAGGTAGGATCTCACCGCCTTGCCGTCACCGTGAACGGGCAACTTTTCGCCCCGCATGGCTCGCATGCAAAATTTGGGAATCAACTTTTCCGGAAATTGTCCCGGACCGTAGACGTTGTTGCCGCGGGTGATGATGACCGGCAACTTGTAACTGTGAGCGTATGCAGTGACCAACATCTCGGCAGCAGCCTTGGTGGCGCTGTAGGGGTTGGTGGGTTTAAGAATCTGACCCTCGGTGTAACCCTCATCGGACGTCATCGGTGTCTCTCCATAGACCTCATCGGTGCTCACGTGAATGAACCGCTTCAGTTTAGGGTTATTCTTGGCACTCTCCAAAAGCACGTGCGTCCCATAGATGTTATTGTGGGTAAAGGTGAAACTGTTACCGAAACTGTTGTCCACATGGGTCTGGGCGGCAAAGTGCATCACCACGTTGATATTATCAGTTTCCATGATATAGTTCACAAAGTCAACGTTGGTGATGTCTCCCATCATAAATTTGAAGTTGCGACACTCCATGACGTCCGCGAGATTGTGCATACTCGCGCAGTAGTCCAACTTGTCCAGCACCACAAAGGTGTAGTCTGGATAGGTTTTCACAAGATGTCTAGCGACGTGACTGCCAATAAATCCGGCACCGCCAGTGATTAGAATGTTCAACATCTTTTCACTTGTTTTGTAATATCGCAGAACCTGTTTAAGAAGATGCTATCGTGACTTATGGCGATTATCGTTCCTTTAAAGTTCTTGAGCATGACTACGATCTTATCAGTATTTTCCTGATCTTGGTGGCACGTGGGTTCGTCCAAGAACAGCACCAAGGGTTCCCTCGAGATCGCGTAGGCCAGTGCCGCCCTCTGCTTCTGCCCACCCGACATGGGTCCAGACCTCGGGACGTCGGCGGTGAGATAGTGGTCCACGATGGGCTCGTCCTTGAACAGCATTGGTTCCTGAGGAACGTAGGCGATGCCGTAGTTGTAAAACCACTCCCGGTCGTGATCCCTGAGATTGACGTCGTGCCATTTGATTTCACCCTCACATGGTTTATACAACCCCATCAGCAGTTTTAGCAGAGTGCTCTTTCCTGCTCCAGACATTCCATGAAACCCAACGTGCTTGCCGTAGGGTATTTTCATATTGAAATCGGATATGATCTTGTTGTCCTCGTGGTATCCGAAAGATAGATTTTTGATGTAGATGTCTGGCTTGTCATTCACTAAAAATCCCCAATCATCTCTGACCGGTGTATCGAGAAACCTGTGGACCTTCTTCCTCTTTAATTCTTTACCTTTTACATCTCTTACTACATCCACGAATTGTTCAAATATTTGAAATATTGTCATTGCATAAACTATGAATTCATGTATAGTTTCACTATCATTAAATAATTCTTTACCATAAAGAATTAACAAACCAATCATAATTGAACCCGAAGTAAAATTTAAAGCTATAAGTGACCCAAATGTGTATGACTCTTTTACCCTATATTTCATAATAATATTTTGATGTTCTAACCATTTATCGAATACCCACGTTTCTTTGTGATGAGTTCTATAAATTTCCAATTTTTCTATATAATCTCGAATATAATCATTTTGATAATTTTTATGTTTTTGTATTGGTATGATGTTTGGCATGTGAACAATTTCTGTGAACAAATTTTGTATTCCTATATGCATTACACTACAAATCATAGTTGCGGTCATAAGATGAATAGATTTCTTACTCAAAATGTACATTGTAAAACTTATTTGAATAATAGATCTCAAAGTATAATTTGTGAGTGCCGTGAAACTTTCGACCACGGTCTCGACATCGTTGTTGACCAACTCTATGGTATCGTGAAATGAGTTTTTGATAAAGTAATCATATGGCATCAAGTAGGTTTTCATGATTGCCGAAGACTTGGCTTCTTGTGTGGTGGTGGCAATAGCGTAGGAAACCAATCCCACTCGGATTCCGGTGAACACATTTCCGACTACCTTGTATACAAGAAATGAAGTAAGGATCTCCATGGGAAATGAAGGCTCCTGAATGAGTGCGTGCACCAACTTGGCCTGAAACGATGGAACCCACGAGAGAAACACGGCAGCCGCGGTTCCACTGACGATCCCTGAACCTATGTAGCTGAGTGAACTTCTGGCGTACCTCCACATTGTCTATAATTAAAATGACCTATAAAAACAAAGATGAATGACGCAGCGTTTTATTTCTACACTGGCATTGCAGGCGCTGTGTATGCTGGTTTCGCGGCACTTCGGTACTATTCGTTGTCTGGTACACAACTCATCGGCGCATCCAGAGCAAAGAAGATGATCAAGTCGGGTGAAATAAAGCACGTCGT
>Ga0255783_10000845_pt1 | contig 34302 bp, 20 predicted proteins | sample 011ome_22_FD_179981 | JGI IMG/M metagenome (GOLD analysis project Ga0255783, IMG submission 179981) | Coastal salt marsh microbial communities from the Groves Creek Marsh, Skidaway Island, Georgia - 011507BT metaG (version 2) | ecosystem: Environmental > Aquatic > Marine > Intertidal zone >... | reverse complement strand
TCGTTTCCAGCCGCTCGTAACGCCGAGTCTCGCATATCCGGAGGATGGAATAGATTTGAACCGTTCGCGTCGTTCGTTTTCCTTTCGTCGCCGCTCCTCGTTCTGGACGACTTTTCATCTTTTGCGGCGGGGTCGTTGGTATACGACGCGTAGTCGTACGGATTCGAATAGTACTGTCCAGGAGGAGGAGGATAATAATAAGGAACGTGTTGTTGTTGAGGATGAGGATGAGGAGGAGGAGGAGGATGAGAATATTGTTGAGGATACGCGTAGTAATCAGACGGCGAACGAGGAGGAGGATAGTGAGGATAGCGCGGCGGCTGTTGAAAGTAATAATACTCGCCATGATTCGCGCGATGATGATGCTCGTTTTCACCCTCCTCCTGCTCGTAATAACCGCGTCGTCCGTCGTGTTGTTGTTGTTCTCGGTAAACCTCTTCTTCGTCTTCCTTCGTCTTCTTTGTCTTCTTTTTCTTTTCTTTCTTTAACTTCTTCTCTTCGTCTTCTTGTTGGCTTTCATCTGCATTTGGTGCCGCCAAATACTCTCCTCCTCCTTTCTTGCCTTTGGGTTTAACACTCGTCGTGAGAATCTTTTTATTGCGATAGCTCTTAATCGCGACGTTATACGCGTTCACCAAAGCGCTGTCGTTCCATTCGTCTCCGCTTCCTGCTCGAACTGATTGAGATTGTTCGTGTTGTTGCTTCTTCTTCGTTCTAATGTTGTTGTTATCATTATTCATCCGAACACCAACCATTGGAGAGTCTGCTTCGTCCTCTTCGTGTTCTTCGTCGTCTGAAGACGTCGTCGTCGATCTCATCCTCCTCCGGTCGTCAAAGCGCGTCAACAAAAGAGAAAAGTTGTGGAAGTTGTGAATTGGAAAAATGAAGCAAATACGCCACTTTTTTCTTCCCTTCTCCGTCTCGTCGTCGACTCCCTTTAATGTCGTCATAAAATGCTCGAACAACTGATCAAATCCTACCCAGAGGTGACGCGTGCACACGTTCTCTCGAAAATCGACCCGACTTCTCTGCTATTGTTGCGAAGATGCAGCCGTTGCGTCCAACAGTTTGTGGATAGAAATTCGTCTTCTTTAACTTCTTCTTCCCCTGAATCGTCGTCGTCGGTAGCGTTGTCAACGACGCAAAATCATAAATTCAAACCGTCCGAGTTCGCGTCTTCGATCAATTTGATTGAATACGCCATCGAATGCGGATGTCCGATCGATCGCACGAGATTCGCGACGTTTGCGGCGAGATTTGGAAATATCGACGTGATTCGATATTTAGTCGTAGAGAAGGATTTGTGCGAGTGGGATTGGCGAACGACGCAAAAAGCGTGCGAGTTTGGACACGTCGAATTATTGAAATGGTTACTAGAGAAAGGGTGTCCGATTAACGATTTCGCTTCTATTACAGCCGCACAGAACGGAAGAGTGAACGTGTTAGAGTTTTTGGAAGAGAGGGACATTGTGAAAATTGGGAGATGGTCGCCGAGAGCGCTCGCGCGCGCGTGTCGAAACTTGCACTTGAACGCCATCGATTTTCTCTTGCAGAGAGGATGTCAATGGGACGACGACTGTCTCTTCGAGGAAGTTTTAGTCGGGGCGGCACTCACTAAAGGTCGGTTGGACGCGTTAGAGTGGATATTAGAAAAAGAGGTGTGCGAGACGACGGATTTTTGGCCGCAACACTGCGAATACGCCGCGAGACTGGGACATTTGGACTGTTTGCGTTGGTTAAGAGAGGTGCCGAAGACGAAGTGGGACAGAGAGCAAGTCATTCGTTTGTGCCGAGAGGCGGGTACGGACGGTAGTTTGAAATGTTTAGAGTACGTGATGCAATCGGAAGAGGGAGAGAATGAGGTTCGACGAGAGTTAGATTAGAAAATTTTATAGCTATAAATACAACATACTATTCATACTGGTACTACTACCGACGCTTCCCAGGCGTCTCCGGTAGTTTCGACACGCTCTCTTTGTTGCTCAAAAACTTCTCCTCCAGCATCTTCCCGAGTCTCTCCCCTTGCGTTTTCATATTCTCGCGAACTTTATATTTCTCGTCCAACTGTTTCGCTTTCTCCAACGCAATCTTCCCGTTCTCTTTCACTTTCTCGTCGATTTTATACCTCCGGTTGAGCGATTTCGCTCGTTCCATCGTGTTAATCACCGCGGAGCCGCTTATTTTTGATACGCTCGATGCGATTCCTTTTTTTCTCGTCGACGCGTACGCCATCGAAGACGCCCAGCCTATCGCACCGAAAGGGCCCATCGTCGCAAATCCAATCATCGCCCCGGCTGCTGCGGCACCGGCGACGATGTTCGTTTTCGTATCATCATCCTCACCTCCTCCTCCTCCTTTACTACGACTACTCAACGTCTCCGCTCTTTCTCTGTACTCCTTCACTTTCCTCTGCATCTGCTCGATGTCGTTTTCCTCTGTCTCCCCATTCCTCGCGTGGGCGATGGCATCTTCCAAAGCTCGCGACGCGTCTTTGTACAGTTTGCACGCCAAAGCGTCGTCGCCGTCGAGATCGTGCTCTACCGCGCGCAAGGAAAGGTCGAGCGCGATTTCGCATCGCGTTTTGTTCATTTTTATTGTGTGTGTGCGATTAATATATATAAATAAGTGTGAGCTCTAAAACAATGACTACATTCAACAACATGTGTGTGAAACTAAATCTCTCTACTATCGCGCTACTATCCAATGTTCATTTCCTCCCTCGTCCTCGTCCCCGTCCTCGTCCTCTCCCTGCACCAGCACCAGCACCTGCACCTCCTCCACTTCCGTCTTCTTTCGGCAATCGATTTAAACTTTTGTTCGTCGGCATGTCTTCGACGAGCAGAGCGTCTAAATTTAACGATTCCGGTAAAATGTAATACCGAATGGTGTTCCCTCGAATGGAGAGATGGTCGAGCGTTTGCGGGTTCCGGCCTTTGACGGTGAGCTTGACTGATTTTAAGTGCGTGTTCATGCTAATGTCTACGCCTGTTTTTAAAGTTGTTTTTGTTGTTGTTTCGATGAATGCGTGAGTAAAGAAAAGAAGGTCAGCGGGTTTGTTGTTTAACTACCACGAGGAAGAAGAAGACAAAAGAGAAAGAAGAAGATCTTTCAAAGCGGCTGCAAGTTGTGATGAGACACACACATCAAAATTTGAATCGAAATGCACGCGTATTCTAACTTTCGCAAAGCGCACCTAAAATAGTCCCCGAACACGTGGTCCCGTTTTTTAATTCGATCGTCACCGTTTCGTTGTTTAACTTTTGGAGAAACTTGACCAGTTTCATCGTTCGCGTTTTATATTGTTTCTTTATTCGCAGTTCTTTTGCGCGTATGAATTTTGAGGAATGTGTCTGTCTTTTCCTTCTTGTTTTTCTTGTCCTTTTTTTCTTCATTTCTTGCAAGACTGTTTGTTATATAAAATGTTTTTTGTTGCATCATCGACACCTTCAGGAGCGTTTTTGTGTCGTCATCATCATCGGCATCGAAAAACAAGGAGGACGCAGCAGAATTATCATCAACTAAAAAAGAAGTTTCAGCGACCGAGAGAGCAGCTAAGAAGAAGAGCGATGATTGGAAACGACGACGAGGAAAAAGATTATGATTTTTTTGTTCCTCCTCTCGGAACTGTAAAGGAGGAAAAGAAAAAACAAAGAAGAGAACGAAAGTTTGAAGAAGATCCATCGATGACGAAAGCTTTGGTCAATTTGTACTTTATGATTACATTCCTTGGCGTTTCTGTGTTTAGTTCTTCATTTTTGGGTATTTTGGACGATCATAATAACGGTCGTAAAGAGATCTCTCTCGCGCGAGTCGTCGGCGCGCTCGCGGGAATGTTTATAACCAACACGAGCTCGAAGCGAGTCGGCCAAACGCGAGCAAGGAAAGTCGCGATGAAAGGTTTGTGCCCAGGATGCGACGAGGAAGTGTATACTTTTTTTGATAACGAAGAGAAAGGGGAGGGAAGAGGCTCGATCGTAGAGCACGAGTGTCACTGTTGCGGAGCGCAGTTGGTTTTCGAGAGCAAACGGGAGAGCAATCGAGAGGGACGAATCGTACTGATTGCGAACGGTCGATTAAACGCGAACGAGTAGTATGAAATAGAACAAAACAAGAGAAGGAGCATAATAGAGCATAATAGTCTCATGTATTAGTATATATGTAATTGTAGTACACTGAATAATCTTATTAGTAAATTATAATATTGTTTTTATGTGAAAAAATGTCTCTCGCTTCGCTGGTTTTTATTGTTTTTTTAAAAAGTTTTACACAGAAGGCGTCTCTCTTCTTTCCGTGCTTCCGTCGTGACCGTCTGAACCTTTCTCCGATGAGTTATTGATGTTATTGATGTCGTTGTCCATACCATCTTTGCTTTCGTTGCTCGATCGTCCTCGGGATCCTTTCTCGTCCGAGGAGGTGAGATTATTGAGAGAGCCGCCGGAACCGTCGTCGTCGTCGGACGTCGTGTTCAACTCTTTCGAAGAGCTTTTACTTTTGTCGTTCGAACCGCCTTTTTCGTCGGAGGATTGCTTTTTGCTTGCGCTTTTATCGGCAACACCACCGGCGGCAACAGTCGCGGTTGATGTCGGTTTCGCGCCAGCTTTCTTTTCGCCCTCGCGTCTCATCTTTTCAATCACTTCTTGCTGTTGCTCTTTGCTCAAAGATTTGTCCAACTTTACAAACTGTCCTCTGACTCTCGGCCTAGACTCGGCCAACTTCTGACGACTCTCGTACCTAACCTTCTTTTCGAACTTTCGCTCTCTGCGCTTCTTCAAAAATCTCGCAATCGCTTGCGCCCGACGGTCCGCGCACGTCGACACGTTGTTGTTGTTATTGTTACTATCCTTCTTGTTCGTTCTTCCTCCGTTGTTTGTACCGGTAGCAGTATTATTCCCCGCACCATTCGCACCACCCATGTTATGACTCATATTCATATTTTGCATGTGGTTGTGCATTTGATGATGCGGATGTTGCGTTGCTACGGTGCTCGCTAAACCTTGGAAAAAATTATTCACGTATTCGCTTTGCGGCGGAAACGATTGCATCGGGAACATCATAAACGGATTGTGCTGACCGTGCGGCGGAGGGAACCCAAACGGTTGCATCGGCGGCATCGCACCCATTACTCCCATGTGTGCAGCGAGGTTCGGAAACTGTCCAGGAGCGGCGCCGGGTACACCGGGCGAGTTCGACATTTGGCGCATGAGATGCTGCTGCTGCGCAGCCATTTGCTGTTGCGTGTGAAACAAATACAACGCGTTTTGATGATGTTGCTGCATCGAATGCAACTCTCTCGCCTTGCGCATTTCTTCTGTTTCGATTGACCCAGTCGGTGCGGACATGGTTAATCCGACGTTACCAAAGTTGTTGTTATTATTATTATTATTATTATTATTATTATTATTATTCATCGTCATCATCATCTTGTCGTTCTTACCACCCGCGGTTGTCTTGGCGGCTCTCGTCGGTGTGCCGTTTCCTTTCTTTTGCGCCGACGTTGTTGTCTTACCTTTTGCCGCCGCGACTTTCTGAAACTGAGTTTGCATCTTCTGTTGCGTCTTTTCGATAATCCCATGAAACGCCGAGCGCGACTGTGATCTACGTAAGGAGGCGTTCGAATCCATGGCGGAACCGGCGAGCGCGAGTTGCAAAAGCGCAGTCGGGCCGTCGTGTTCGTTCATAAGCTGGACGGCTAAACCTGGATGGTCTTTACCTTCGGCAGCTTTAGCACCAGCGGTGGTTACTTTCGTCGCGCCATCAATCGTTGCGAGTTTGCCTTCTAAACCGGCTTCGTCGGAACCAGAACCGCCGGAGACTTTCTTGGCGCCGGCGGAGGAGCCGCGCAACGAACGTTTCTTTCTCGTCACCGTCGGTGGTTTCAAATCAGATTCGGTCTTGTCGTCCTCCGCGGAAAAGCTTCTCGAGCGATTTCGTCCACCAGCACCCGAACCTTCGTCTGAACCGTCGCCGTCGTCGCGCGTGTGCGTTCGATTGTTTCTCCAACGCTTTTCGTCGTTTCGTCGTCGCTCGTTCCCAGCCGTAGCCGCCGCTCGTCGCACTTTCAAAACGTCCGCGTCTAACGGCGGACTGCTGTTCCCATCGACTTGTTTGTGTTGCAAATTGTTCTTTGCGAGTCCCCCGACGTCGTTTAATGGAAGAGCGGTGGTCACGCCGCCGGCGTCATCTTTCGTCTTGGTCTTCTCGTCCGAGGCGGTGGTCGTCGGCGCGACTGCAGCCCCGGTGGCGTTGTTCACACCATCGCTCGATTTCTTGCGTAAATCTTCTTCCGAAGATTCGTTGTTAATCAACTTGACGGTAGTTGGACCGGAGCCACCGGAACCGTTTCCGGATCCGCCTCCCGAACCGCCGGCGGAACCTTCTTTCGTTTCTCCCCCGTCAGCTTTTACCTCCCCGTTTGGATTGGCGAGAGTCTTCGCGGGATCGACTTCTGTCGCATCGTTTTCTTCCTGCTGCTGTTGTTGTTGCTGCTGCTGTTGCTGCTGCTGCTGCTTTTCGGCTTCAGAAGACGAAGAATTGTGCGAACGCAACAAGCGTTTGTGCGAATACACCACGTTTTCAACTCTTCGAAAGGACAACGGCTTTTGTAAAACTTCGTTTGAGTTTGTTTTTCCTTGAGGAGTGTTATCATTCGTCTTTAAGCGTTTGGAAGACCTCGTCGTCGTTGCCGCCATTTCTAAACTCCCACCGTATTCGTTCACTAAGTCGTTCCCGCTGCCGTTCCCGCTTCCGCCACCTTCTCTCCGCCCGGAATCGTTGTTCGAATCGTACTGCGCCACCGTGCTCATGACAATCACCGGCACTTCCTTCAACTTCTCGTTCTTTTTCAAAACCCGCTTCACCTCGTCAATCTTCACCTCTGGCATCATGATATCCGCGAAAATCAAATCGATATCCTTCTTCGAATCTCGATCTAAAAACTCCAGCGCTTTCTTCCCGCTCGACGCCGTGTGCACCTCCGTCGCGCCCGCTCGCAAAAGCATAGATTGCACCTCCAACAGCGTCGGAACGTCGTCTTCGATTAACATCACCGATAACTTTTCCTTCTTTTGTCCTCCTTCTCGGTTGACGTTCACGTCGTTGATGTTATTGTTGTTATCGGTGTTATCGTTATTCGTGTGCGTATGAGTGTTGTTATTGTTCTCGTTGGAGCCAGAGTTTGATTTTTGTTGCGACTGATGGCGCATCATCAGTTGTTGTTTTCCTCTTCCTTTGTTTGATAAAATATCTGCCGCCGGCGGCACCTCTTTTTTCACCAACGACGACGCTTTCGTCGATCGTTGCGACGAGCGATGAATTCCTTTCTTTTCCACCGCGATTACAGTATTCGCATTGGCTCTTCCTTCAAGATCGGTAGGTTTCGCCGCGTCCGTCGTGTCCTTGATCGCTGCGCGGGATGATCGCGTCGAGGGCATGTCTTCCTTCCTCTCTCGTTACGTTTAGGATGATTAGAAAATCAAACGGGCACTTTTCGGTTCCACAACCACGTGTAAAAGCGCTTCTTTTCAAACAAATTTTTACTACAATGATACGAATCGAATTCCGTTCCGTGTTTCAAGAACGCGAACTCGATTCGTCTGCCCTTCTTATATCAATCTGTGGGGAGAAATATATATCGCGCGATTTGTTGTTCGAACTTTATATATATAGTATCTACTCCTTTTGATCGTTGTGATGTGTACTATAAGAGAGGGGGTGTGAGCCAGGTATGAGGCAAATGTTCCGCCTCCTCATTCTTCCCCTCGTTTCTCATAAATATCTTCTTCTTTTTTTCATTTTTTGCGGCCGCTTTTTAACACGTGATTCTCTGAAAAAAAGGCAGAACCAGAAATAATATAATAAACGTTATATGCCTCTTTGTCTCTCTGCCTCTACACTTTCAAACGTCGCTTTGTTTTTTCTGGGGAGACCCCACACAAGAAGAAAACAAAGATATGGAGGAGTTGAGCTTCCATCCGTCGTCGTCGTCTGCGCAAACGCCTCCTTCGGGCGGGGCGGTTGATCAACAACAACAGGAGAACAACAACAACAACAATAACAACGGTTTCTTCAACGCGATGCCGCAAATGCACCACCAATACTTCCAACAGCCGTATCCTCAACACTTTAATCATCAGATGCACTACCCACAATCGCGATTCATGCATCATCCGCATCATCATCCGTTCGGGAACGTACAAAGAGGAACACAGTTTTCCCCGAGAGCTCGAGTCGGGGATTGGATGTGCCCGAACAGTTGCGGGTTGGTGTTTTCCAGCAAGACGAACTGTTTCAGGTGTGGAGTGTTGAAGCCTCCCGGGTCGGTACGTTTACTACCTTTACATCTATGCGTTCGTCGCGGGAGCGTCTCGATGAGTTTTCCTTATCCTTCTCACTCTTGGTTTTAAGATACGTTTTTGGTGTCGAAGAACACAACTCCCGAGAGAGAAAAATTTTAGTAGACGAAAAACTGACGAACCTTTTTTTTTCTCTCCTCACTTCTACTTTACTCTACAAAACATTAGGAAATCCAAGCGTCTTCGTTACAAGAGAGCAACGGTGCCAACGGAGGGGGATTTAGCAACGGCGAAGAACAAAGAACGAGTGGAGCGGGCGGGTATAATAACCGACAATACGGCGGGGAAACGTCCTCGAACAGCGGGTCGAGCGGATTCGGGAGCAACGGGTTCGGGAGCAACAACAACATCGGAGGAGGTGGGAGACAATATAGCAACGGGCAAGCGAGTCATCATCACAACGGTGGTGGTTATAATAATGCGAACAATGGTATGCACCACCACCATCATAGAAACGCTCCGCGAGCCGGAGATTGGTTGTGTCCGAACGGGTGCGGGAACGTGTACGCGAGCAAGCCGCAGTGCTTTCGATGTGGCGTGCACAAGCCAGAGCAGGCGAAAGTGTTGTCCGATGCGGACGTTCCAAATAACGGACGAGGGAACGGGTTCAGACATAACTCTGGGTTTGGGTTTTTCAACGGGAACTCGCAGGAGTTTCCGACGATTGCCACGGCGTCGGCGCAGCAAACGTCCTCGCAACAACAATCGACGAACGGAGAAGGTGAGGAGACGGGAGACGAAGGAAACGACGGGACGATGGAAAATAACATTAACGGTACTAATACCGAAGGTGAACAATAATACTCGCTTTCTCATCATCGAAACGTAACGGTACGTAAGAAGGGTGGGGAGAGAGAGAGAGAGAGAGAGAGAGAGAGAGGAGGAAAGAGGAGGAAAGAGGAGGAAGGAGAGAAGAACAAACAACGTCATCGATTTTTTTTAGCAAAACAACAACATCATCATCATCAACAACAACATGCAAGCAATACACCATCCATCGCGACCAATATAATACATCATCAGATTGGAAACATAGAAGTCAAACTAAGACGGTAGTAGTATAGCGAGAGAGAAGAGAGACAGAGAGACAATTTTTCAATCTAAAAGATGATATAAAGGTCCACGAAAAAATAGATTCAAAACTGTACACAACCTCTACATCTCTCGCTCGTATCGTATATATAACGCACTCGTATCAAAATCAACATTAACCGTTCAGTTTCTTGTATGCAACCGTGAGTATCGTGATAACCAACACAGTCACGACTCCGTAAAACAAAAGCTTATTTTGCTGTGCTCTTCGACTCATCGTTTGCAAAATCTTCCTCGACGTGCTCAACGTATCGTCCGCGCCTCTCAAACTCTCCCTCGATTCTACAATAGTCTCTCTTTGCCTGTGCAAATCCTGTAAGATCGCCGCACCCAAATCCTCCGTCTCAATTAATCTCCCTTTCGATTCCCGTATGCGTTCGCCCGTTTGTTCGATCCGCGCCGTGTTCTTCATCATCGAATCCAACGCCGAGTTTTGTTCTCGTCTTCTATCTTGTTCTCCGCCGCTATTGCTACTGCTCAACATCGCCGGTCCCGTGCCTCCACCACCGCCGCCACTCGAAGACGCGAACAACTGCGCTCTCGAATCCGTCTGCGCCCGGCGCTCTTTCGCCTCTCGCGCTTTCGCTTTCAACTCTTGCGCTTTCGCTTTACAATCTCTCAAAATTTTCATCTGTTTTGCGTCGTTCCCGCCCACGCTTCGCGCTTCTAAATCCATTCTCCTCACGAGTTGTTCCATCTCCGCCAACGAGTCCTCAATTTCTGATTCGTTGTTCGTTTCTGTCGAAGCAGGAGTTTGCGCAACCCCCCCGATGTGATCATCATCATTGATCGAAGAAGAAGAAGACAAAGAGATTGCTTTTTCCAACGTCTGTTGCAACGAATAAAACTCCACCGCGTAGTTCTCGAATATCTGTTTCAAAAGAAGAAGTCAAGAAGAAGACAAAGTCAGAGAGAAAAGGAGAGATTCGAGAGGAGAGATTTTGCAACGCGAGAGAGAGAGGACGAAAACGATGAAAACGACACTCACCGCGCTCATCCCTGGTGCTCGGAATATATTCGTTATATTCCTTTGTCCGTGTCACTTCGAGAGAAAACTTGACTTGACTTTTCTCCGACGAGTTTTTTGTGCAGAAAAAGTTCGAGAGAGAAAAAAATGAATCTCACTGACGAGTGCTTTGACTCCCTTTGAGCGAGAGAGAGGATGAAATCGTCGTCATTATGGGTGGAATTTCCGCGCGGAGGAGGAGGAGACAGAGACGGAGGAGGCGTGGCGTCGTCTTCTCCACCTTCGTGTTCTTCTTGGGAAACTTTCGACGACGTAAACTTTAACGATGATGATGATGATGCGCGCACTCGTCGGCGTTTACGTCGTCCTTCTTTAGCCGCCGCGCAACCTTCGAGGAACGACCGTAACCGAACAACCGAGGATAATAGAGCTGCTGCTTCTGCAATAAATCATCCGATATCTGAGGACGTCGCGTTCGCGCGGATGAACAAACCGAACGACTTTCGGTTACGAAATCTGTTTTTCCAGCAAGACGTTTCCGTGTACTCTTCGGTAACGGAAACGGTGCGAATACGAGCGAATACGTTCAACGCGAACGGGAAGAAACCAAACGAAAAGTTGGACATTCGAGACTGGTTGATGAATGACAAAGGTGATGATGCTGTGGTTGACGTCTACGCGGTTGGGTTTCAAGAGATTGTGCCGTTGCAAGTGCAGAAAGTATTGAAAGTGCAAGACGTGGAGCGAGACGCGCGGATGTGGGACGAGAAGATTTTGAGATGTTTGAATAGTGTTAGCGCTAGAAATGCGGTAGGGGGAGGATACGTGAAAATAACGTCCGTGCAGTTAGTTGGGGTGTATTTGACGATATTTGTTCGCGAGGAGTTGATTCGAAAAGGTTCTATACGAGAGAGACCAATCGCGACGAAAGTCGCGACTGGATTTTCTTTGGGATTCGGGACGGGATCTATGAACGTAAAGTTAGGGAATAAAGGTGGGTGTTGCGCTTTGATAAAGATACGAGATACGACGATTGCGTTCGTATGCGCGCATTTAGCGGCGGGGTCTAAAGAGGAAGACGCAAAGAGAAGGAATGCGGACGCGGCGGAGATTTTGCAAAAGTGCGTGTTCGCTCCGGACGAAGACGAACAAGGAGAGGATGAAAGAGATTTTCGTTCTTCGAATAGTATTCGATGGGAAAAGCCCTCGCGAACGAGAACTATACACGACGCGACGGTCTCGATATTCTTTGGCGATCTGAACTATCGCTTAAACGCTCCGAAAGATGACGTGTTAGAACACGTTCGCTTAAAATCGAACGAAGCCGAATTGAACGCGTCATCGTTTCGTGCGAGCGCGAGCAATTATATTCCATTCTTGAAACACGATCAGTTATTAAACGAAATGCAAAGCGGGAGTGTGCTCCCAGGCTATCGAGAAGGTTCTATTGAGTTCCCTATGACGTATAAATTTAAACCCGGGACGTCGCGGTATTCCGGCATCGGACGCGCTGCTACGTCATCGTCAAAAGACAACATAAACAACAACGAATCCGATTACGAGAACGATTTCAACGACGACTTTGACGACGGTGAAAGCAATAGCACCAAAGCAGACGATAAGGAAGAGAAAAAGAAGCGCGCGCCGGCGTGGTGCGATCGAGTTTTATGGAAAGGCGACGATTTACAGCTGTTGGGATACAGAGACCACGACGAGATTTACCATTCAGACCACAAACCAGTATCTGCTACGTTTGACTTGAAGTGTCGTTCGGTCGATTATAACGGTCGTTTAGAGCGAATGCTGACAGATTTACAGCGGAAGTTAGATGCCGAAGAGACGAACAGAGCGCACGCGACGAAGGTAGTTTTGGAAAGCGGCACCATGTGTGATTTTGGCGAGGTGCATTATTGCGAGCGAGTGACGAGGAGGATTCAGTTCAAATTTCCACGAAACAATCACGGGAACGCGGTATCCTTTACTGTTGGATTTCACGGCCGCGGGGGAAGTTACGACGACCTCGTCAACGATACCGAAGACGACGCGCCAAAATGGGTGCGCGATATCACGCCAGCGAAAGCAACCGTTTCTGCTGAAACGTCCGTGTTTGTAGACATCTCTGCGTTTGTTGGTGGAGCAGGAACTATTCGTTCTTTAGGCGCATCGAATTCGCTCGACGCCGTTCTAGTAATCCGCGCCGAACATTGTCAAGACGCGTACATTGCACTCACGGGTGCGTATGCGCAAAATCCGATTTTCGGCGCGCCTTTGCGCTCCTTACCTCCGAGCGTATTTCCACCGGATGTTCCGTCAGTCATCTCTACACTGATCGACTCGCTCTTTGCGTTTGGTTCGATATCGAAGAATGATTTGTTTACGCAGAAAAGCAGCGAAAAGGAAAGGATGAATGCCGTGAATAACTGTTTGCGTCTGTGTGGAGTCTCCCAGAGCGCGTTCAACGACATGCATTCCTCCTCTTCCTCTTCCTTGTTGGACGATTTCACCGCTTTGTCCGTGATGTCCTCATCGAAACCATCCTCTTCGATGGTGGAACTTGCACTTGCGTTATTGGAATTCTTCCACGCTTTACCCGAACCGCTCTTTGGCGACGGCTCTCTCTTTACGGGATGTTTCCGAGATGAAGAGTATATGGACGAAGCGGCGAGAAAGCAACGCCTCGAAAACGTCTTGCGCCAGTCGTTGGAGAAAACTGCGTACGCGTCGGCGACGTACACTCTCGCGTTCTTAACCAACTACGTCGGCAGAAACTCTCCTTCATCGTCAACCCGACTCGAAAGCGTCTGTCGCGCCTTTGCAAACGCCTGGTTTTCGAAAGCAGACGCCTCGACCTTTTCGCTCGTCCGTCGCCAGGAAATCGTGAAATGTTTACTGTCTTCCTCCGGGAACACCACCGCGACTCACCATCAGCAATTGAACGATTTATTCTCCACCACAAATACTACCACCATCACCAATAGCAATCCCACCAATAGCGCTGCCGGGGCCGCGAAAGTCACGCGCAGCTTGCTCGATTTGTAATTTTAGTTCAATCCAAGAGGAAGGAAATATCTTTGTATCTATAAAAAAATACTCGTCACATCTCTTGAAAGATTAAGCGCGCCACGTCGTAACATCAATAACTGCAACACGCAAAATGTTCTCCATTCTCACGATACCATCTGCCTCGTTCATTTCGCGCGACGTTCAAAAGTTCGTTCGTCTTCGTTTTCAGTCGCGTGGGCAGCGCGCGGTTAAAGTTTTTTCCTCCTCCTCGGACAACGAAACGACGTTCGAAGGTGGAGAAAAAGAGATCGGCAAACTCCACCTCGACGGCGGCCGATCGATGTCTGCATCAAAAGCAGAAGACCCAGACATGAGCGACGAAGCCGCGATTTCGTGGCCGTACAGTCGGGTGGAGGAATTCATGACGAAGGATCCAGAGACGTTGTGCGAGAGTTTGAACTTAACGGACGTGAAAGTGCAAAGCTGGATCAAGAGATATCACGGCGGGCCGGTGGTCGATGAGGACGGAAACCTGGTCGGGGTCATATCGAGGAACGACGTCAAACGATTGTCGTACATTTCCTTCGGCGAAGAACAGAGACATATTCGCACGGTTGCAGACGCGATGACATCGATGCCTTTAACCGTAGGGCCGAAGGCGTATATCTCCGCCGCCGCGGGATTGATGCTAAAGCATAAGATCCACCGTCTGCCGGTGGTCGAGGAAGGCGAAGATTACGCGCACCCGGGAAAGTTAATCGGAATCATCACGCGAAGCGACATTTGGGAACCCTTGATTCAAAATTCGCTCATGTTGGACAAAGAGTTTCAAAAGAGACGGTGCGACGTTTATCAAGATTATTCTCCTTCTTCGGGAGCGCTCGACATCCGCGCGCCTGCGATTGATAAAGATATCTTTCGACTCGTACTAGCGCGAACAGCCTTCGCGTTGTGGCCTATGTTTTACCCGAAACCATCATCTGTTCGTGTTTCCTTTCGCTCGTGATAAAAATACTGACCAAGGTTTCTAGCGATCATATCTTACACGATTAATTCACAGGGACGCCAATCGAGAAGAAGAAGAAGAAGAAGAAGATATACCGAAAAGAAAAACAATCCCAGAAAAACCAAGCGTATACTTTGATCTCCTCTACATAGCCACCCCAAGAAAAACAATCAACATCAGCAACAAGAAGAAAAAATACAAAGTCAAACTCTTCTCTCGCAAAGATATACCGAGAAGAAGAAAGAAAAACGGAAGCTTTCCGCGACACGACGTCGACATCGACTGGGACGAAGCGAACGAGAAAGGCGAGAGATTGCTCCAGCAGTGGTACAACGAGCACGGTGAGGACGCGCACGTAGATCTCGCGGACGTTTTCGACGAGTACGAGTATTGATGCGACGCGGAGAGAGAAAGTAGTCGTATTTTTTGAAAAAGAAGAGCGCAAATCATGGCAATCGCTTCACTAAAAAACAGCATTACCTTCCGTTTTCAGCAAGCGCAGTCGTAATAACACTTTGAAGAAGAAACGCGCCGCGCGCGACGAAAAAAGGCACAACGACGCGCGTTGCGTCATAAAGCACGCGCACGCTCCCGCGCGTTGTCTTCTCTGTGCGAGTATTCTTGTCCTGCCCACGCACACAAACATAAAAGAGAAGAGAAGAGAATCGCATCGAAGAAGCGAAAATGGCGCCGTCTTTAGAGCCGAAAAACAACGTCACGTCGGCGATGCAAAAGCTCCAACACCTCTCGCTCATCAATAAAGTCACCAAAGAACTGGATAAGAACCTCGGCGTGAACGATAAGACGTTGGCGGAGTTTATCGTGGACATTGCCAAGGCGTCGAAGTTTGATCCGAAAACGTTTTTTAATGAATTGCAAAAGAACGGGGCGGAGTTGCCGGAACCGTTCGCGAACGAGTTAGTCGGGACGATTGAACGGTTAGCGAATAAAGGTGGCGGAGGTGCGAGAGGAGGAGAAAAGAAGAAAGTTATCGTAGAAAAACCGACGAAGGAGAATCCATTTCCGGGTTTACACCGACCGGATGCGGAAGAACACGCGAAGATGTTGTCGCGCGAGTTGTACGGCGACAGGAACCCGATTGAAAACGCGTGCGACGATCCGAGGTTGGATAAAATGAATCCCGGGCGATTAGACGAGAACAAAAACGCGTCGAGTTCGGGAAGAGGATACGATGATTCCGCGTTTGGACAGAAGAAAAGAAAGTCAACATCAGAACCGGCAAAACGGACGATTCAAGGCAAACCGGAAGTCGGGAAGGTATACAGAGGTAGCGTGACGAACGTGATGGATTTTGGAGCGTTCGTGGAATTAGTCGAGTTTGTGAATAAAACGGAAGGTTTAGCGCACGTTTCCAAATTACCAAGAGTATCGAACGGAAATTCCGCGAGAGATGTCGTGCAGAGAGGTAACCCGGTGTATGTGAAAGTGTTATCGCTGACGAACAATAGGATAGCTTTGTCCATGTCGGACGTGAATCAAGAGACTGGAGAGGAAGAGACGAGTTACGCGAACAATCTTCCACCACCGCCACCGAGATCGAATCCAGCGCCGCCGCGCGGCGGTGCCGCTGGAAGTAGTATTGACGATAGTAGTAGTAATCCGATTGTGCCTAGATTTGGCGCCGGCGCGAAAGGTTCGAATATGAATACGGTGAAAGGCTTATCTGGGATCAAGCAAACCGAGGAAGATTTTGCGGCCGACGGACGCATGGTGGACGATAAGAACGGGTTAAATCGACGTCGCCCGATTAAGCGCATGTCTTCTCCTGAGTTATGGGAGGCGAGACAATTGATCGCGAGCGGCGTTTTGAAAGTCGAAGATTACCCGAACTTTGACCCGGAAAACGACGGAGTGTTGGCGTATGAAGAGGAAGCGGAGGAGGAATTCGATATCGAAATGAACGACGAAGAAGCCCCGTTTCTTGCCGGTCAAACTGATGCGGCTTTAGGCGACGTTTCCCCGATCAAAATCGTGAAGAATCCAGACGGATCTATGCAAAGAGCGGCGATGACACAAGGCGCTTTGGCGAAAGAACGGAGAGAGATGAAAGAGACACAAAAAAGAGCCGCGATGGACGAGGATGTTCCGGAAAATCTCAATCAAGCGTGGTTAGATCCAATGGCGGCTCAGGACGATCGAAAACTCGTCGCAGACGTTCGAGGACAAAACGTACTTGCGGAAGATATGCCGGAATGGAAGAAGCAATCTGTCGGGAAAGCCCCGCAGTTTGGTTTCGCACAAAAAGGGTCCATTCTCGAACAGCGACAATCGTTGCCGATTTTCAAATTGCGTGAAGAGTTGATCAAAGCCGTGAACGAAAACCAAATCTTGGTCGTCATTGGTGAAACTGGGTCGGGAAAAACGACGCAAATGACGCAGTATTTAGCGGAGAGCGGGTACACGACCAAAGGTCGAATTGGGTGCACGCAGCCGAGAAGAGTTGCGGCCATGTCCGTTGCTAAGAGAGTCGCTGACGAAGTTGGCTGTTTAGTTGGCGAAGAAGTTGGCTACGCCATTCGTTTTGAAGATTGCACGAGTGAAGATACGGTTATTAAATACATGACTGATGGTATGCTTTTAAGAGAAGCATTGTTGGACGACAAGATGTCGCAATATTCTGTCATCATGCTAGATGAAGCGCATGAAAGAACGATCCATACGGACGTTTTGTTCGGTTTGTTGAAGAAATGTTGCGCCAAGAGGAAAGATTTACGCATCATCGTCACCTCTGCAACCTTGGACGCGGAAAAATTTTCCACGTATTTCTTCGAGTGCCCAATTTTTACCATCCCGGGGAGAACCTTTCCTGTCGAAGTGATGTATACAAAAGCTCCAGAAAGCGATTATTTAGACGCGGCATTGATTACTGTCATGCAAATTCACTTGACCGAACCTGAAGGTGACATTTTGCTCTTTTTAACCGGTCAAGAGGAAATTGACACCGGATGCGGAATCCTCTTTGAACGCGTCAAGGCTTTAGGCCCGTCCGTTCCAGATTTGCACATCTTACCAGTGTACTCCTCCTTACCGTCTGAAATGCAAACGAAAATATTTGAGCCGGCACCGCCAGGAAGTCGCAAGTGCGTCGTCGCAACGAACATCGCAGAAGCGTCGTTGACGATCGACGGCATTTACTATGTCATCGATCCAGGTTTTGCAAAGCAAAAAGTGTACAACCCGAAAGTTGGCATGGATTCCTTAATCGTCGCGCCAATCTCGCAAGCGTCCGCGAGACAACGCGCGGGACGAGCTGGGCGTACTGGTCCAGGGAAATGTTTCCGATTATACACCGAAGCTGCGTTTAAGAACGAAATGTTACCAACCTCGGTACCGGAAATTCAAAGAACAAACTTGGGGATGACGTGTTTAACTTTGAAAGCAATGGGTATCAACGATTTAGGACCGGGTGGATTCGATTTCATGGACCCGCCACCGGCGCAAACCTTAGTCACAGCACTCGAGCAGTTATACAACTTGAACGCGTTAGACGAGGAAGGATTACTCACCCGTTTAGGTCGTAAAATGGCAGAGTTTCCGCTCGAACCGCCAATGTCAAAAATGCTCATCGCATCGGTCGATCTCGGGTGCGCCGAGGAAATTCTCACCATCGTTGCCATGCTTTCCGCGCAAAACATCTTCTACCGTCCGAAAGAAAAGCAAGGCCCAGCCGATCAGAAAAAAGCGAAATTCTTCCAACCGGAAGGCGACCATCTCACGTTGCTCACCGTCTACGAAGCGTGGAAAGCGAACAACTTCTCCTCGCCGTGGTGTTTTGAAAACTACCTTCAAGCGCGCTCTTTGCGTCGTGCGCAAGACGTTCGGAAACAACTGTTGACAATTATGGATCGCTACCGCTTAGAAGTCACCTCGGCCGGTCGCAACTTCAACCGCATCCGCCGCGCCATCACTTCCGGTTTCTTCTTCCACGCCGCCAAAAAAGATCCGCAAGAAGGCTTCAAAACCTTGGTCGAAAACACCCCAACATACATCCACCCCTCCTCCTCTTTATTTCAACGCCAACCAGATTGGGTCGTTTACCACGAACTCGTCCTGACGTCCAAAGAGTACATGCGTGAATGCGTCGCCATCGACCCGAAATGGCTCGTCGAACTCGCTCCGAGATTTTTCAAACAAGCGGACGCCAGAATCATGAGCAAGCGCAAACGCATGGAAAAGTTAGAACCTCTCTTCGATAGATTCAACGAAAAAGACGCCTGGCGATTGAGCAAGCGGAGAGGTTAGTCTTTTGCCTTGTATCGTTAAAGTCTTTATCAGAAACACACACACAGAGAGAGAGTTCATTAATCGTAGTGTAGTTATTTAGAAGAAGAAGATATTTTTGTAATTTTGTTCGTTGTCCAATCCTTCAGAAAAAATCTTTTGCCCTACCCCGGTACAGTATTTATTAATTATTTATTTACTCGTCCTGAGAAGAGAGAAGAGAGAGAGAATACAAACGAGACGATTCCAACGATGATTTCCCGATTCGCGCTTCTTTGTTTTCTGGCGTTCTCGTCGTGCCTGTTCAACGACGCGCCTTTGACGACGACGAGTAGTAACACCAATTTTGGGGGTGGAATTAATGTATTCGTCCAAGCGAGTGAAGAGACGAGCGAATTTCTCTCGAGCGGAGCTTGGGCCACCGTCCAGCTCGCGTTTAACGACGGCGGCGTGGAGACATCGTGTCCTTGCCCGGTTGGATGCATGAATTGCGCGTTTCAAGATTCTTCCATGTTTGGCGGGGATAACACGGTGAAAACGTTGTATTCAACGAGCACGATGCCGACGGTGGCGATCAGTACCGGGGGTTCGGCGACGTTCGCCGGGTATACGAACACCACGGGAACCGCGGAAAGAATGACGTTACAAGGGTGTCCAGATGTGAGTTTAATGGTATGTTTCCACTGTAATAACGGGCAAGGCTACTACGCCACTGGGTATTCCGGCGCGTATTCGCAAGAAGGTATCGGGACGGTCGGTACCGGCGTCGCGTGCGTGTTTCAATACAAGTGCGCGGACGGCGGTAATTGCCAAGAAAGTTTGAGCGGGATAGACGCGGCGAAGTACGTCGGTGCGTTGGTCATCGTGTTTTGGTTCGCGTTTATGATCTTCTTATTCTTGCGCGGGAGACCTTGGCTGAAATCAGTGGTCGATCCGTGCGCGCATTTGGATCGAACGAACCCGGATTATTCCATATATCCAGATTTACCGCCAGCGCCTACTGGAATGTTAGGTTTGGCGTGGTTGTGGCACGCGGTACGAATGGACATGCCGTATTTACGCTCGCACATGACTTTGGACGAATACATGGTTTTGAGATGGTTTCGCATGTGCTCCATTTTCTTTTTGTTCGCCTCTGTGTTTTGCACGCCGGTTTTGGTGTACTTTTATTTCGTGGACAGTGACGAAGCCACGAGCGGCACGGAAGCGACCATCGACGCCGCTTTGAATGGAAACGTGCGTCAAATCTCTATGGCGTCGGCGAAGAGTCACTTGACGTGGCAATTAGTCGTCGCCGAGATGGTTTTATTATCGGTCGTTTTGGTGAAACTCATCGAACGCGAGTGCGTCAAGTTTGCGCGTTTGATGTGGAACTTGAAACCGGAAGAGATTGGCATCAAATCGCACGCCGTGGTCATCACGGATATTCCGAGATACACCACCTCGCCGTTCCCGACGACGGAAATGAGCGACGCACAAATGAAAAAGATTGCCGCGATGCAAGACAAACTCGGGAAGGAATTAAAGAAGGAGGAAGAGACGACGTCGATCTATGGGCGATTCAAAGGTTTGGCGAATCTCGCGCAAGTGCAACAGAAGATGGGCGCGGAGTTCGCGCAAGACGAGGAACATTCGAAAGGTTTAATTGGTAGCGCCATGGAGAGGGTTGGTAGCGCCATGGAGAAAGGTCACAAAGGCGGCGACGAAGGCGGCGTAGAATCCGCTGCGGATGTCGTTTTTGCCAACGACGGACGCGTTCGAGCCTTGATGCGTTGGGAAACTGATTCTATCTTAACCTCGAAAGTCGAACGCATTGTCGGCCCAGACAAGATTGCTTTTAAAATGCTGGCCTCGGATACGCGAAAGTTGGACGCCGTCGCGCGCAGGTGGAGAGCGGTGCAGGACTACATGATTCAGTACACGAAAGCGTACAACGAATTAACGAAACAAAAACAGGTCGACCCGAAGTCTTTCGAAGGTTCTTCTCGAAGTGCCCGTATTTTGCGATTCGAATTGAAGCAAGCGACGAAAGGTTACACGAAGTACGTCAAGAAAGAGGCAAAGTTCTTCCAGAACTTCAACACCGTTCGCGAAAAGGAAATCAACTCCATCGAACCTGCCGCCGGGGCCGTGGTTGTTTTCAAAGATCAAAAAGATGCTTTGGTCATGGGTTCCGTACAGATTGACGACCAGTTTGGCCAATGGCAAACGATGCAAGCGCCTGGTCCGTCCGATTTGGTATGGCACAACGTCGCGAGCTCGAAACCGGTGAGAGATTGGAAAACGAACCAAATTCGGTTCTTTACCATTTTCATCACCATCTTCTTCATGTTCCCAGTCTCGTACGCGACAAAATTGTTCAACGATTACAAGGATGAAATCGTGAAATATGTCGGCGTACAGTACGGGGAAACCTTGTATTCCATCATGATTGCGGTGTTGCTTTCCGTCTTGATTGCTGTCGCCGGTATGATTGCGTCGATTACCAGTCGCATGACGGGTTTGACCTCGTACTCTTTGATGGACTCCTTTGGCGCCTCGACGTATTTTTATATCGTCATCGTCAATTTGGTCGTTGGAAACATGTCCGAAAGAGAGCTGTGGCTCGATTTGGAAGATTGGTTGCAGCAACCTCACTTGTTCGCGTACACGTTTACGAGACAAATGATTGCCACGTCCACCTACTTCATCAAGTTTATAATCATGAGAACGGCCACGTCCACGATCATGGAGTTGTTGAACATCGGTTCTATTGGTGGTTACATTGTGAAATCTATCATGTACCGCGTTCGTTCTTTACAATGGCCTCCGAAGAAGAAGAAAGTTGAATGGGCGACACCGAAGGCTACGCCGATGATGCTCGTCCCGCCGCAAGCGATGATGATTTTCTTCATTTCGATGATTTATTGCGTCATCGCACCAATTATCTTACCGTTTGCGTTCGTCTTCTTCTACACCATGTACATTTTCGGTAAGCACATGTACGTGTACAGCTATTTGCAAAAGTATATGGGCGACATCGCCATGTGGGCCTGGCTCGTGCGTCAAATGATCTTCACGTTGTTCTTCGCGCAAATCGTGTTGATTTTAGGCATGCCCACGTTGGGGTACGGCTCGGAGGAATACCGAATCTGGTTGGTCCCGATCCCGGTGATTACCATCTTGCAAACGATGCGCTCGAGAGAGTTGTTACAAATTGCTCTAAAACGACCAATGTACGTCGACAACGTCGGCGAAACCGAAGAGGACATCAAAAAAGCACGAATGGGCGTCATTCGCGCGCAACAAATCAAAGAAGCGCACGAAGGCGATTTGGGTTTGGACAAACACAAATCAGTCGAGGAACTTTTGGACTCCGGTGCGTGGCGAGGGTACATGCCGTCGAACATTTGGCCGTTGGCGGCGGAAAGAAGCGCCGCGTCGGTCGTCTTGAAGCGATGGCGCGCGTACAAACGAACCAACAAATCCGGAGAAGGTAAAGGCTTCTTTGGCATCGGGGCGAAATCAGTCAAGAAGGTTGAAAAAGTCGCGCCAGATGCGGTTCCGGCGTCAAAACTCGTCGAAGAAAAGAAGGAGGAGCAGAAGGAAAAACCAATGTCGCAAGAGCAGTTGGACGCGATTAAAATGAGACAGGAAGCCGAAGATGCGGAAAAGAAACGCTTGGAAGAGGCGAAGAAAAATCCGCCGAAACCGAAACCGGTTCCCGAAGTCGCCGCCGCCGCCGCCACTCCGACGGAAGAAGAAAAGAAGCCCGAGGAGAAGAAAGAAGAAAAGAAGGAAGAAACAAACGAAGATTAAAAGAGGGGAGGAAGAGATTCAAAACGTGCTTTATCGATGATGTCTGGATGGAGACACTATTTATTCTATTTTTTTACGTCAATTACTATCTTTTATCATACGAAACTATTCCAACGCTTCCCACGTCCGCATGGTCTCCTCTGCTTTCGCTCGCGCTCGTTCTACTCTCCCGCTCACCGGTTGTTCTTCCCTCTTCTCTCTCTCTCTCGCTTTCCTTCGCTCTCGTCTTTTCAATTCGGTTTCCGCGAATCGTTTCGCCCACCTTTCGTCCAACGCAAACTCTACTCTTTCCTCTTCATCATTTTCATTTTCATCATCATCGTTCGTATTATTGTTATTAAAGAACACGACAGAAGACGCGTTCGCGCTCAAATTCTCGTTTTTGTTCCTCTCCCTCTCCCTCCTCATTCTCCTCCTCTCCGGCGGCGGCCAAGACACGAACGTTTCCCAAGAGAGAGAAGAATCAGACGACACCAAAGGTTGTCGTTGGTGTTGTCGCGAGACTCCTACATTCGGTGGACCGCGAAAGAGAATCTCCGCCGACGGCGGTGGGAGCAGCCACGTCGGCATCGCGCGCGGGTCGAAATCTTTCGGAAGAAAAAGAAACTCTTCTTCTTCTTCTTCTTCCACCATCGTCGTGTATATCGTCGTCGTTTATCGTCGCATCAACACATTTCCATCGTCGTCACGCAACACATTTGTGAACAGTAAAGACGAGAAAAAAAACATCAGATGTGCTTGCGCTTCTTTTTTCCTCAAACGACAAGTCAAAAAAAGGTGTGTCTGATTTAGGGTTTATATCCTAAACCCTAAACGAACTTGTCTGAAAAAAAAAGGGGGAACACACAGTTTTTAGAAAAAACCGTTCGCGTCGCGATAAAAAAAGAAAACATTTCACGACAGAGAGACGACACATTTTTCTCTGCGCGTGCTGAGCTCTCTCTCTCTCTCTCTCTCCGCGTGATCCCAAGAAGAAGCTTTTACTGCTTTTGTCCATTCATTCAGACAGAGACAGAGACTTTTGGGCGTTCTTTTTGAGTGGTCGTGTATATAGTATACGCGTTAAAACAACGTGAGATATACTAAAATGTGGACAACGAAAACGAGCAAAATTCTCCTCGGGGGAGTCAATGGACAACGAAACCCCGGAGGAGGAGGACCAACGCGCGTGACGGTGACGAGACGAAGGAGAACGAAGGACACAGACGCGAATACGACGCACACGAACAAGAAAAAACGTATGCGTGTACCGCGTGCGTTTGCGAGAGAGTACCCGACGTACGATGAACTCCCGGGCAACGATGCGCACGGAGGAAGAAAACCCGAGACACAGAGCAACGGCAGGTGGCAACCAACGGGGAACGAGGAGGAGGATTTTTTCTTCAAGAATACGCCTCGCGAACCACAACAACACACACGCGGACGACGAAACGATGGAAACCCTGACTTTTACGGCGGCGGTATCGCGATTTTCCCTTCTTCTTCTTCTTTACCGTCTTCGTTTTCTGCCGCCGCTCGCGATTGGTTCGAGTTATGCTTCATGGCGCTCAAGACGACGGTGCCGCTCACGGCGATATGCGCGTGCGTCGCCGCGGCGAGCATGAACAGCGCGAGGTACACGATGTTGAGTCAAGTGTATCAGTTAGCGACGGGGATGACGACGGCTGGGGTGATACTGTCCGGATTTGCGGTTTTCGCGAGCGTTATGAGTGGGTTCTTTGTGGCGGCGAGCGCGTTTGCCGATTTCGGAGGGGCGAGTACGAGGAGCGCCAACGCGAATTACGCGCAGCGGAGGAAGAAGAAGAGTACTACTAAAAAGAAGAAGAATGGTGGTAATGCACCACCGAGACAAACTCAACAAAACGTCGTCACGAACTACGAACAACAACATCATGATGAATACATCATCAACAGCAACGAGCAACAACAAAGCTATCAACAGCAACAACCTGTACAACAATATCAACAACGACGCAAAGCGGTGGAACGGTACGAGCCTCCCATGGTCCATCCGACTCGACCACCATCCTCGCCGTCTAAACGCGCCGCGAGAGAAGCGTACGATTCTTGGACGCCGGAAATCCCCATCGTCGATCCGCGAGCGCACGTTCCTCGCCCGTCTGATGTCGATTACTATGAAAATTCTTCTTCGGCCTCGAGACTGGGCGGATCCCAGCCCGAGTGGGACAGAAACGAATCGTGGGGCTCCTACAAATCCCCAGGCCAGCGTCGCCGCGAAATGGGGTACGAGTTCAAAGGCACGCAGGCTTTGAAAAACTACGTGGACCCTCGCGACCAGTACGAACGCCGCGTCTCCAACCGCTCGCCGGAAGCTGAAAACGTCTACAACCAACACAGAAGAGGAGGGAACGCAAACGACGAATTACGAGCGCCTCGACACGACGTCAACAACTACACGAACCCGATCCCGGAGCGAGACCGTTTAATCCCGAAACCCATGGAACGCCCGAAACCTGGATACATACCAACTGAAGTCCTCATCGCCATGGGTGGTGCTTCTCTCAGCAATCACATCAAAACCAAGTTTGAAGACGGGAGCGTAAGGGAGATGAAAAAACAACGAGAAGCGTTCAATAACAAAAAGAAAGAGGAAACACATTCACCATCGACGGCGACGAACATGTTCGGAGAAAAGGTCAACAGCGACCAGTTGCGACGGCACGCTCGATGAGTGAGGATTTTTGAATCATCCAATACTAGCGTGTTTGCGTGTAAATATAAGTAAAATTCTCCCCTAAAGTGCTCTAAAACTCGTCATAAATCATCGTTTTAAAACGGCGAACGAGGATGCCACCACCATTAAAATCAGACGAAGTTAAAGAAGAAGAGGAAATAAACGACGACGACGACGATAATTCTTCCGTCTTTCTCTCTTTAAACCCAATCACGAACAGTTCTGGTTCCGCGTTCATTCAGCTCGGCGATGGACGAACGACGACGAAGATTTTCGTCTCCGTGTTCGGTCCAAAAAAGACCACGTCGAGAGCGCAAGACGAACGCGTGTCGAAGTTAAGAGGCACTCTGGACGTGTCCGTGACTCTGGCCTCGTTTGCGTTTAAGTCGCTCGAGTCGTCTTCTCGTAATATAAAAGATATCGAGATGGATTTGACGGAAAAGTTGACGAAATGCTTAAGAGGGGTAGTTGTCCTCGAATCCTTCCCGAAAGCGGTGGTGGAGGTGAGATGCGCGATAGCGGACGCAAACGGGGACGAGTTAAGAGGGTTAGTTTTAGCGACCAGTTCAGCGTTGATGCACGCGAGGGTGGAAGTGAGGGATATTTTGTGCGCGTGCACGGCAGTTATCGAAGAGGACGGGGAGGTTCGGTTAGTTGAAGATTATACTAATACGAACGACGCGAAGAGTAAGAGTAGTAAGAATAGCGGTGGTAGGAAGAAGACGTCGTCGGCGAGGAAAGCGGTGGGGGCGGTGACGGTGGCGTACATGCCGAGGGTGAAGAAAGTGACCAATATTTTATCGGTTGGGAGGTGGGGAAACGCGAACAATTTGAAGAAAGCGGAGGAGTTGGCCATGCAAGGTTGCGAAGAGGTTGCGGAAGTCATCAAGGCTGCGTTTTAAGAGTTTTCTTCGTCCGTAGGGAACGTGTAGTAGTATTTATGGTTAGCAGGTAGCTTTTGTTTTTCTCATCTACTAGAAGATGAAGTAATTACAAGGATTCTATGGATCGCGTCAAATCTTCTATTTGCTTTTCTAAATCTTGTTTCTTTAATTGCGCGCGCTCGCCGTTATCGGGAAGTCTCGATAACAATATTTGGTTGGAAAGCAACTCGTTCGTTCGCGTTTCCTCTTTCTGTAACTTTTGAAGGCGAGCGACGGCGACGGATTTTTCGTCTCGCTCTTCTCCAGCGTCGCTCCCTCGTCGTTTGACGTTGACTGCGACGGCATCAGCTTTGGCGGCCAAGGAGGAGAGTAATCCAGCGCCGCCCCAATTCGCGTTGTTCGCGTTTCCTTTACTACCGAGAATGCCGCCACCGCCACTTCCTCCGCTACCGGTCTTCGACGAGCCTTTCTTCTTCCCGCCGCCTAACTTTGAATCCGGTACTTTAGCTGCTCCTTTACCCGCTGCCGTCGAGTCACCTTGCGAAAACAGCAAATCGTGATCGGAAACTTCAAACATCCCTTTCGTGGACTCCAGCTCTCGCTTCAATTGTTCGTCGTACTCTCGATGGTGAGCGTGTAAACTGTTGAGCGTTTTTGCTGTGCTCGATACTTCCGAATTTTTTACATCGAATGTAAACATGACGTTCCCATCCGTCTCCGCTGTCGAGAAGTATCTAAACTCGTCCTCTTCTTCGTTATTACTCTCTTTAGATGGACTGAAGTCTTCGTTGCCCCCACCTTTCTGCGCGTCGTTAGCGATACCTTGTTTGAACACTTGCTTGCGGTACGTCTTCTCCTCGACGGTTCCAACCGTAATCATGCGGTACACGACGACGTTTTCCGTTTGGCCAATTCTGTACGCACGATCGACGGATTGGTTATCGGTCGTCGGGTTCCAACTTGGATCGAAAATGATCACTCTCGTTGCCGCGGTCAACGTAATACCTAAGCCTCCTACACGCGTGGTTAACAGCATCAACTGGTTCGGGCTGCCGCTTTCTTGAAACGCGGTGACGCGATCGTGGCGCACGTTCGCGGAAACGTTACCATCGATGCGAGTGACTTGATTGTCAACGTCGAAGATCTTCCTCGCGATAACTTCGCATCGATCCAAAGCGTATCGGGATTGGGAAAAGACCAAGACTTTCTTCCCGTTCTTTTTAAATTCAGAGAGGAGCGCGTGTAGGCGCTTCAACTTGGCGGAGAAGAGAAGTGGATTCTCGCGAAGTTGATCGACGTCGAGGCCGATGGAAGAAGCAACTTCGCGCAAAGCGTCGGTGGTATTGATGGAGCGAGTATCCTCGTTCGGTTCTTCTCGTTCGTCCGCGTTAACACTCTCGAGTTCTCGAAACGCCAAATACGGATCGTCGCATATCTTCTTCAACGCGGAAAGCGCCGCTAAAGCAGATCCAGTTTTATTCAACACTTTTTGGATCGTCGGCGATTTCAGGAAGGCTTCGTATAAGGTTTTCTGCGCTTTTGAGAGTGGAATCCACGCGACGAGATCGTTCTTTTTACCCAATTTCTTCGGGGCGTTATGAGTGGACGCCCATTTTGTTATATTCCCGGCCCTCGCAGCCGCCTCTGATACCGTTTCGTTCTTCTCCTTGTCTTTCTCGACTCCATCTTTCTTCTCCTTATTAGGTTCGCCATCTCTCAAAACACCCTCCTTCTCGCGTCTCAAGAAATACGGTGCGCACATCTTCCGCAACATTTTCGATAACTCCCTCGCCTCGTGTCTTTCTGACTCGCTCGCGTCGCGAGACCGACCAGAGGTTATTTTTCTCGCGAAATTTTTTCTGAATTGCTCCTCGCTTCCTAATAAACCCGGCGCAGCTAAATCATAAAGCGCCCATAACTCTCCTAAATGGTTCTGAATCGGCGTTCCAGAAACCACCAACCGCAAATCGCACGGTAACCGTCTCACGAATTGCGCGATTTTAGTGTTTGGATTCTTCATCTGATGGCCTTCGTCCATGACGACCCATCCGAATCGAACGCCGTCGCCGCTGTAGCTTTTCGCGCTGACTTCGAAACCACGACCTTCTCTTCGTTCGATGTCTTCAATTTGACGATAATTCGTTCCTTCATCGTTCTCAAGCACAATCCCAAACTCCTCTGGGTTGTGCGACAACATCCCGTACGTGCACAAAAGCACTGACCCTTCGCCTTCTCGCGACTGGACTTTCTTCAAAACCTTCGCGCGTTGCTCTTTCGTCCCGGTATACGAGAAAATCTCCCGCTTCTCGTTCAAGCCGCACACGATAAACTCTTTCCTCCAGTGTGGTAATAACGTCGTCGGAGCTAATATTAACGCGCGTTTTATCGTTTTCGACTTCAGACTGCCCGCGATGAACGCCGCGGAAGACATCGTTTTACCCAAACCCATATCGTCGGCTAAGATCCCTCCTCTGTTTTTCAACTGCAAATCCCACAGCCAACGAACCGCGTCGCGTTGGTGATCGTAGAGTTTCATCGCCACGGAATGGTCTAAGGAAAACTGCTTGTCTTCGTACGTTTTCCCTTTTAATCGCATGTTGTTGTTGGGTTTATTTTTCGTGGACGAGGATGGCGCCGGCGCCGGAAGAGAAAAGGAAGAAGAAGGAAGAGGAGAAGGAGAAGGAGAAGGAGAAGGAGAAGCCATGCTCTCGTCGGGACGCGAAGCCGGAGAAGCAACTTTTGCTCCTACCATCGGTTTCGCCGCCGACGTCGCTGTTCGCGATGGCGTCGTCGTCGCAAACGCTCTCTTCGCCTCCGGACTCCGAAACGCTTGGAAGAGCGATATCTTCCCAGCGCCGCCGCCTCTTTCGGTTGTCTTCTCTTTCCTCGCCGTCGGTCGTTTCACCACCGTCTCTATTATTGGTGTCTCGAATTCACCCTCCTCGTCGTCGTCAGATGATGACGACGAGCGCAACGTCGGCGTCATCGAGGAAAAAGGAACAACCAAATCATTCTTATTGCTGCTCTCGCTAAAGCTCGCATCCAAAGCGTCCTCAAACGCATCATCTTCGTCTTCTTCTTTCACATCTTCAGTCGTAAATTCGATATCTGAGTCCGTTACGTCGTCTTCTGAATCATCCAAAACGAGTACTTTCCTGCGCATTAAAGCGCTCTTACTCCTGTGCTGCACCACAATCTCGTCCTCCGAATCATCCTCATCCAAATCGTCGTCGTCTTTCCCACTTTTTTTGTCGTTCAGAGAAGGAGGCGACCTGGACGACGCGTTCATTCTCGTGAGAATATTCATTTTTTTTATGAAGAAAAGAGAAGTGTTTCCCCTCTGGCATTGAGCAAAAATGGAGCAAAAATGGAAAATTTCGAAAGCGCAAAAGCGTCAAAGGAACGCGCGAACGAAGGAGGAGGCGTCGGTGAGTACGCACGCGTTAGTAGCGCATACACGCGGACGTGTTTGTTTTTACGTATTTTTGCTCGTACTCTTAATATTATCATTAAAAAATCGTATTATAATTTTGTTTCACTTACTCTCTCTCTCTCTCTCACTCGCACTTGTTTTCTACGACGTGGACGCGCTTTTCGTCTCGCGACCATCCGCGTTTTTTATGTATTAGCCTTTCACTCTCTCTTTCTCTCTTTCTTTCTCTCTCTTTCTCTCTCTCTCTTTCACTCACTCACTTGTTCACCTCCTCAATAAATTACCTCCTCTATCGCCTTGCTTACATCTCATTAATACGAAAAATGTTTATTCCACACCTTCGATCTTGTCTTCGACTTCCATGTACAACTGTCGCAAGCGCTCGATGTTTTCTTCGCTGGTTTCCCAGTAGCCTCTGCCGTTCGCTTCCAAAAAGTTCGCAACCATCTTTCTGAACGAGTTCGGGTTGGTTTCCATCAATCTCTTTTGCATTTCCGGGTCGGCCATGTAGACGTTGTTGGCGTCTTCGTAGACCCAGTTGTCGACTTGGCCGGAGGTCGCGGACCAACCGAGAGTGTTGTTCAATCTCTTTTGGATTTCGCGGGTACCTTCGTAGCCAGAGGCCAACATGCCTTCGTACCACTTCGGGTTCAACAACTTCGTTCTAGAGTCCAAGCGCATGGTTTCGGACAACGATCGGACTTGCGCATTGGCAGTGGTCGTATCGGCGATGAAGGAAGCCGGCATTTTACCGTCTTTTCTCACGCCGGCAACCAACTTGGTCGGATCGGAATCGAAGTAGTGGGAAACGTCCGTCAAGGAGATTTCGGACGAATCAAGGTTTTGGAAAGTGACGTCAACCTTGGACAAGGAGGATTCGAAGATTTCTCTCTTGATTTCCATACCACTGCCCGGGGAATCAGAGTTGAACGCGAAGGATTTGCGGTTCAAGTACATGTCTTGCAATTGAGATTCGTCGTTCCACGACGAGTTCTCAACCGCCAAGTTGACGTTGGATGAGTAAGAACCAGACGCGTTGGAGAAGATTCTCGTCGCGGCTTCGCGGACGGACAAACCGAGCTCTTCGGCTTGCTCCAAGGCGTGCTTGCGGACAAAGTTCATCTCAGGCGGTTCGTCTTGCTCGGCGGCGAGCTTGACGGCGCGATCCAACAAGTTCATTTGGTTGACGAACAAATCTCTGAAGACGCCGGAGCAGTTGACGACGACGTCAATTCTCGGTCGGCCGAGTTCTTCCAACGGAATCAATTCCAATTTGTTGACTCTGCCCAAAGCATCCGGGACCGGGTTGACACCAACCATCAACATGACTTGCGCCAAAGACTCACCGTACGTCTTGATGTTGTCGGTACCCCACAAGACCAAAGCGATGGACTCCGGGTAGACGCCGTTGTTCTCGACGCGTTGACGTTCAATCAAACGGTCGACGACAACCTTCGCGGAAGCAACCGCGGCACCAGTCGGGATCGCTTGCGGATCCAAGGCGTGGATGTTCTTACCCGTCGGCAAAACCTTCGGGTTACGAATCGGATCCCCGCCCGGGCCCGGCAAGACGTACCTGCCGTCCAAAGCTTCCGCCAAGGAACCGAGCTCGTTGTCCTTGACAACTTGCTCCAAGCAAAATCTGAGGTAGTCAAACAACGTGCGCATTTTGCCGTTGTCAACCTTTTCGAACTTGGTACCCTTCAAGGCATCGCCCCACGGCAACGCGATGGAGGCATCGCCAAACATTTTGCCGAGTTGGCCGAGCGCGTTAGCCGCGACTCTTCCAGTCGGGTCAGCCGCGTTCTTGACAAACGAACCGACGCAATCTCTGGACGCAAACGTGATGTCTTGCAACATTTGGACGTATTCCAATTCACCGGCATCGTTTCTGCGGTAGATGTTTTCGATATCTTCGCCGATAGCTTGTGCCAACAATTGCGGCATACCGATGATGCCGTCTTCCTCGCGGTCGATGCCGGCAATGTTGACCAAAGTCGCAACCGCTTCCTCCGCGGACGGCGGGCAACCGACGACGTGCAAACCGCACGGCAACAATCTTGATTCAATCTCCATGATCTTACCGTACACTTTACCGACGATCAAGTCTCTGAATTCTTGCTCAAATTCAGCAGCGTCAGCGTCCGCGGACGGCAACTCCTTGATGTCCTTGTCCAAGTTGCACGTGATTGCCGTGGTAATGATGGTGTTCACGATGGACGGGCCACGACCAGAATCTTTCAAAGTTTGGTACGAGGCAATTAATTCCTTCAATTCTTTTAATCCTTTGTACAAGCCAGCGTTTTCAGCCGGCGGCGTGAGGTAGGAGATGGTGTTGGCGTACGAACGTCTCTTGGCGATGGTCGCTTCCGAAGGGTTGTTCGCGGCATAGTAGTAAATGTTCGGCGTGGAACCAATCAACAAGTCCGGGTAGCAGACGCCAGACATACCGACTTGTTTCCCCGGCATAAACTCCAAAGAGCCGTGGGTACCAAAGTGTAAGACGGCATCCGCTTTGAAGATTTTCTCGATGTACGTGTAATACGCGGCGAAGCCGTGGTGCGGCGACGCGGACTTGGAGAACAACAATCGCATGGGATCGCCTTCGTAGCCAAAGGTCGGTTGGACACCGATAAAGACGTTACCAAACTTCTTGCCGTACACAAGCATGTTTTGGCCGTCGGTGTTCAAATTCCCAGGCGGCGGGCCCCAATTTTCGTGGAGTTCCGTTTCGTAGTCGCACAACTTCTTGTACTCAGTCACCGGCATTCTGTATTCGACGTTCAAGTCCGGCGACTGGAATTGCGCTTCCTTGTCGTTCAAGACAGAATTGATCAAGTCCATTTCGTTGTCCGGGCAGTTACCGATGTTGTAACCTCTCTTCTTCAAGTCTTGCAAGACTCTGAAGATGGAACCAAAGACGTTCAAGTACGCGGCGGTACCGACGTTCCCTTTGTCCGGCGGAAACGAAAACACGGTGATGGCCAAGTTCTTTTGCGCGTTCTTCTTGCGTCTCAACGAGGCCCACTTGATGGCTCTGTCCGCAATTTGCGACGAGCGATCTTCCAAAGCGTGGGATTTACCAGACTTGGAGTCTCTGCCGGAAAAGATGATCGGTTCCAAACCACCGTCCAACTCCGGAAGCGCGACTTGCAACGCGACTTGCACCGGGTGCAAACCGAGCGTAGAGTCTTTCCACTCCTCGGTCGTTTGGAAGGACAACGGCACGGTAACCATGTACGGCACGTCCAACTTCTTCAACGACTCGATCGCTTTCGGGTGATCTTGTCTGGCCGGGCCACCAACCAAGGCGAAACCAGTCAAGGACAACACGGTGTCGACCAAAGCGCCTTTGGTGATCGGATCAAAAAAGAAGCGATCCACGGGCACGGAGAAGTCCAAGCCGCCGGCAAAGACCGGGACAACCTTGGCACCTCTCGCTTCCAAGTCCATGACCATACCGTCGTAGTGACCGGCATCACCGGTGACCAAGTGCGATCTTTGGAGAACGACGCCAATAACCGGCGCGTCCTTCTTGAACTTGATGTCCTTTCTGGTATCGTACCAGTTCAAGTACTCCTTGACGTCTTCGAACATGGTCGGCGCCATCGGGTGCCAGATACCGATATCCGGAAACGTCACCGGCTCGGCAACTTCCCCGACGTCGACTTCGGCCAACTCCGGAACGTACGCCTTGGAGATCATCAACAAGAAGTTCTCCAAGTTTTCCGAGGAACCGCCCAACCAGTATTGCAAAGAGTTCATAAAGTTTCTCGCATCCGCCGCCTTATCGCTCGGCAAATACTTCAAAACCTTCGGCAAAGTTCTGACCAACTTCAACATGCCCTCTTCGAAACCACCGGATTCCTTCTTCTTTCTCATGAAAGAAGCGATCGCGGATTTGGACTGACCCAACTGCGCCATGGAAAACGTACCCAACTTGTTCAATCGCATGACCGCCGGCATGGACGGGAAGATCACGCACGCGTCCAAAGAGTCTCTCAACGGCGCGACGATATCCACAATCTTTTCCGCCAATTCTTCGATAAAGATCAAAGAACCGATGAAAACATTCGCGTTCTCCACGTCAGTTTTGAACTGATTCAAGTTATCCTCGTTTCTCAATTCTTCCAACAAGTAACCGGAGACTTGAACGCAGACGTTTTTGTTCGTCGCGTTGATTTGCTTCACCGCGGCGGACAAGGAAGACTGATATTGCGATTCCAAAACCACGTACACCATCTTCACGACGGTTCTCCCGTTCGCTTCCGGAATAATCGTACGAATCGCCGGGTCGACGTTCGTGAACAATCCTTTCGAGCTGCTGTCCGCATCCGCCAACAACTTGTCCTCCTCGGATTTCGCTCCCGCTTTTTTCAAAGGCCCATTTGGTGGAGAGATGACTGCTTTGGTGACCACCAGTCTTTGGCTTTGTTTCGCGGTAGTCTTCGCGCGTAAGCTCTGTGATAATGTCGTTGTTTCGAAAAGACAGTAAAAGTAAAGAAGAGTTATTGATGATTTTGGTCAGTTTGATGGTCGATTTGATGCTGATACTACACGCGAGAAGAGCGAGTAGAGTGAAAAGTGCTCCCCAAAGATATCTGATCTTTCCCGAGAAAATGTGTGACGTCGACTTCTCATCATCATCCATTCATCGCGCTCTTTTTCTCCTCAAACGGACGTAAAATCGACGATCCGAGAACCAAACGCGAGATCTAGATCAAGTCTTTCATTCTCGCTCGAAAAGATCGTCGCACACGTCGCGAGACGCGCACTCTTCGTAGGAAAAGAATGCGTTTTGTAGCCCCTTTTCCTCGCGTTTGTTTGGGAC
>Ga0255783_10000828_pt1 | contig 34737 bp, 39 predicted proteins | sample 011ome_22_FD_179981 | JGI IMG/M metagenome (GOLD analysis project Ga0255783, IMG submission 179981) | Coastal salt marsh microbial communities from the Groves Creek Marsh, Skidaway Island, Georgia - 011507BT metaG (version 2) | ecosystem: Environmental > Aquatic > Marine > Intertidal zone >... | reverse complement strand
GCTTGTTAATAGCATCATCAGGCGCACCTAACCAAATTAATAGTCTACGCAAGCCTTTGCTTACATTACGTCCTGGTTGCCAACTTGCTTTGTATCCACAGTTAAAGCAGTGATAGCTAACTGTATCGCCTTCTGAGATAAGTCCACCGCGCCCTCTAGTGTCAGCAGTGTTACCATTGTGATGACAGCAGGGCGCATTGAAGCTAGTCCACCCACTCGGAGTAGTCTTTCGCTTACTAGGCAAATATGCTGTTATGATGTCGGACACAATACTCATACTATTATTATAGCAGAGTATCGTAGAATGTCAATCAGTTTCTGACAAGTATCTTTGTAATTGTATCTGCAGGATCTGCTGTTGCAACAACTCGTATAAAACTATATACGCCATTAAAGTTTACTGGGACTGGCTCTGTTTCTGCTCCAGTAAAGGTTACTGTAGTAACATCTGCCCAATCCGTTGTGCCATTGACTTCATTTTCTAATGTAGCTTGTACTGTTATGTCTCCTACATATCCGTCAGTATAGATTGCAGCAGTATGTAATGCTTCGTTTCCGTTTATACCTGGCTGTGCATTTAGTGCTTCTGAATTCCAAACACTATTGTCTAATGTAAAGATTGATATGCTACGAGTCGTCGCCGGACCAGGGAATGCAGTTTCACTAACATAGATAGTACCGTTCATTCCAAAATTAGCATTTGAGTATGTTAGTGTTGGCAGTTCAGAAGTATTATCTACAAGATGTATGTTGTATGAAAGATACTGTTGATCAATGTTTAATAAGTCATTGTCTGTAACGGTAACTTTAAATAATCCTCTTGTAGGGGCACTATCGTCACCTGGGATTAGTTCTCCATCATGTTCGACTACTAACAATCTATTTTCATCAAATGCTTGAAACTTAGGTGTGTAGTTTGAAATGTCAATTGGCTTCTGATCAGCATTGAGTACTCTAAAGTCAAGTACATTATCAATGCCTCGATATACTGTTAATTGTCTTTGATACACTGGTCTGTACTCCGTGATGAATCCTGCGTCATTAGTTACAATGGTTGTTTTATTTGAGACTAAATATCTAGGTGTTAATTGCATCAAGTATTTATCGAGAAATATGTTATTAAAAGATATTGAACAGAACTTTCCATTTATTAGCGTAGTCACTTATGGTGGCAATGAATACGTCGGCGTCATTGCCAATCAAGATGCATATATAACCAGCATGTATATTTTCACTTCTCTAAAGACTGATGAAGAAAAAGAAGTGTTTTTAGAAATGGGCAATGTCTGGTGGTGGGAATCAAATAGGATGTTGCCCATTAATATATTCCTAATAAATGAAATGCAACAATTTAGTTACGCAATGATGACCATGAATAGCAAGGATGTTAAGGTAACAATAGGTCCTTGTGTTAATTTAAATGATTTAAACTTTAAACGTATCAAACGTAAAAGCGTACAACTTGTACGTAAAGCTAAGTAGAAAACTGCTCACACAATAAATTCATGTGTACAACACATGCCGTAGCGTAACTAACAGCATGCGCTTTCTTAAAGTAGTAACCTTCATCAGGTTTAATCCAAACTTCCTTCATTATTGTCTCCCAGCTTTCGTTCGCTAGGTGTCTCTTGGCTGGTCGAATTATCGCTAGTGTCGCTGCCAATTTCAATACCGAGTTGGGCTTCAAGACTTTTAAGAGTTGACTGTGCCCGTTTAGATGAAAGACTTTTTCGCTGAAGTCCTCGTGCTCCAGAAGTTGCCATAGGGGTTCCCTTTCCATTAGTTCTGTTAAATGTGATTCGTCCCTAACATCTTTGTATATGCTTACGTTAAGGAAGTCTAGTTTAAAGTAGCCACGTTCTTCTGCGGTCTTGTAGTCAACTGTGGCTAAGTTGTCTACAGGGTTGTGTGGAATCTCAGTTGCATAGACTCCAGTGTTGTGCTTCTTGTCTGTATCAAGTTTAGCAACACGATGCTTGAGCTGTGCAAGCACAATAGTTCTGTCAGCAAAGTCTATATCAATATCAGGCACTGGTTAACTTCCAATGTAGGTTACCTTGACTGGGACGAGTACCTACATACTCTTGCCCAGTCTCCATGTCTATCAGTTTATATTTTTCTGGACACTTTGTATAAACTACCAACTGCACAGGTGCTGATAATTCTTTTACTTCTGTGCCATCTTGCAATGTTCTAGTCAAGTTTACCTTCTTCTCTTAGTTTAGCTCGAATCTGTGTAGCACTAATATTATGTATCTCTTCTCCGAGGTCGTGCTGTGTAAATGTATATCCTACACCGCGTCCATAACTAATGTCTACAATGTTTGGAACTTCCATTATAATATAGTCTTCGTTATATGTAAAGCCTTCTTTTGCCAAACCTCTAATAATATTTTCTTTTACTGTTAGGAAGTCAAAAGGATTGTCGTCTTGCTTAGTAGTTCTTCCAGCGCCTGCATCAGAACCTACAATGCCGCCAACGTCACGTACCATAATAGCAACTTGACCTGTTTCCATAAATGCTTTTTTAAATAACGCTGTGTGGCCATCATGCCAAGGTTGCCAGCGGCCTAACATCTGTGTAGTAGGTTTTTGATTATCAAACATTTTGTCCCCAGTTTATTTTATTCCAAATTCGTTCGTGTACATAGTATAAAATTAAATTTACAAATACTTGTACGCTTGCAATTCCAGTTGCTGCTGCTAAGTTACCTGTTACTACATATGATATAGCAAAGGTTGCTAGAGATGCTAACGCTCTCCAAGTTAATGCTTTAACTACTGATCTTTTATTTGAGTCCATTATGTTTCATATATGAAGTTACAACTTTCATAAGTTGTTTATGTGTATCGTTAAACCATTGTGCAACGTGATAGTTGCATTTAGTAGTAGGTCTTTCAAACATTTTGTTAGTGTCTTCAAATCGGCCTTCTGCAATAGTGTCCATCCAAACTGTAAAGTCAGGTGCAAATTCTAAACGTGCTGCTTCTGTCGGACATACAAAATCTGCAACTGCAATTTTACCTGCTTTAACTACACCATCTGCTAGGAACTTCATACGCATTGCTTGTCGCATACGTCCTTCAGGTGTAAAATCCCAATCATTGTATTCCTTGCGCACTGCATCAGCGTTAAGCCAAACTCCGCCAATTAACTCTGCAAGTGGTTCGGCAAGAGTACTCTTCCCGCTGCCTGGAAGACCAAATATTAAGATTTTCATAAATTACTTTCCTTTGCAACATCTCTAACAAGTTGCACGTCATTAGTCTGTCTCTTGAATCTCACAGCCCAATGTTGTGGATCCATAATATTATATATTAGTCCTAGCTGCTCGTCATTAAATTTTCCGAGCATCTCTTTTCCGCTTTTGCAATTAAGCACAAGCCACGGACTAATCTTTCCATCTTTAATGTGCCATACTGCTCTATTCAAACTTACGTAATTAAAATAATGATTCCATACACTATTGTTTTCTTTTGCCCATTCAACCATTGTATTAACGCTACGCTCTAGCGCAGTTTCAACACCTTCTTTTTTAATTAAGTCAATAGCGTACGATTCATACATTTCTTCTCGACACCATTGGTCAAGTTTAACTCCGCTAGTTACAACATAATTAATATACTTCTCAGGATACAACGGCTTTACATTTGACACAAAGCTACCAAACTTTACAAATGCATTATAGTATTGACTTTTACAAAACTCTTCGTATGTCTTATCCTTCTTTGCTCCTGCACTTAATTTGTAGAATTGATTAAACGCAATGTACCCTAACTGAACACGCTTCTCGCCTTTTTGTAACGCCCTGCGCTTTTGTTCGCACATATGCACCATGAGAGTTTTCTCACGAGTATATCCTGTCTTACAATATTCGCAGACGTATGGTTTAGAGTTTGATGTCAATGTCGTGATCTTCTGCAAGTTGTTTGAGTTCTTTTTTAGTAGATATTCCAGCAAGTTGTTCAACCTCTTTCATTTTCATATTAGGATATACTTGAGATAACAATTTAATTGCTGCGTTATTGTTTGCATCCTTTTTCTTAAAACCAATATAAGGATGATATTCAATCTTGCCAGTTGCTCCGCTGGTACACAACAGTTGCCACATCAAATGAGGATGCCCGTTTTCTTTGCCAACGCCAATGTCGTTAAAATTTTTATTATAATATTCGTTAGTCTTAAAAACAGCAAGCTCTTGTTTTTCTCTGCTTCCTTGTACAGCACTAACATATCTATTCAACAACCAAAAGCTAACTTGTTTGCGTTCTTCGTCAGATAGTTCTTTCCAAACGCTTTTAGCGTTCATGTCAATTGCTGCAAGTATGTCTTTTATTGGGAGTTTTTCTTGTGCCATACGTCAACGTCCTCAGGTGAATTAATCTCTATACCATTAAAGTATACAGGATGTGTACCAATAGAGCAACCGTTTTTGAGCCAACGAAGTTGTTCTAATTGCTCAATACTTTCTTCAGCAGTAATGCTTAGTGTAGGATAACGCTCAAGTGCTTCACGACTATATCCGTATACACCTAAGTGGTGCTCGCCGTAAGTAAAGCCTCTACCAAACCATAGTGCTTGATTCTTTCCTAGTACCATTTTAACTGTGTTAGGATCTGACTTTAATTCAGGAGCCATATCAGTATGCACAGTTGTTACGTCTGCATACTTTAAACCGTATGCTACAGTTTCGATGATACGTGCAGTAATGTCTGGCATATCACCTTGTACATTTATAAAGTGCGTGTACTTGTCAAAGAAATCATTTTGTATTGCTCCTGCACATCTTTCTGTACCATTTGCATAGTCTGTTTGATCAATCCAACAGTTGCCTGCATTAAATAAATTAAAGATACGCTGATCGTCTGTGAGTACATAAACATCATATCCTGTTTTGCGACAGCGTTCGTACACTCTGCGTATCATAGGAATGTTGTCCAGTGCTGCTAACGGCTTTCCTGGAAAGCGGGTGCTACCATAACGTGCAGGAATTAGTATTGCTGTATTCATTTTAATACTCTACTGATTGCAACAATATCTTCTACTACACTTTCAAAGTCTTCTAGTCGCAACATATTAGGCCCATCACTGGGTGCATTGTCTGGTTCAGGATGTACTTCTAAAAAGAAATTCCTAATACCCAGAGCACATGCTGCACGAGCCAAGCCAGGAACATAATCGCGATTCCCGCCGCTGCTACTTCCGTTGCCGCCTGGTTTTTGTACACTGTGCGTGGCGTCCAGTACAATAGGACAATTAAAGTTATCAAGCATATAGTTAAGGCCGGTGAAATCAACAACCAAAGTATTATATCCAAAGCTAGTTCCCCTTTCTGTGATCCAAACTTCTTTAGCGTCTTCACACTTACTTAGTATACCTGCAACGTCCCACGGCGCAAGAAACTGTCCTTTTTTAATATTAACAATTTTATCTGTTTCACAAGCACGTTGAATCAAATCTGTTTGGCGACAAAGGAAAGCAGGAATCTGCAACACATCAACTGCGTCTGGATATGCTCCCATTGCATCAATTTGTCCTCTAGTGTGTACGTCAGTAAGAGTTTTTAAACCAGGAATTTCTTGCTTCATAATTTCAAAGTCTTGCATAGTTCTTGCAAGACCAAGGCCGCGCCTGCCGTTTACACTAGTACGATTTGCTTTGTCATAACTGGCTTTGAAGTAATATTCAATGCCGTACTTGCTGCAAACCCTTGCACAAGTTTCCGCAATTTCTATACTCTGCTCTAGTGTCTCGTGTTGACACGGTCCTGCAATAATTCTCATTTTTCGTCCTTTACTACGTAATACATTGTTACTAATTGATCTAATAACTTTTCTAATGTAGGATGTTCTTGAGCAAGCCTACATAAATCTTGCCAATCACTGTATGACAATAAATCACCTTGTGCCTTAGCTACTCCGGCAGGGTCGCCACCTACTATCCAACGCGGTATAGTATTGTGTGGAGGGTCACGATAACGAGCGTAGACAACACCGTCGCTACGCTCGTATATCAATGCTTCACCTGGAAGAAGTTTAGGCATCTTGTTTTGCGCTACTAAGGCAACCAAACACAATAGTAGCTACTGTGCCTACATAAGGCACAAGCACTGTTAGAATCCACCAAGTGTTAAGTCCAGCATCACGCAAACGTTTTACAGTTACAGCAAGCACTGCCCACAATGAACCAACAAGGGCAATTAATGCAACAAGGGCACCGAGTGCTCCTGCGCCTTCTAACATTGCCATAGCAAGAATTAATACTAGAATTGAAACAATATGTACTGCCCAATACTCTTGACGCTTTGCTATGCCGTTAAAATTAAAATATTCTTTCATCATTTTTTACTTTTACTTTCTACTTGAGTGCCTGAAGTGCGTCGTTTAATATCATTGTGATTAAACTCTGCCCAATACAATTCAAATGCAACGCCATCTTCGATGCCTTCAAACTGATGAATCTTACCCGGCTTAACTTGTGTAAATTCACCTGGGCCTAGGATAGTTTCATCAACTAACCCTTGATCGTCTTGCCATACACGTATAAGCATCTTGCCTGACTCAACAAAGAAGCCATTCCATTTAAATTCGTGTTCATGTTCTGAACATTTAAATCCTGCTTTGTATTCGATACGGTGAAATTCTAGTACGCCATTTGCGTGAATCAATTCCGTTGATCCCCAAATTTTGCCTGCTTTAATACTCATATTGTTTCCTTACATTAAATTCGTATAGTCGATCGTTTCACTTTGTCTACTAATATCTTTTACAAAGAATGCACACAAAGGATTTTTTCCTTCTGTAATAGGTACGCTTAAAAGTTGCCCGTTTTTCATTTTAGGAAAGTACCACTTAACATCATTATAAAAATTAATAACTCGTAGTGTTCCAAATTCAAACTTAAAACTCTTTAGAGGATTAAAAAGAAATGCTTCAAACCCTCTATCGTTAATTGAAGTAAGTGGTAATACTTCTAAGTCGTTTCCGCTAGTACTATCTCCAACTGCAATGTGCCAATCAACTGGCATCATTACTTCGTGTCCGTTAATCTCTAATACTATTGCAGGAGCACTAAAACTCTCTAAGAAAATAAGCGGAACGAAAAAGAAATCTGGTTCTTTAGGATCGCTATTATCTAATACGCTAAATCGCACATCCTCGTCTAGCTCATCAGGTAGATTGTTGAGCATAAAGCATTCATTATCTAATGTTAATATTTTCATTTAATTCCAGTCTATCTTTTCAATTGTAAATGGATACTGTGCTTCAGTATAAAATTTCTTACGCTGAGTCAAGTGTCGCTTCGCAAACTTACACGTTGATGTTAAGTCCCATATTTGTACGAAGTCTTTGTCCTTTGCCTTACGAACGCCTCTACCAATACTTTGAATTACTCTAACAAAACTTTTGCCAGGCTCAAGGAGCACAAGATTAAAGATACGAGGTATATTAAGCCCAACCGCCGCAACACCATACGTTGCTATAATAACTTCGTTAGTGCCTTCTCGGATTGTATCGTAGGTTTCCTTTCTGTCTTTTACTTTAACAGCACCACTAACAAATGTACTACCTGGAATCATTTCAGCTAATGCCTGTCCAGCACTAATTCTATCTACAAGAATAAGTGTGTTGCCTGTTTGCGATACCTTGTTCATCATCTTGCCAATGTATTCTAATCGTTCAGTATTAGTTGTTAGGTATTTTAATTCGCTTTGATAATCAGTATGCACTACGGTATCAATTAGCTGACACACATTAACATGACACTCTGATAGCACGCCTTTGTCTTGTAATTCTTTTGCTGTAATCTGTCCGATTACTGGGCCTAGGCTTGCGTGAATACTTTCAAACTCAAACTTCTCTTTAGGCACTGTTCCAGTTAGTCCCCAGCGAATAGGAGCATTGCGTAAGTTGCGTGTAAGCAAACTCTTTAGAACTTCTGCTTTGGCCTGGTGTACTTCGTCGACAATGACTGCGCTAACACCGTCAAGGAACTCTGCAAGTGATAACACTGCGCTTCCGTCCTTGTGCTTCTTGTCGAGAATATTTAAACTCTGCCAAGTGCAAATAGTGTGAGTCTTACCGAGATTCTTTCTGTCTCCGAAGTACACCCCAACATCGAGTCCACAGTTGATGTAGTCTTCTTCAGTTTGTTCAACAAGTGATTTGTTAGGAACAATAACAAGACTACGTCCATACGGTTCAACCATATGCGATAATGTTGCTGTAGTAATTGTCTTGCCTGCACCGGTAGCAATCTGTTGTAAGCTCTGTGGGTTAGCAAGGAAGTTATTAATTGCTTCTACTTGATAGTCACGCAACATGATAAGTTCACCTTCAGCAGGATGACCTTTAGGCCACCTAACATCTTGGTCAGCCCAATAGCGCTCTGTTACTGGTGTAAAGTTTAGTTTAACCGGATGTCTATTATCTTGAATGTCTACTATTTCGACATTATTTTTTGCAAGAATATCACAAACAACATCAAGATGATTGACGTAGCCTGTACCGCCAATGCCAAAGAAAGCAACTTTACCGTCCCATCGTCCCAGTTTATACTGGGGCATGTGTTTAGCATAAGGCACTTCAAATTTAAGAGCATTGGCGAGCTTTCTTCGTACATCTACTTCTAGTCCTTCTAGTTTGATGTTTACTTCATCTTCAATAATTAATCTACAACTTGCCATTAAAGTTTCTCTATCTTTTCGGTTGAGCCATATCTAGTGAATGGACTAACATCAGTGTCATAATGAATAACTAAATCTAATTCATTCAAGTATGCATCTATTTTAGTAGAACGTATACTGCCCATTAGTATTGCAGCCGCTGGGCGCCAATTAGATTTTAATAGTGTCTTTGACATTTTATTAACATTAGTATACACTATTTTGGAATTATTTGCAAGAGGATTATTAATATTATTATCTTTAATATATTGATTAAACTCTATGTTTTCCGGTGTGTCGTTTTCTTTTCTATACAACGTACACACATCTTCGTTGCCGAATATATTTCTAAAACTTTGATGTACTAATTGCAAGTTATCAAAATCTGTAAAATCATTTAGGCATATTAGTAACGGATATCTATTAAGTTCTAAAATAGATTCTGCTACACGATTAAATGTATGTTCATTACTATTAACTAGTACTTGCGAGCATGAACGTTTTACGATCTTTTGACTAAGTGATGTCAATTTGCTTACGCTACTATTCAAGTCAGCATCATCGAAGTGTTGAATTCCGAAGAGCTGACTTCTGTCTTTATACAATGCTAAGTTATCACTATCAGGCTCGCCAATAGAGGATATCATATAGTCAATTGCCTTGTCATGCAGATTTTTTAATTTAAGTCCGTATATACCAGGAACATAATCATTTTTATTATTATTCATTGTTTCTAATACACTATATCGTTTTAATAGTTCTGAATCAATTTCAAAACCTTTATCTTTTAATTCTGTTATTACTTTGTATAGATTTTTTTCACTAAACATAAAGTAATGTGTTTTTTCTACTTTGTCGTATAGTTTTCGATCTTCAATACAGGATAACGTTTCTATTACTGAAATTAATTTTTTATTAAATGTAAATCTTACAGCAATGTATGGATGATTATCTTTTTCGACAATCTTCATCCATCGTGCTCGATCTATATGTCTAATAGGAATACGTGTATGCTCAACTGCTTCAAATATAGGATATTCTAATGCAGTAAATTGTTCTGCATATGATAGTAGTTTTTCTTTCACGACATCATATTGTCTATCAGTTAGACCAACACCTCTATGCACTTGGCGTGCAATGCTATTAAGAATAGTAAAGTCACTGGGTTGCATAGTAAAACTTTGATTACCTGCAAGTCCAGTTAACAGTTCAAGATATGATTCAATTGTTTTCTCAGCCATACAAGTAGTATAACGTATTACAGCTGATCTGTCAAGCGTTTAAGTGGAATACCTTGTGAAATTTCTTCTATAGTCCATTCAGTGTGTGCATAGTCGTTTAGCCATTGTTGTCTATCTGGCATTAACGGATTTTCTATATCGTGTAGAAAGTCAATGTCATTACCTACATCATACGCTAACGAGCTGGTGCCCACAAACGCTGGAACTCCGTTGAGTATGCTGTGTATACCCGGATTGCTACTGTAGCTTACAGTAGCGTGTACGTTGTTAAAAGACATATCAAAGTCATCATATGTACCATTTAACTTTACAGGATTTTGTCTATATACATTTTTAAATTCTCGTTCAATGTGCATCAAAGGACATCGAGGATGTGGTCGAAATATTATAGCCCTATCTGAGAATCTTTGTATGCTTTCGATCGTCCGCATAACCCATTCCGACATACGTGGCATACCTTGCCACTGCAAGCTCTTGTCGTGTTGTCCGCATATAAGGATGGAGGAGCCTTCCGTTTGCCATGACTGGAGCGATAATCCCAAAGCATTAGCCCTACTGCTGTCGTTATTATTAGGGCCAAAATAAGCATCACGATTAATACCATTGAGTCCTACCTTCCATGTTGTGCCGCGGTTGATTCCGCCAACTTCTAATACAATTACTGGTTTCTTTTTGTTCTGTGCGTTCTTCCAAACAAGTTGGTTTTGAGCCATTCTTCCGTTAAACAGTACGCTCCAAATAACATCAACGTCGGAGTCATTGCTATTATCGTCAGTGCTAAAACCAAGGGCGCGACAACCCTCTCGAAAAGCATCAAAGACAGGTTTGCTATTAAGTGCGCCATATTGTGTCCATAAACTAAATTTCATCTGTTAAATACCATATAGCATATTTACACGAGGAACACAATGTCAGCAATAACTGTGGTAACAACATTTCACCCAGCAGGGTTAACAACATATGGACAAAGATTTTTAGATAGTTTTGCAGCAAAGGTTGACAAACGTATTAAATTATTAGTGTATGCAGAAGATTGTAAACCAATTAATCCCGATCCAAGTCGTATTGAAATACTTGATGCCCGAACAGCACTTCCAAAATTAAATGCTTTTAAAGAACGCTGGAAAGATGTACCCAAGGCAAACGGTATTCCGCCGGATGATATTAAAGCAAGGCGTCCTAGAGATTGGAACAAAGAATTTAAATGGAACGCTGTACGCTTTGCTAATAAGACATATGCAGTGTATGACGCTTGTGAACGTAGCAAAGGATGGTGTGTATGGATGGATGCAGATAGCTTTATCCACAGTCCTTGGAGTTACGAAGAGTTTAAAGATCTACTTCCTAGCAATGCTTATATTACATATGTTGGTAGAGGTAAAGGATCTCAGACTTGGCCGGAGTGTGGGTTCTACGGTATGAATCTAAATCATCCTGTGTGTCATAGTTTCTTAGAAGACTTTGAGCGTATGTACGAAGATGCTGAGAACGGTATCTTTACCTTAGAAGAATGGCACGACAGTTATGTGTTCGGTGAGCTACTAAAGAAGTATAGTGAATTTCCATCGCATGATTACAGTGCAGAAATGTATCTTAAAGAAGCAAAGACTGGTGGAGGCGGACATCCGTTAATTAATGGTCCACTAGGCAAGTGGATGGACCATATGAAGGGTGTTCGTAAAGAAGAAGGTCGTAGTCGGTCAAAAGACATCATGGTAAATAGAACTGAAGACTACTGGAGTAATAAGTGAAGCCAATTTTATTTAAAGTAATGGAAAGCATTATAGGCAATGCTAAGTGTGAATTCATTGGAGAGATCGGAACGCACAAGGGAGGTACTGCAAAACAATTTATTAATTTCTTTGCTCCTAGAGTTGAAAAACTAACGTACCATGGATATGATGTATTTGACTTTGGAATAGATAATGTTGAATTCCACAAAGGCGAACGCAATGGTAAAGCACCTGTAAAATTAACTACTGCAAATATTACTTTTGATAAAGTTAAACGAAAACATCAAAATATAGATATTAAATTGTTTAAAGGATTTACAACTGATACCTTAGAAACTACTATATTTGATTTTGTATATATTGACGGTGGTCATAGTTACGAAACTGTAAAGCACGATTATAGTAAAGTTAAAGACAGTAAAATTATTGTGTTTGACGATTGCAAGATTCCCGGAGTTCGGCAAGTAATTAATGAAATTAAAGAATCTGGAATAGACGTCGAAATGGTTACTACTCCGTCAAAGCACATTTGGGCAGTTGTTAGGAATTAACGTACTGCCTCATATGACGCCAGGCACTGCCGTCTTCTAGTTCACTGAACTTCCAATGAAACATACTAATACGTTCTAGCCAATGCTGTCTGTCAAACTGTTGTGGTGATTCTAACTTCTCAAATCCAAGATGTGCTACTTCGGCACATTGACTTTTAGTAGCGTCTGTAATAAATGCGCTGTATCCCATAATAATAGGTCCAACAATGCTACTGCTATTATGATTAACAACAGCATGACAATTTTGTAAATCTTCTACTATTGTTCGGTTAATAGGGCTTACGGTAACATGTTTAATTTGATTTAATAATCGCTGTATTTGAGGAGATCTTCTATTAGTTTGATTATCACTAGGATGCAATCTTACAATAATAGGTCTGTCAGAATGCACTCGTATTTTCTTACAAGTATCTAAAAGCCATGTATCTAAATTTACCTTACCCATGCTCCATCCGCCGTTGCGTTGAGCACAAATAAGAATATGCCTACCGCTAACTTTTGTATCTTCTATTTTGATGTTTAAGTCTTTAGATATTTGTTGCCAACGACTAGAGTCTATACTATCATCAAAATAGTTTCCTGTATTAGGAAACACTCCATCAAAACTGTATCTTAAATAATGGTGGTTGTTTTGATTATTAGCGTAAAGAAATAAATTAGAATCAGCAGTACATACGTGTGTATTGTCAGTGCGATCAATTACACGCTGTCTTAATTGTAAGTGAGGTAAATTTTTTCCGTGCTCGTGCTGCCAACCTTGTATCATGCCTACATCACAATGCTGTAAATTAAATCCCCGATGTAATATTCCTGTATCGCCTGCTGCATTTACACCTTGTGTAAATTTTTTTAAGATATTAAATTTTTCTTCGCTTTTGTTTTTAGCAGGAATTACATTGTAATAACTAACGACCTTCATTGACTATGCTCCAAGCATACCCGTTCATCATCTCAGCTCGACTAAATTGACAATAGCTAAGATGTGCCATTAATGCAGTCATTTCATCTTTATCTGGAATATGCAATTTTTCAACATCAGCTAGACTAGTATTGCATACCATAGACGCACAATTAGGTCCTAGTGTAATAGCAGGCTTTCCTACCATTAGTGCTTCTAGTGCTGCAATACTATTGTATGTAATTAAGCAATGAACATTTTGATCAAGAGCTGCTTCTAAAGAATTATTTGCAATTCGATCTGTACGCACCGGTTTAAGTCTAACTTCAATTGGTCGATCAGTATATTGTTTTAACTGTTCAGTTACAGATTGAATCCATTCTTCTGGACTAGGTTGATTAAATAATTTCATTACTTTGTCACTTGGCGGAACTAATAAAATTTTCTTGCCATCTCTAAACTTCTTATATTTCCAACTAAGCAATCTATCGTGCGGGCGTTCAATAATAGGTCCTAGATTTTGTAAGTTATTCTTTGTAACTCTGTGCCAACCTTTTGATTTGCTTTTACTGTTTCCAAAGTATCCAGTATCAATGGCATAAAAATCTCTACCAGTATTCCAGCAATGGACTACTGCTTCTCTGCTGCTTTTACCAACACCTCTAATAATCAATGGTGACGATGTATTTTGTTCAGCCTCCCATGTACTTAATTTTCCGTTAACACCAATGCTTAACGCTTCTAAATATTCATCGTATACATAAGATTTATTATTGTAATTTAAATCATCGTTAAATATTGCAGCAACTTTGTGTGTCTTACTTTCTTGAAATTTGTTTTGGATAATTGCCATTGCCTGTTCCTCTGTGTATCCGTAATATTGACCAGTGGGATCAATTGTTGAATATGCTAATGCTTTGATTGGTTCTTTTAAATGATCAGGCAACGTTAAATCCATAACTGTTTTAGTACCTGTACGTTCATTTACTAATTTTACTGCTGTATTATGTTCTTCTTTTAATAGGTATTGTCTTTCGGCACGATAATATTCACTTGCATATTCACAATCATAATATTCTTTAAACCAAGGACCACCTTCTGTGTAGTGTAAGAACTTTGGCTTGCCGTCTTTAGGTTCTTTATACCAGCCTACTAACCAATTCCATTCGTGGCTTAAACTACCTATTTCGCTATCTTTTAACCAACTAAATCTATGCAAATACTTGCCATCTATCTTTGGATCATTAACAAATTCTTTAGTAAGTACACTATTGCTAGGATGTGAACAATTGATTAACATCATACTTGACCAATTTTTACGTGGATATACTGTTTGCTTTTGCCCATCCATTTTAACTCCTTCTTTAGGAGTGTAGTCGTGATGCGCACACATTACAGCAAACTTATCATTGCGTTGGGCAAATAATTTTTTAACGTCTTCTAATGCCACAAAGTCACAATCAATAAACAATGCCCATCCATTAAATCCCATCATCTCAGGTACAAGGAATCGTGTAAATGTAAATTCCGTGCTAGCTAGTTTATCTTCGTCTCTCCAATATATACGATTTCTTTCACGTAACTCTTTTTGTTTTAACGGAATAACTTCAATAGGAACACTTGCAGTCTCAAGTAAACTGTACTTGCAGGTTTGGTATGCTATATCTTCTCTGCTGTCCCAGCCTACGAAAATCTTTAAAGGTTCCATTAATCTCTTCTCTCTATATCATCTTCTGTGAGTGTTACACCCATCCAAACTTCTACAACTCTAGCAGTTACATCGCCTATGTTAGTTGCCTTGTGCCATGTTCTATGAGGAATATCAATACTGCTTCCGGGATAGTATGTTTTAGATTTAGTATCTCCATTTTGGTACTCTAAATCCATACGTATAATACCTTCAACAACATGCCAGTGCTCTGAGCGTTTAGAATGGCGTTGGTCGCTTAGTGCTTTGCCTGCGTCAAATTCAAGTTGTTTAACTTGCCAACCATCGCCTTTGTCTAGCACAGTGTATCTGCCCCATGCACGTTCTGTAGTAGGTTGGCCCCATTCTTTAAGAATCCAACTACTTGAATTTTTCTTATCCTGGCCGCCTACTCCGTAAGCAAAACTAACTTGGCCTTCGTCATAGTAATGGCGCTCTTCAGGAACATTACCTTGCTTGCGATCGCCACCGTTAGCAAATATAACTCGTAGATCAGGATCGTAGTCTCGGTCTCTTAACACTTGTTCAATTGCATTTGATGCTGTTCCGTCACTATCGTCAAATGCAATTACTTCGTCTACCATTGACAAATTGCCAACAATGGCAGCACGTTCTTGCCAAGGCATAAAAGGACGACCCTTCTTTTGAGTAAGCCAATTATCGGAATTTAATCCAACTACTAAACGATCGCCTAGTGCTTTTGCTGCTTTGAAGTAGGCAAGGTGCCCGCTATGTAAAGGGTCAAACCCTCCTGTGACTAATACTACATTGTTCATGTAGATATTTATATGCGTAGTTTATATAAATTATTTTTTATGAAAATTATTTTCTACAAGTTTCATTTTTTAAAAACCAATCCGTATTTTTTAAAAAATTTACGTTTCATTGAACTCTTTTTTCTAAGTTCTTTTGTTAGTCTTTGATTAAAAGTAAATCCGTATTTTTCAAATATTGCTATCCAGTATTCTTCCGTATTGCAGTTTACATGATGATGCCCTGGAGTATTAGGAGGAGCAAATGTCATGCAAACAGTTTTTCCTGAAGAAAAAGTTTGCATAAAATTATCTAGATATTTTTCTTCCACATGCTCAACAAACTCACAACTCCAAACTAAATCGAAACTTTTATCAAATGTCAAAGGGCCGTTTGTATAATCGTGTATGCAAACTTTATTTGGATTTTTTCTTTCAACTTTAAAGTCTCCATCTACTCCTTGCACATCATATCCCAACGATAACGCTTCGTCAAGCATGCCTCCTGGACCGCAACCAATATCTAAATAAGATGTAGCACCAGCTTTTTTAAAATACTCTAAAATGTTTTTATCGATGTGAGTTATGCCGCAATGGCCTCCTAAATGTGTTGGTAAATTCATAATACTTCCTTTAAATGACTCCACATCAAGCCGTTTGTAATTTCTTCATTATTCCAAATTGTGTATGCAATTTTATTACACCAAGTACTTATGTCAATATTATAATCCAGGGATTCAATTTTCGATAAATCCTTGTGTCCTATATCATATGCACTTGAGGTAGAACTTAATGTAAAAATAGGGATTCCTTTTTCAACTGCTTCAACTGCACTATTACTGCTATAGGTAACAACACAATATGCATTATTTAGATCTTCTTCTAATCCTTTGCCGCCATTTAATGTAGTCGTAGAATTATAATTTTTACTAACACTTATATTTTTATATGCATTGTTTAAATTCTCTTCTAACGCATAAAAAGTTTTTGCACCAACCGGATGAGGTCTAACTACAATAGGTCTGTCAGTATACCGTCTAATAATTTTAATTTGCTCAATTATATAACTATCGAACGAATTGTATCCTGCATTATACATTTCTATTAATGCACTGTCTTTCTCTAATTGTCCCATTATAAGAATACTGTCTCCAGGACTATTCCAGTCAGCAAAAGATATGCCTGTATCTTTTTGTATTTTGTTCCAGCGATAATCATCTACATTGTTATTGTTAAAATTACCAATGCCGTTTTTATAACTGGTCCAGCCCCAACGTTTATAATTTGGCAGTTGTCTTACCGCACCCTCTTCGCATACTAAAAAAGGTTTGTTAGAATCCAGTATAAATTTATAGATAGGGTTAAGTTTATTATTAAGATAAGGGTTATAAATGTTAAACTGCACATATACATCTATATTAGCAGAAGTATATCTATTAGAGGTCATTAATGTATCCGGGCTAAATCCTTTTGCCCAACCTTCTAAAATTTTTCCTTTGTTTAATTTTTTAGTATTAAAAATTATCATTTAACAAAGTTTTAATTAATTTATCACCGTGATTAGAAATCCAATCTTTGTATAACTTTCGATCAGTTTCCATATTAGAATTAACTTGGTTATAAGTTTCATCTAAAGATGTTTTTCCTGTTGACCAGTGTACGTGTTCAACTACAATATCTTCACGTAATACAATACAATTTAATCCTTCGCCGATGTATTGCCAGCTGTCATCTAAGAAAAAATGTTTAGTAGCAGGATGCCCAAACCAACCAACTGCTCTTACTAAATCTCCGCCACAAACAGGATGTGTGGGCAAATGTTTCTTTTTCTGTTTACCTAAGTCATCAGGATGGGCAATTTTACGTAAGCCTGCTTCTTCAACAAGCTGTTTGTCCCAGTAGTTAGTACGAGGAACAATATCATCTGCTCCTAATCCGTACCAATCTTCGTTAGGATACTTATGAAACATTTCTTCCATTGCTGCTTTAAGTCCTTCCCTAGGACCAACAACTACTTCAAATGTATTAGGATAATCTAACGCAAGATATTCTTCTAACTTAGGATCATCGTCGTCTAATCTAACGTAGACTTTGCTACTGCCTTTAGTTGCAATATATGCTTCTATAAATCTTTTTAAGTTGTGAGGACGACCTCTAGTTGGTAAACTCCACATTATAATAACCCCGGGTTTGCTGTTAAACTTGCAGTACTGATATTGTTACCTTCTGCATAAAATGGATGCAATCTTGCTATAGTCGGCACTGTAGTCTTAAGATTAACTATCCTTGAATTAATTTGTTGATCTGCAGGACGATGACCGTTTACATTAATAAAATTAATAAGTTTTTTAGCAGCGTGAGGCTTTATTATATAAGAGTATGCACCTTTAAAATAATCTCTTAATCCGTATTTTACTACCTTTATAGGATTATTAGTATAATCTTCTACAGTTACTTTTAGATCTTTTTCTAAATCTAAATCACTATTATAAGTTCTGCTATACGGATCCAGTCTATCTAATTTTAGTACATCATCAAACTGATCTAATAATAGCGGATCAATCGGTCGTATTAAGTAACCGTCATGTTCTAGAATAACAATAGGTTCATTTAACTCTATACACTTTTGCCAAAGATAGTAATGGCTAAAAAAACATCCAACTACACCTAGTCTATCTTTTTTAAATTTTCCGTGTTTTTTTATATTTGTGTTCTTGTAATGAAACTCTGCATCATTGCCGTTTATTGCTTTAAAATATTCAGGGCGAAGTCCATATTTTACAGCTTGAAGCAAACATTCTTCTGCCATTTGACAAGAATGTTTGTTTTCTTCTAAGCGAATAATAAAACTCTTGATCACAGACTTGCGTCTTCCATTCCTGCTACACGTAGTTTAACTACGTTTGTAATCTGCCATTGCTTTTGATCAAGTGCTTTAAGAACGCCTAACCACTTGTTGCGCATTAGTGCAAATTCGTTAATAATCTTTTCATAGTCAACAACATCTGCTTCGCCATCGACATAACGTTCTACGTCACGACTTGACAAAGCACGTTGATAGTTTTCAAGATATTTTTTAAAATACGAGCTACGCAACCTACGTAGCTCGATATTTAAATAGTTGAGGATAGCTTCAATCTCTTGAAGTTGATTAAAGCGTTGTTCAACAATGCCTGGCATTTCAGCCGCCGCACGTTCTACATTACCTTTGAGTTTTACCTCTTGTTTTGCAGATAACAATTCGTTTTCATAATGCGCTACTGCATCAGGAATTTTAGAAATGTCACGCGATACGTCTGAATACCAGCCCATTATTAGTCCTCATCTTCCCATGGATCATCTTGTTCGTAATTTTCTTCATCAATGTCTAAGAAGTAATTAATTGCACCGTCTAGTACTGCATCTGAACCTAGCGTACTAGTTAGTGTATCATCTGCTACACCGTAGTCAGCTAACAAATCAACGAACCGCTCGGCTGCAAGTTCTTGATTCTTTTTATCAATGTACTCTTTAAATAAAGTCCACACTTCTACAATTTGACTTTCATCCATGGATTATTCCTCGTAAGTTTCTTCGATTAAATCAGTTGTATCATTTTCTACAACATCGTCGGTATTTACCACTGCTGCTGTTTTTTCATTGTACTCTGACATAATCATGTCCAATTTAGGACCGATCCATTGCTTACGATAATCAAGATGTTCAACGCCTGCTAAGTCAACGTACTTGAGTCGATTGCCTTGCTTTTCTAACAAGCCTTTCTTCTCAAACAATTCAACTAGACCTGAATAAGGATTCATACCAGTTTCATAAGGAATCTTAACCTGCACACCTTCGAACGGTTTTGCATAGCGTGTCTTCATTACTTTACAACCAGCACGGATGCCCATTACTTCTGAGATCTTATTGCCGTCTTCATCTTCTTTCAACTTCATCTTCTTCATTGCAACAACAATACTTGATGCATAGATAAAGCCTGAGCCGCCGCTGATCTTATCGTCTGGATCAAACATATCTTGTGAAGCATATGTGTGGTTAGTACAAACTAAGCCTACATTGTAGCTACCAATCATGTTTACAGTATTGCGGACTAATGAAGTTAGTGCTTTAGGCTTACGGCCCATATCACCCTTCATATCACCCTTTTGGAACTGATCAACGTCAGTAGGCGTTAACAGCATACCAAGTGAGTCAATTACAAACAATACTTTAGGACGATCTTCTTCAGCCATTGCTTTGTAATCTGTCATGAAAGTTGAGATAGTTTTCGCTACATCATCAATCATTGCCATATTAAGTTTAAGCAATTTATCTTCGCCTGTTTGCACACCTAGTGCATGCAACCAAGTTTCATCAAGTGCATTCTCTGAGTCAATTAGAACTACAAAGATACCTTGATCTTGTGCGTGTTTGATAATGTTTCCTGAACAGAAATAACTCTTACCTGCTCCTGATTCACCTGCAAACACAGTTACCTTACCTAGCGGAACACCTTTGTGAAAGTCGCCACTGATAAGAAAGTTTAATGCGTATGATCCTGTTGAAATCCAATCAGTAGGATCGTTAAATCCAGCACTCACGCCTGAGATACTTTTAGTCAAGTCCTTACGAAACTTGCTAACGTCAAATGATTTAGCCATGTTTTCTCCTAATATAAAAAGCGGCAAAGGCTGTAGACTTGTTTTTAAAAATACAAGCCTACAGCGTTGTTTTTACTGACCTTGACGTGCGCGGATCATTGCTAGAATGTCTTGTGCGCCGCCGGCTGCTGGTGCTGCTGCTGGAGCAGATTCTGCCGCTACTTCTTCGTTAGACTTAAAAGGAACGTCATCTTCTACTGCTGGAGCAGGTGCTGCTTGTGCTACTGGAGCACTTTGACTCACAGCAGTTGCGCCTGCGCTTGCTGCTACTTGCGGATCACCAGTACGAGCTGCCATACCGCTTGGACGGAAGTATTGACTCCAGCGATCTGCATCATATGCTTCACCGTCTACTGACGCTTCAAACATTTCTTTGATCACTTTAAGTGCAACTTCATCTGGCTTCTTAGGAAGGAAGTCATTCATGTTGTACAAGCCATGTGTGTTAATTGCTTGCATTTCTGCATCACTCAGTGGACGCTCACGACGTGCCCAATTGCTTGTGCCGTAGTCTGCGTAGCCACCTTTAGATGTCTTGTTAAGACGGAAGTCAACACCAGCAGTGTAATCTGTTGGCAATTCTTCCATATCTGGATCCATCAAAGCTGCTTTGATGATCTGGAATACTTGAGGACCAATAATGAATCGACGAATTGGATTCTCTGGCTTTTCTTCTTGTAACGGATTGTCAGTTACAAAACCTTGGAAAATGTATGAACGCTTTTTCCAGTACTTACGACCCATATCTTCCAATGAAGGATCTTTAAACCAACCACGTACTTCTGAAAGGATTGGGCAAGACTCTCCGTACATTTCCATACATGGAACTTGTACTTGTACAGGGCGTGAATCAGTTTCACCTTTAATACCTGCAAATGGAAGTTTGATAATCAAACGCTCTTTCCAGAAGAAAGTGTTTTCAGTATCGCCATCTGGAAGGAAACGCATCGTTGCTGATTCGCCTTCTTTAATATTCCAAAATGGGTAAATTGCGTTGTCGCCGCCGGACGATTGTCCGTTGCCGCCTGTGCGGGCTTCTTGTTCTTTGAGCTTTGCTCGGATTTCTGCTAATGATGCCATAGTATATGCCTCCTAAAATGTTATGCCTATGTGCAGTAGCGTTATTGCTACTAGTGCCTTTAAGTGTATAGCACAGTATTAAGTATACTGCAAACTATACAAAGTGTCAAGTCTTTTCTTGAAAAAACTTAGAAAATCAACTAGGTATTTCAACCTAGTAAATTATTTATGCCTTTTTATAGTCCAGCTAATTTTTTAATACTTGTTAAGTCTTCCGATTCTCTTCTTAGAGCTCTTAGTGGTGCATCATCATACGTACTACCTGTATTGCCTTGGCGTCTAGTTTGACGTGGCAAGCTAAATCCTTTCCCGTCATCTTTCTCTGCGCCTGCTTTCTTGCCCTTCATCAACTCGGATGGTGTAGGTGATCCTGCTGCTTTCCATGCATTGATATTTGGTGTACCATCTGGATTAAAAAACTGAGGAGCAAGTTTCATCATTTCTGCTCTATGCTCTTTTTCTGCTCGAGCATTTCTAGCGTCTTGATCTTTCCAACGTTTTTGATTTCTTGTTGCTAAGTCTGCATTAAACTCTTTACGTTTTGCTGCTAAATCTGACGGGCGTCTAATACCATATTTTTTAGCTAACAAATTTCTACGCATCTCTTGTTCACTACTAAACGAAGTCATGCCCATAAGTGCTTCTAATTCGTCAAACTCGTTTTTATAATCATCATTGTATGTACCGTTATTTGAATAACTAGGACGTCTATAACTAGCATCACGCTCCGGGTCACGACCAGGTCGATAATTAACACGCACATCATCGATACCGCCCTCGTCTATTTCCTCGTCTTGTTCAACTGTTGGTTCCATTACGGTTCCTGTCTCTTCAAATCCAAAATCGTCAACTATCGGATTGCTTTGAACATTTAATTCTTCATACTTTGCATTGATTGCTTCGATGAATGCCTTCGCTGGAGTAATATACTGTTCGCCATAGTCTTTTTCTACTGCTGTTAATATTGCTGTTTCACCTTTTGGAAACTGTCCAGTTTCACGATCAAACATACTAAGAACAAATTCAGTAACTGGAGTCTTTTGTTCTTCCACAGCCTTTTCTTCTTCAACTTCGCTATCCTTAGATTCAGCAAACTGACCCATTAGCTCATCAAAACTATCTTCTAGTTGTGATTCATAGCTTTTAAAACCACCTGGAGGTAAGCCACGTGTTCCGCCACTTTGCATATCGCCCATGAAGTAACCAATTTCTAGTTTCTGACCCGGCTTTAATGATCTTGGATCAGTGATGCCGTTTAATTCTAAAATATCTTTTGCACCCGCTTTAGTATCACCGTCATAGTTGCTATCAGCAAATCTATCAGCGATTGACCAAATTGTGTCACCTGGCTTAACTACATATGAATCAGCAGGTTGTGTGTTACCTAAATCTGACGGACGAGCTTTTGGACGAGGACTTGTTGCAGGTGCGCTTGCGCCATCAACATCTTGTGGAATTTCCATACCGTCTTGATAAATGCCGCCGTCTTCTTCACCTAGTAAATCAGCAGCAGTTAGCTCTTTAGCTTTAGTTGCTTCACTTACTAATTTGTAAATGTATGGGAACACATCTGATAATTCTTCATTAAACTGTTTAATAGTTAACTGGTCGATCCAATTTTCTTTTACATCTGCAGGAACATCTTCCATTACTGCTGCTTCAAATGAACCAATTGCTTCTGCATAATAGCTAGGCTTCTGAAGGCTTTCAATTGTCTTTTTAACTGATTTAATACGGTCATTTACAACGTCAGTGTATCCAGCTAAACTTTCTGCCATTACAGCACTGCGGCCCATGTAATTCTTGAACTTGCGGAGTTTGTTCATTTCTTCACTTAGACTAACAATATGTGTACCAAACTCATCAAATGGTTTGCCACCTTCTGCAACGTGACGTGCCATTGCTCTTGCACCACTTAGGTGTTTGAATGGATACATGAATCGTTCGCCGTCTGCGCTCTCAATGTATATCTTTCCAATGCTGCGTGTGCGTCCGCCTGCAATTTCTGTGTTAACGCTTTCAGTGTGCTTAACAACTAGCCTTGCGCCATCTACCTTTTGATAGCTTACACGGTTCGTTCCGTACATCTTTGATTCACTCATTGTTTCTTCTCCGCGATTTTGTGCTAAAAATTTATAATCTCTTTTGTCAAGATTAGACTTGTTGATGTTACGTGTATCAAATGTCATTAATCGTTTCTTGCTAAACTGTCTCATTTCCTTTAAGAAATTGTACCAATTCTCTTTTGTAACGTCATCTTGTTCTGATACAAAACTATCACTGTACATAATTTCGACGCTGTTTTCGCCTAAACTTACACTTACTTTTCCTAAGTTTATATCACCTTCTTTGTAATCAAAATCAAAGAATCGTGCATCTGTAGGAACGTTGGTAACTTTGCCTTCAGCATCACCTAAGGTAACACTTGGAAAACGTCCACGTATCTTATTAAAAAGTTCTTCTGCTATTAGATCTAAATTTTTCATTATAATATATTTATCAATAGTTTGTGCTAATGAAGATCGGCATTGGTGCTTCGTAATCTTCTATATTTTCGGCTTGCGTAAATGTATTGTAGATTCTTGGATCCCAATCTTTTAATACTGCCATCATTCTTAATGCAAGTAATGTAGCACTTATTAAATCATCTGACTGGCCTAGTTTTGCTTGGTAACTAGATCCTGTTGCTACATAGTTTTTAAGCTCTGATATAAATGGCTTACTGTGTATAATCATTTTATCATTTTCAAGCATAGTTTTAAGTCTACTACAGGCAGTAATTTTGCTGCCGTGCGTAGTATTGAAACCTTTACGGAATTTCCTGACGTGTCCTTTTCTAATTGGTTCGCTCACAAATAGACCTGGAATATTCTCTTCACCGAAATCGTTTATAACGAGAAGTGCTGCTTCGCCGATACCGTTGTTTTCAACACTCCAGTAAATTCCGTTCTGGTTTCCTGTTTCCTGCGCAAGATACTTACAGATATCTGCAAGCACTCTTATCTGCCCGGGAATAGCAGTCTGATTATGTTGCCACTCTGCAACTTGTTCGTAACTTGGTAATTCAAATACTTGTATAGCAGCATTATCGCCGCCTGTTCCCATACTAGGATCAAGTGCTACTGCATATGTGTATTCCGAAGTTGGCTTTTTATACCAACGTGTTTGGCCCATATTAACTAATGGTGTGTCACCTGCCATAACAGCAAGTTTAATACTGCTAATTAGCGTTTCGTCAAATACTAGGAATTCACAATCATATTCACGACGGAAACGTTCTTCACCAATGCGGCCAAGTTCTTCTTGTTTCCATTGTTCGTCGCGATCTGGATGTTCTGTCCAGTAACTACGGAAACTATGGAAACCATTAATTCCTACTTCTTGTTCGTTACCGTGTTCATCAAACTTATCTTCTGCTTGTTTCCAAATAGTAGCAAACGTATCTTCGTCACTGTTTGGTGTGCTCGTAAGAATTGCACGACCACCAGTTGCTAGTGTAGGTGATATTGATGTCCAAAAGTCTGTAGCTACGTTAGGCTGTACAAACGCAAACTCGTCACAGTATAGTAGTGATATAGACATACCACGTCCTGTATTACCAGTTGTAGTAGCACTAACAATACGACTTCCATTTTCAAATTCAATTGAGCCTTTGTTGTAGTTTGTAACACCTGCTCTAATATGATCTGGACACAATTCGTAAATATAACGAATACGTTGCATAATCTCTTGCGCACCTGTATACTTGTGTGCAGCAATAAGAATAGTTTGATCCGGATTAAACATTGCGTACCATGCTAGATAAACAGCAGCACAAGTAGTCTTGCCTGTTTGTCTAGGCAACATGTTGATGTTAAAGCGGAAATTGTGATAACTTTTTAGCAAGCGTTCTTGATATTCAAATGGATCAAATAACAACTTACCTTTTACTGGATGTTGTATGTAAGCAAACTTTCGTGCAAAGTACATATACCCATCAAGAGGATCCATACACTTCATGAGGTCAGCAATCTGCGCCTCGGTAAATGTTTCCTTCTTATTTGCTTTCTTAATTAATACGCCGTCTAATGCTTTTGCCATACTACTATTTACTCAAAAAAATAGCGTCCGAAGACGCTATTGAGTTAGCCTCTTTACGGGCTTTAGTTTTTCTTAGCAAGCGCTTCTTCAAGTGCTTTGCGTAAGTCTGATTTAATAGCTTCAACTGCCATTGCATTGTCACCGTCTTGTGCTTTAGCATATGCTTTCTTAGAACGATTAATACCACCTGACAAGTCTTGTGTCATATAGTTGTGATCTTTATATTCTTCTTCTGGAGTATTATCCCATTCAGCAACAACTTCGTCATACTCTGAAGTGTCTTCAACTGCTTCTTCGCTTGCTAATTGCATCATGTGAATCATATCGTCGTGATCGTTTGATGGACCTACGTGCATATCTGCAACTGGAGCAGCTTGCTTTGCACCTGCCAATTGCATCATGCGAAGCAATTCTTGTACATGTTGCTCGCCACTTGCATTAAGTGTTACATTCATTGATACCGGAGTACCTTGTTGTTGAGGCATAGAAGGCATAGGACCACACTCATCTAAGTTTGTATTCTCTGTTAAATTGTTTTTCATACTAAAGTCCTTGCTTGCGTTTTGTTTCGTCTTATTGCCACCGAATAAATTCCTAATTGAATTCCAGTTTTTATCACCTTGTGCCTTACGTGCATCAATAGCCTTTTGTGCTTGAGCGTCACCTGGAAACGGTTTTCCTTGCATGTTCTGATCCCACCATATTTGGTTATCGGAACGTGCTCTTACTGGAGTACCGTCACCTGATTTTATAACATTACCACTGCCGTCTCGCCATACCTTTTGCTCTGGTTCAGGCTTTGGCTGTGCTGGTACTTTGATGTCTCTCATTGCTGTAGGGTCTTGACTTCCACCAAAAGCACCAAGTGCTTTTGCATCTGCATCGGCTTGTACTTTTTTGTTTAGTGCTTCTTGATCTCTTGCTTGCTTTGCAAAGTCTGGCTGTGCCGGCTTGCCTGCATCTGCATTTGCAGGAGTTGGATTTCCAGATCCTGTAGTCGGCGCTGCTGATACTGGTTCAACTTTATTATTAGGTGTCTTAGCTTGATCTAACGGCTTCGGCGAAGTTGACGGTGTCGGAGCTCCTGAACCAGTTTGTGGTCCTGAGGCTGCAACTGCTGCTTCTGCTCTTGACAATAATTCTTTATTAAAATTAGGATTGCCTTTGTGTTTAGTAATTAATGATTTTAATTCTTCTACTTCTGCTGGTTCTAACTTTGCTTCTAATAATTTACCTTCAGTAATAGCAATTAAATGTCTAAAATCAATACTTGCATTTTGTTGTTCAGGTGCAGCTAATTTATCAAGTAACTGAGTAATTCGTGCTTCGTCAGTTGCAGTTGCTTGTTGTACTGCTGCTTGCGCTGCTGCTTCATCGCCTGCACCAGATTGTGCTGCTGGCTGCTGTGCTGCTGGAACTTCGGCTCCTACTCCAGGATCTGCTGCCGGTGCTGCTGCGCCGCCTAATTTTTCTATCATCTTCTTGATAGTATTTGGACCAACTTGTCCGTCAACGGTTAGGCCGTTTGCCTTTTGAAATTCTTGTACTGCTTTAAATGTTCCAGGACCATATTTTCCATCTAATCCGTTTGGATCATGACCTAAACGTGATAGTGCAGTTTGAACATCTTTAACTTGTGCCATAGGCTTCTTGCCACCGGTATTATAATCTTTCATCAAGTTAGCTGATTTAATTTGTCCTAATTTAGCAGGCAATCCGCTAGTTTGCTGACCTGGCTGCGCAGGTGCTGCTGGACGTCCACCTTGTGCTGACATAGGAGTTGGACTACCTGATGTATTTGTGTCTGGTTCTGCTGTAGTTGCAGGTGCTTCATCTGGATTATTTCCTGCTGGTTGTGTAGGTGCTGCTGTTGTTGCATCTGCTTCATCTGGATTATTTCCTGCTGGTTGTTCTGGCGCAGTATCAGCTGCTGGTGCTACTGGCTTTGCAGGTGTGGCTGTAGTTGCAGGTGCTTCGTCTGGATTATTTCCTGCTGGTTGTGCAGGTGCAGTATCAGTAGTCGGTGCTACTGGTTTTGCTGGTGCATTAGAATCTACTTCTGGTGCTACTTCTGCTGCTGCATCTACTGCTGCCTTAGCTTGGTCGTCGTTCCATCCAAACGTGTCTCTTAACTTTTTCGCATCAGCTTCTGCATCTTCGACTAGATTAATTAATTTTCTAAAATCATTCACGCTACTTCTCCTTTAGGTGCTCCTGCCATAGGATCAATTTCGCGCTCTTTACGGGCTACTTCAAGTTCCTTTAACAAACTCATAATACGATCTGAACCAACTGCTTCCTGTGCGCTTTCGCCGCCCATGTCTTCGGTTGCTAAAAGTGCTTCATATGGCTTTTCATCTTTATTTGCTTCGTCTTGCTGAACTTCAATTGGTTCGCCTTCTGCACGTACAATAAGTTGATCATGTGTAATACTGCAATTGTCAACTAGGTATTGTGCAAGTACTTGACTGGTTGCAGGATACTTTAATTCTACATCGTAGTGCGTAACTTCCATATTTTGTAATTTTGGAAAGTCTAATGGTCTTTCGCTGATAGGTGTAGTTTTACCTGCGCTAAGTTTTACTACTTCGTACTTAGATAAGTTAGACTTCATACGTTCTGCAAAACCTTCCGGTAATTCGCCTGCTACGCGGACTTTAAATTTGTAAGTCTTTGCAGATTCTGTTAAAAATTCTTTAAATGATTTCATGACATGGGTTCCCTGTTGTTATTATTTATCCATGTTTTTAAGTTTTTCAAGTAAACTGTTACGGTCTGATACTACATATCCGTCGCCGTTTACTATGTCGCCATCTGGATTTGAATTGGCTTTCTGATCGATTGCTTGCTTTTTAAGTTGCAATTCAACCATTTTTAATTTTTTATCTAGTTTAGCAACCTTGGCATCTAAACTGGTTTTAAGCATGCCGCCTGCAACTTCAAACACTCTACTAGCATAACGACTTTCTACATTCATACCTAAGTCCATTAAGTCTTCGTATGAAGCTAATGCTTTCTCGGCAATGTCGTTGAGTTCATCGTCAGCCATGTCACCTAAGCCTTTTACTTTAGGTAATGCTGCTGTAATTTTGTCAAACTCTGCAATGTCGCGAAAAGTATCATGTTGTTCTACTACAGCAACTTTTGCTCTGCTCTTTTTTTCTTCTACCTTTGCATCATCTACAATTGTCTTAGATTCAGGCAAATTTAAAAGTTCTTCAAGTTTTTTCGTCATGCAGGTATTGTTCCTTTATATACACACTTATTTAGCGTGTTAACGTCTACCGTTGTGAAAAATGTCGTGTTCAGTTACGATGCGGAATTTGATTTTGTTTTGCTTGCAATATGCATTTGCTGCTTCCCATTTAGCAGCATTAACTACACTGTGTAATTGATTGTGTCTACTACGTCCTGCTTCTTTCAAACTAGTTTGATTTGCAGGCTTAACTTCAATTAATTCTACGTGCTGTTTTCCAGTTGCATCAACATATGCCATAAAAAAGTCTGGCACATAAATTGTCATTTTGCCGGTTAATGGATTACGATAAGGAATGCGTATTGCTTCACTAGCCCATTGTGTAACACTTGGATGCTCATCGCAAAACTTCATAAATGCAAATTCCCACCCCGAACGATATGTTGGAACTTTACCACCTATATATTTTGCTGGGTTTTTAGGATTAAACTTACCTTGAGCAAACCTAGCCATATTACACCGCTATGTTTCGTTTTTCCAAGGTAACTGTACTTGTAGTATTTTTAAATCCGAGAACACTAGTATTCAATCTATTGTAGTTTAGTACTTCAGCTACTACAGTACTTAATTTAGCTTCATCGAATCCTTTAAGAGTATCTAATAACACAAATACTTTAATACCATCTAGTTTAGCTTGTTGCAATAAAATAGATCCAGTACTAATAGCTGCTGTTCTTTCAAACCCTCTTTTTTCAAAGAATGCAATTACTGCATCAACTTCGTTAGACGCAAATTCTAATTTTGCTGTAAAATACTTGTCAAAGAATGCAGTTACACGCTTATCATTTGTTTGTGCAGGAGTTGGTAAACTACTGTTAATCATTTATAATCCTAATTGTTTGTCTAATGCAGCCATAGCACTTGGATTAGATCTAGTTGCTTCATACGCTGCTCTTCCTTCTGCTGCGGATCCGCCGCCTGCTGCTTGGAAATTTTTAATTGATTGGCGTTGTCTTGCGCTATCTAGTGCTGCTGGATTATTTTTAAGGAAGCTAGGAGAGTTAGCTACAGCTGAAACAATTCCCACGCCAGCTGCTGCTATTAATAAATCTTTTGCGCCTCCGCTTCCGCCACTTTTAGGAAAAAATGTTTGTGCTACGCCACTAACATTGATGCCGGTTGCTTTTCCAATAGCTCCTGTAAGGATATTAATACCTTCTTGACGTATGCCTTCTTTAGATAGGTTTCTAACATTACCGATTAGTTGCGCACCCTGTAAAATAGTAAGTAATGGGTTATTATATGCTTCGCCGCTTGCAATAAACTCATACAAATCTACAGCACTCGAAATAGTACCGCCGAGTCCTAGTCTGCCGCCACCTTCAAGTGATATAGGACTCGGAGTAGTGTCATAATGGTCTTGTCCAAAGCCAATAGGTTCGCCTTGCGGGCCAGTAGTAATACTATTTTGATTATAGAACACAGCTTCGTATGCTACTTGTATACTATTACTCATAGTGCCTTGGCCATCACTATTATCAACGTTGTCGTGGCTCCAACTCATTAATATAGGATTAACAAGTGTATAAGTTGTATATTCGCCTCTTGTTAGAGTGCTTATTTTAATACTTTTAAAGAATGGCACACCTGGGTTATTTACATCCATACCAAACTTGTAATTGTTTCGTGATTCTCCTTCATATGTACTATGAGGATTAACAGCATATGCTCTACCTGAATCCTTTTGCTGATTACCATCAGCAAAATAATATCTATAATATGCTTGTAATAGTGCAGTAGTTATACCTTCATTATCATCATGCAATTCTATATTAACAGGCTCGTAAGTAATTGCCGTTTGAATATTTTTTACTCTGTTATATTTTTTCTTTGTTTCTATTTGAGCACTAAACTTAGGCAAGTCTGCACGTTTTACTAACATGCCTATTTCATTTAGTGTTGATCCAGAAAATAGTTTTGGAGCAATACCTTTTGCTACATCTGAAACTTCAAACTGTACATGATATAAAAACTTAGTCTTAGGCGCAAGGGCCATATCTCTATCAGTGTAAAGTCGTGCGGCATGCTGCCAATCAGCAAGATTGCCTTTTGGACTTAATATGCCATTTGCTACTGAATCTAATAAACCGTTAAACTTATTTGCCATACAAATATTTATCCTTTACAATTAAGTGCTAACATAAAGGTAAAGGGAGCCGAAGCTCCCTTTTGTAGTTAGACTAAATGTAGATAGTATTAAACGCCGCCGCCAGTAACTGAAGTATTAACTGTACGTCCAATTGCTGTACCAATACCTGTGCCTTGTGGGCTCTGGATAGCATTGTCATAACGGATGTTTAGTGTAACACTAACTGGATCAGTTGAGTTAGAATATGCTAAACTGTTGTAGTTTGCACTTTCTACATAGCAACCATATAGTTCAAATGTTTCTAGTACATTAGGTGTGTTAGCACCGTTGCCGCCGTCTAAGATTTCAATACGTGTAACGAATTTATAATCTTGTCCACTTGCTGCACTTGACTGTTCATAAAAGTCGAACTGCTTCTGTAGCTGTTCGCCAACAAGTTTCTGCACATTGTTGTTAACGTCTTCACGCAAGTTAAGCGTAATTGGTTCCCAGCTGTGTTTGCCTGCTAGATATACTCTTGAGTTATATACGTCAATAGTCATTTGTTCAAAACTTACATTAGGACGAGTTACGTCAATAACTTGTTTTGTAAGTTCTGTAGTTGGTGTACTAACACCAAAGTTTTCCAGCGACACTCTAAAGCGATACTGGAGTTTTGGCATTAAAAGTCCTTGGCTGCTAGCGGAATCTCCGCTAGCAAGTGGAACTGTAATCTTTGATAATGTTGAAATAGCCATTTAGTCTGCTCCTGTTTCTATATGTATTTAGCGTTTAAAGACCTGCAATCTCACCGGTGTTTTTCAAGCGTAGTGGGATGTAGATAAATTCAACTGCTTTAACAGGTTCAATAGCAATATCTAAATATAGTTCATTTCTATCAATTCTGCTTGGTGTGTTATTTGATTCGTCACATACAACTAGATAGTCATAAAGACCGCGTTGTCCAACTAATTCAAGTAACAAACTTTCTGCTGCTTGTTTAATCTCGTTACGAGTGATTGTATCATTCGGTTCAAAGATGTAAGGCTTAGCAAGTGTGTTTAGCTGACTACGTAAGTAGATAACCAAACGTGCTACGTTAATACGATCTAATGCACTTGCACCTCTTGCACGAGTTTTCTGACCAAAGTTAACAAGACCAGCACCACTAATAAACGTAATTGGGTTTATGTTGTTGCTGTACAATGTGTCACGTTGACCTTCGTTAAGTGATACACTTACAAATTCGCCTTCGCTGCTAATGTAACCAGTTGAACTTGCGTTAGTAATGCCGCCACGTCTTGTACCTGCTGGTGCAAACCATGGGTAGCTAACTTGATCGCTTAGTGCAATAGTACGTAGCATCATGTGTGACGCCGGAACTACTACGTTGTTACCAAAGTTGTCACTAGTGTAACCACATGGGTAGAATATACCCAAGTATTCATCGCGGCTAACAAGACCGTCGTCGTTATCCTCAACTGCTTGATTAACGTTAGTTGCCCATTCATTTAATGAAGTTGCATCTGGTGTTAAGCGGAACGGACTATCGCCTAAGATAAATGCTGTTAAACCTCTATCATAGTTTAAGCTAATCATTTCGCCGATTAGTTCTGGATATCCTGGGCACGCCATTAAGTTAAACAAGCGTGATTCGTCATCACGGATTGCATCGTTGTTGTTAACAACTGCTTGTAGCGCCTGTACAACAACTTTACGCTGTGCTTTACGTCCGAAGCTACCTGCACCATTTTCTTGGTTTCCTGATTCAGTAACCCAACGATGTGGATAATAACCAGACATTGGTGCATCACCTGCATCACCCATGCGTAGGTTATCTGCGCTTGTATCAATGTAGTTACGCTCAAAACGCTTAACGTTAAAGCCGCTTCTACGTAGGTTCCATAGTAACATACCTTTTGGATATAGTGCTGGATCTGGAGCATCTGGATCCAGATAGTTACTGACACGCAATTCTGCAATTGTAGCATCAGTCATAACATCTGTTGTTCCGCCACTTACGCTCCAACGTGCATCTGCAAATAGAACGCCTTCTTCAGTTGTTTGGTCTGCTGTGTCTAATGGTGAGCCCCATTTCTGTGCAGTAGTGCCTGCAATGTTATTGTTGTAACGATAAATTGTTGGATAGTTTTCTAAGTCTGCTGTGCTAATCCACAAATCACCAGTTACTAGTGAACTACCATTAGATTGTGCAACTGGCATACTTGCTGAAACAATTGGACCTTCTGCGTCAGCATCCGGGAACGCTGTTGCATCATTATAACCTACCCAAGTTGTACCATTATGGTACATCATGTCAACTTCGTCTACAATTGAATTGTACCATAGTTGTCCAGCATCAGCTAATGAGCTAGGTGTTGTACCACTAGCAGTATATGTTAGAACACGCCAGTTAGTAGCAACAAATTGCTTTGGAGATGTTGCACTAGTAGTACCGTCAGCATATGCTAAGTTAGGAGTACTGCTTGATACACTTGCAACAAAAGGAGTAAATCCAATGTTGTTTAATAAGTTATCAGTGTCAACAAAATTAATTTCGCCGCCCGTTGCATGTGAAATTACAACTTTATTTTGTGCATCAACTGTTGCGCTTACGTTAGCAACACCAGCTGCTGTTATAGCACTTGCAATTGCAATTGCATCACCGCTTGCACTTCCGCTTGTAGTAACACTTACTGTTGCTGGAGTACTCATTGCTGCACTGCCGGCAACACTTGCTGACATAGTAAATGTCCATGATGCTGAGCCAACTGCATCTGTAATTACTGCGCTTCGAACAACAGTAGCACCGCTTGCTTGTCTACGATAGATAGTAAATGTGCCTAATGGCTGTATGTCATTTGCAACATTTGTTTTGACAAATAATTCACCAATTGCTAAGTTTGCGCCGCCGCCTGTGCTATCTAAGCCGTATAATGCTGCTGCATTATTGCTGTACATAAGAGCCGGTTTTGTATCCCATAATAGTGTTTCTGCATTCCATTGCTTAACACTAAGATTTCCGCCGCCGTTTGGAGCAGTAGTTTTAATCCAGACACTGCCAGTTGGACGACTAATAGTATCTGCAATTTTAAATTCAGGAACACTAGTGTGTGCTGATACTTGTACTGCTGGAGGATAATATGTCCCAGCAGTAAGACCTAATTCTGCTAATTTATCAGTATCTCCGCCAATTGCAATTGGGCCGCCGCTTGTACTGTCTTCTGCACCTGAGCTAGTACCATCACTGTAAATTTCTAAAAATCCATCAACGTTTGCTGCTGAAATTCCTACAGTTGCTAAGAAACTAGTAATAGAACTTGCAACATCAGTAACTGTATTTGCACCAACTGAAATAGCAGTACCGTTGATTGTAATATCAGCAGCTGGGCTAGTTAGTGTAGGATTTGCTACTGTACTTTTAACTGTTGGCCAGCTGCGTGTCCATTCGTCACTTCCTACTTCAACCCAGTCACCTAATGAATTCTTATACCAAGTATGATTTAATGTAGTTACTGCAACAATTGCATAATCACCAATAGCACCTGTACTTGCAAGTGGAGTATAATCGCCGCCGTCAAAATCTACAACACCGTCAGTAGTAGTAATTACAATAGGAGTCTTAGTTGTAAATGTTTGGCCGCCAGTTGTAGTAACTGGTGCTCCGTTCCATTGTTGAATACCGTAACGTGAACTTGTGGTATCAAACCAATAAGTTCCTGCTAATGGGTCTGCACTAGGAGCAGTAGCAGTTGGTTCCAATTCGCCTAAGTCAATGTCTGCACGTACTACCCACGCTCTGTTGCTAACACCTAACAAACTGTATGCTGCCTGCAAGCCGTATTCATTAAGTTCGCCACCGTGAATTGGATTGTTGTTTGCATCAATTTGGAACAGTGGATCACCAAATGTGTCCGCTAAATCTCGTTGTGATGTGAGCAAGTAAGGTTTACCTGCGTTAGCTGCTAGTGTACCTTGTGCGGTTCCTGTTCCAGCTGCATTAGTTTTATTACTTGCAGTTGCAACAAATACCATTGGTACTGTACCTGGTTCAGCCGGAGTGT
>Ga0255783_10000817_pt1 | contig 35102 bp, 38 predicted proteins | sample 011ome_22_FD_179981 | JGI IMG/M metagenome (GOLD analysis project Ga0255783, IMG submission 179981) | Coastal salt marsh microbial communities from the Groves Creek Marsh, Skidaway Island, Georgia - 011507BT metaG (version 2) | ecosystem: Environmental > Aquatic > Marine > Intertidal zone >... | reverse complement strand
ACTACAATTTTTATTTCCTAGCTATTGGATGTTAAAAGCATGATGAACAGACGCGATTTTATTGCCGGCTCAATGACGTTGACCATGCTAGGTTCGCCTTTGTTTTCGGCACGGGCAGAAATGTTAAAGAAAAAGAATTTGGTTGTTGTGCTCTTGCGGGGTGGTATGGATGGCTTAACAGCTGTGCCACCACTTGACCACGAACTTTCCAGTTATCGTCCAGATATTTTTATTGATGATAGCTTGCGTCTAAATGCTGACTTTGGCCTAAATCCTCAGTTAAAGCATTTTCATTCAGCGTGGAAAGAAGGCAAGGCAAGCATTGTCCATGCAACGAATATCCCATACACCATGCGCTCTCATTTTGAAGGACAGGATTTGATGGAAAGTGGGGGCAGAACACCCTTTGCTGAGAGTACTGGCTGGCTAGGCCGCGGGATTCATGCCTCTGAACTTGATGGATTAGCCATTTCTTTGCCCATGCCGCTTTTGCTTCGTAGTCCAAAAAGCGTAGATAATTTCTATCCCACCAGAATGGATGCCCCATCACCGGATATGATGAAATTTGTTAGTCAAACTTATCCTTCTGGTTCGCTTTTAGAATCTACGATGCAACGCGTCATGGCTCGCCCAGTTTCTATGATGTCATCCAACTCATCACGTGATGCCAAGGATTTAGCAAGAACAGCATCCCGACTATTGGCCAAAGAGGATGGCCCAAGGGTTGCTGTTTTTGATCTAGACGGATTTGATACTCATGCCTCTCAGGGCAATGGTAATGGTGAACATTCTGATAAATTAGCTGAATTTGACGAAATCTTAGGTCGTTTACAAAAGGGTTTAGGTGAAGCCTTTGATGACACGCTAGTGGTAACCCTTACAGAGTTTGGCCGTAAGATTGAACAGAATGGAGGTAATGGCACAGAGCATGGCTATGGCACAGCTGTCTTGCTAGCTGGCGGGCTTTTAAAATCTGCTCAAATATACTCAGACTGGCCGGGCCTTAAACCAAAACACCGCTATGAAAAACAGGATTTGATGGCAACACTGGATGCCCGTTCCATCTATTGTTCTGCTATGGCAAAATGCTTTGAGACAGATTTTGAAAAATTACGGCGCGAAGCGTTTTGGAATGAACCCCTTGAGGATCTTCAGGATCAATTGTTCCGGTCTTAATTCTAAGCCGCGTTAGTCAATTTTGCTCGGAAATGACCGGGCCTGTGTTCACCAATTTCCAGAACCCCAATCATTTTACGCCAGATGGCGGCGGTATGATCAGCTTCCTCTTCACCAATGCAGTTCACGATTTGGTCGCGTAAAGGCGGAGTTGTCATGCTTTTGTGCTCATCTTGTGCCAGATTGAGATACCACGCATTACGATCATTCAGATGAATATGGTCAAATCCTGCGGCAGCCAAAGCCTTTTCATAGCGTTGAAGCGAACACATATGCATATCTAGTCCTTCAGCGGCGATATAATCACGCAACTGTTCGGATAATGGCCCATCATCTAAGCGCATCCAATCGCTAGCCGCAATCATGCCTTCTGGCTTTAACACCCTGGCCACATCCTTCATCAAAGTTTCTTTGTCAGGAATATGCAAAAAGGCATCTTTGCTAAACACCATATCAAAATGACCATCAGGAAAGGGCAAGGGGCCTGGTGATACGACCTGAAATTTAGCTTGATCAGTGAGTCGATATTTTTCTGCCAATTCCGACGCACGTTTGATAACAAGTGGTTCAATATCAATGCCAATAACACTGGCCGCACCATGACTGCGAAGCAAGTGCAAAGCTGCACCCCCGCAACCGCAGCCAATATCCAGAATGTTCAATCCTTTTAGATCAAGGCCTTCTATTACCATATCCACTTCGGTAGAGCCGCCGGGGGAGAGAAAACCTTCACCCCATACCAATTCTAGGAAATCAATCTGCTTTTGACCGTATTCGCCGTCATCCGTAATGCTCATCGGTTCTCTCTTTCGCTAAAGGTTATTCTAGCCAAGCCGAACTGCGGCGTTTGTCACCATTCATCAGATTGCTGATCGCTTCTGCCATATTACGACTGGCTTCTCTGTTTTTCTTGAGAACCACATCCAGAGGGATCACAATATCCCCATCTGTTCGCACCCGTGGAGGGTCATAATCTGGATAGTCTTTGAGAAGGATTTTCAATTGCTCCAAAAGCTTTTCTTCAGATGTAGCTTCGTTTTGCGATTGTTCAGACATTGCCATCCTCATTATATGAACTCATGGTTTCTATACTAAGTTGGATTAACATTTTGGCATAATCATTGTGACGTGCCAAGTTAGTTTACTCCTTGAAATTGTCTTTCAAGACGGGCAACCAATTGTTCTGCAAATTTTGCCGCCGCCACAGACAACACACGATTGGACAGTTGCAACAAACATACCATTGTTGATGGAATATCCGATTGTGCAAAAGGTTTTGTGATGAGTCCTGTTTTCATTGATGAAGAGTACGAAAGCGGCAAGTGAAACCCTATGGCGTCTTCGTGTTGCAGGTATTGATCACGAAACGCATGATTGTCATACGTTCCCACCACATTCAGATTAACGCCAGTTGCCGTTCGAGCTAAGTGGATAAGGGCAGTAACATGATCTTGTTTTTCAGGCATAATTATCGGAAATTCAGCGCATTCATACAGCCTGATGCTTGATTTCTGGCTAAGCGGATGATCTGGTCTCATTATGGCAACTGGTGCCAAACTAAGTGATGCTAGTATCTTAACAGCAGATGATATCACCGGGCCCACCGTCATCGCCAAATCTGCGTTTAATTGTGACAATTGATATTCCGCCATATCACGTTCACAGGTTTGAACCGAAAATGTTACACGTGAGTAAGCATGGCGATATTCTGCCATTTCCTCTGCCAACACATTGGCAACAGCATAATGGCTTGATACTAGATTTACATGCCCCCGCCGCATGCCTTCTAGATCAGCAATTTGTGAACGCACGCGTTCCAGATCAATTTGTTGGCGCTTGATATGATGCAGAAACAATTCGCCTGCTGTGTTCAGCCTAACACCTGAAGCCATTCGTTCAAATAATGGGCAATTCAGTTCATCCTCTATGGCCAGTAACCTTCGGTTTAACGCTGAAGGTGTGATGGCTAGGCGTTCTGATGCTTTGCGAATTGATTTTTCCTCAGCTATCACCGTAATGAAGTTTAGCGATTTCATAAATTGCATCTGATTTGGCCCTTGTCTAACAGATAAGAATAGGTGATGCAAAAAACGCATCATTATCATGCAAAATTAGCACAATTACAGCACGCTTCAATATGTTAAGACCGTTTTGTTAGGTGTTTATTAGGAGAGTGTAATCATGGTTAGAGGTTTGCTTGCAGGGTTTTTATTTCTCCCAAGCGCGGCATTTGCCGCAGTTGATGGGGAAGTAGCGTATATTTTTAATTCATTATCATTTCTTGTTCATGGGTTCATTGTCATGCTGATGGCAGCAGGTTTTTGCATGCTTGAAGCCGGATTAGTAAGGTCAAAAAACGCAGCGGTGCAATGCACCAAAAATATTTCTATTTATGCCATTAGTGGCCTGATGTTCTGGGTGGTGGGATATAATATTTTATATCTTGATGTTGGGACTTGGATAGGAAGTTTTGCCATATGGTCACCATCTGATGTCGATATTAGCGGCTGTATGCTTGAAGAAGTATCAGGGTGCTATTCGTCATCATCCGATTGGTTTTTCCAGATGGTTTTTGTTGCGGCGGCTGCGTCCATCGTATCAGGGGCTGTTGCTGAACGGGCAAAATTGATCAGCTTTCTTATCTTTTCAGCAATTTTAACAGGATTTATTTATCCCATCCAAGGCAGTTGGAGTTGGGGTGGAGGATATCTAAATCTTCAAGGGTTTTCTGATTTTGCCGGATCAACCATTGTTCACTCTGTTGGTGGTTGGGCCGCTTTAACTGGGGCTATTATCATCGGGCCTCGTCTTGGAAAATACACCGCTGATGGTCGTATTAATCCTATGCCAGGATCAAATCTACCTCTAGCGACATTAGGAACATTTGTTTTGTGGTTTGGTTGGTTTGGCTTTAATGGCGGATCACAATTAGCTATGGGAAGTGCAGCAGATGTTGATGCTATTGCGCGCATTTATGTCAATACCAATATCGCTGCTGCGGCTGGTGTTGTGACCGCTTTAATCCTTACGTATCTCCGTTATGGTAAGATGGAACTGACGATGATTCTTAATGGAGCGCTCGCCGGTCTTGTCGCCATAACGGCAGAACCTTTGATGCCATCACCTGCTCTGGCGGCCTTTATTGGGGCTATTGGCGGTGTGATTGTTGTGGTTAGTGTTCCGATCTTGGATAAGTTTAAGATTGATGATGTTGTTGGGGCGATCCCAGTTCATCTTTTTGCCGGGATTTGGGGAACACTTGCTGTTGTGCTTAGTAATAATGAGGCCAGTCTATCAATACAGCTGCTTGGCATAGTAATGATCGGGGCATTTGTTACCGTCGCGTCCTCAGTGGTGTGGTATATATTGGCACTAACAATTGGGGTTAGAGCGACAAAGGAAGACGAGATGAACGGCCTTGATATTTCAGAATGTGGGCTTGAGGGTTACCCAGAGTTTTCCAAAGGTTAATATCAAAACATCTTTATCATCACATGAGGGCGCGTTGTGTGTCCTCATGTGATGCTGCCGGTTGATGATCGGTTATTTGTCTGATTAAACTTGCTGTATTTTCAGCAACACTGCCATCTTTGAGATAGATATTATTCTCAAACCCAATCCTGATATGACCACCATGGCTAATGGCTTTTATCATGCTGTCATACTCGCTGGGGCCAAAGGCGCAAACCATCCAAGATGACAATTTATCAAGGGGATGGGCAAAAAATAGGTCTAACTCTTCAGGGTCGGATACAAATCCAGGATTGTATCGGCCTAACACAAATAAAGCGTGCAAAGGGCGGTCAGGCAAAATGCCATCAGCCCTTAACCTTAGCAATTCGGCCAGATCATCCGGGGAATAAACAATATGCTGAAGCGCGGTACCTTGGTCAGATACTTTGGCGTAAGTGTTTTGGGCAAATTGCCTGTCTTTTTCACTGCCCGTGCCCATCATTTCACGCACCGCCACAGAGGCAAAATCAGGCTTAACATCAATCAAACAACGGGCTTGATCCATGGGGGTAAAGATACCTGCTGACTCTGTTGTGATTTGAACCAACATCTGAGGCAGAGTTCTATGCATATCTTCAATCAGTTTTCCGTATTTGTTGGCATCCAAGCTATGCTTGCCATCATCATCCCTGACATGGGCATGCAGAATGCTCGCCCCAGCATCATTACAGCGCCTGGCTTCCTCAACGGTTTCCTGAATAGTCAGGGGAAGGTTAGGGTGGTCATCTTTTGTTTTGCGCGCGCCGTTAGGGGCAGCCATGATGATAGGAAGTGCCGACATTTGTTCTGGAATTTCTCAAACTGATAGGTTAATGTTTTTCATAATTCAAAATAATGGAGAATACGATGGACGCAACTATTGGGCTTATTCTTGTAATTGGCTTTCCCGTGTGTCTTATTATTGCTATCACTGCCTTTGGCAGGTTTTCTGTTGATCCAGACTAAAAAATAAAAGGGCAGATATTTCTGCCCCTTTTACTTTCTTAAAGTGCTGTTACCCATTTACCGATACAAAAAGATAAATCACCGCAATAATGCCAATTAGCGCAACTGCTAATGTCCAATGAAAACCATGATACTCGTTTTCAGCTGGAACATGCGATGGTCGGTTTTTATCTGTTTTAGCCATTGGTAATCCCCCTTTGATTATTCTTTAAAGACACCGTGATAATCCATCATCGTGTCATGCAATGGCATAACATATCATAGCATCAAAAAAAAAGCGCAATTTGTCGTAGTTCGCTATTCTTTTGTCATGATTTTAGTTGATAAAACATAAGGGTTTCGGTTTAATCTGTTCATCTAGTTTTGGGTTATGGGGGACATTCATCAACACTATGGCGCGCGGTATTATTTTATTTGCAGTTTTAATGGCGGCGTGGCTATTGCTTTCAGGTCACTATACCAGTTTGCTAATTGGTTTTGGTGTGGCTTCTGTTGCCTTTTGTGTATGGATGTCGCACCGCATGAATGCCATTGATGATGAGGGGTTGCCTCTCCATCTTATGGCGCGTCTGCCGCTTTACTGGGCGTGGCTTATTTATCAGATATTTCTAGCTAATATGCAGACCGTAAAAATTATTATTACGGGGAAGTTTTCGCCTAGGATGTTTCGGATCAAAACCGGAGATATGAGTGAAGCGGCGTTAGTGCTCTATGCCAATTCCATTACTTTGACCCCTGGAACTGTCACGGTTGATATCACTAATGAGGGATTTCTTGTTCACGCTCTGACCAATGCCATGGCAGATGATGTCAAAAGCGACGATATGGGTAAGAGGGTTAGGCAAGTTGATGGGGCAGGATCGTGACAGTGCTATTGGTCAGTATAGCGGCGCTTGGTGTGTCCATCTTGATTGCGCTTATTCGTGTTGTGTTAGGGCCTACCGCCTTTGACCGTGTTTTGGCTGTAAATAGCATCGGAACCATGATCATTTTAGGGGTGGCCTTGCATGGGTTTATTATGGAACGGCCAGAGTTCATTGATATTGCCATTCTATATGCCATTCTTAATTTTATTGGCACTTTTGCTGTGCTCAAGTTGTTTAGTACCGGAAAGCTTAGCTAATGTTTGATCAGATTCTCATGATGATTGCCCTTGGGTTTGTTGCACTTGGCACCTTGCTTGTGATCATCGGTGCGTTTGGGTTGATCCGGTTGCCTGATGTTTATTCGCGTATTCATGCTGCTGGTGTCGTTGATACTGGTGGGGCGGCTTTGATCCTTTTGGGGCTGTGTCTTTATTCGGGTTGGAATTTGGTAACAGTTAAGCTTGTTGTGATTGGGGTTTTTCTAGTCTTTACTAGTCCAATTTCAGGCCATGCGATCGCGTTGGTTGCCCACGATCGGAACATTGATCCCGAAGGGGTTGATGAAACCCGGTCATCTTCATCCAAAAAGACGGAGAAATAACATGGCAGCGATGTTTATTGACATTTCTCTGGTTGGTTTCATGCTGGCGATCGCCATTATGATTATGTTTAGTCATAGGTTGTTTGCTATTATTGTAATGTCTGGGGCGTATTCCCTTATCTCAGCGGCGATGTTTGTTAATTTGGATGCGGTGGATGTTGCTTTTACCGAGGCTGCCGTTGGGGCAGGGTTTTCGACGGTGCTTTTTCTTGCGGCGATGGCTTGGCTTCCTGCTGAAGAAAAGCGTGATAAAGCCCTTGTTGTTTTACCTTTGATGATTTGTGTTGTTGTTGGCGCACTTTTATTATGGGGTGTGATGTCTTTGCCTCCTCTTGGGGATCCTTCTTCTGTGGTTCACCATCATGTTGCCCCGCGTTATTTGGCCGAGAGTTATGACAAGTTGCATATTCCGAATGTGGTAACAACCGTGTTAGCTAGTTACCGCGGTTTTGATACCCTTGGGGAAACCATTGTTATTTTCACTGCCGGTATTGGGGTTTTGCTGGTTTTGACAGGGGCAACAGGACGAAATCCATCACAAGATGAGAACGTGGAGGATGAAGATGAAAAATAATCCTGTCCTTCGTGTGTGCTCAAAGCTGCTTTTTGCCCCTATTATTCTTTACGGCCTTTATGTTCAATTTCATGGGGATTATGGCCCGGGGGGTGGTTTTCAGGCAGGGGTTATTATTGCTGCTGCTTTTATTCTTTATGGAATGATCTTTAGCCTTAAGAACTTAAAAAAGGTGTCACCGCCATCTGTGGTTCATGCTCTCATGGGGATTGGCGCATTAATCTATGGCGGTGTTGGGGTTGTGACTTTCCTGAATGGTGGTGAATACCTCAACTATAACTACTTGGCGGCGGATTATGCCAAAGGCCAGCATTGGGGAATTATTCTGGTTGAGTTTGGGGTCGGGTTAACGGTTGCCAGTACTATTCTTGGGCTCTTTATGGCATTTGCTGGTTTTGAGTTTTCAGAGTTTAAGAAAAGAAAGAGACGATAGATGCTAGATCAACTGTTGTCCCATTGGAATTATATCATTGTTGTCTTATTGATGATGATTGGGCTGTTTATAGTCATTTCCAGTATGAATCTGGTCAAAAAGCTGATCGGACTTAGTCTATTCCAAACATCCGTGTTTTTATTTTATATTTCTCTCGGTAAAATCGAAGGTGGCACCGCCCCAATTATCATCACAAGCGGTCATGGTGATCATGGCAGCTATCCTTCACATGACATTCTTTATTCCAATCCATTGCCCCATGTTCTGATCCTGACGGCGATTGTGGTTGGGGTGGCCACGACAGCATTAGGGCTATCCCTGGTTTTGCGGATTAAGGCTAGTTTTAACAGCATCGAAGAAGATGAAATTCTTGCTGAAAAACGCGTGATGAAATCTGAGGGGCGTTCCTCATGATAGACTGGATCAAACATCTTCCGGCGATCATTGTTGTTCTGCCTCTGTTAGTCGCGGTTATTGCTGCATTATTGCCTGCGCGATTTGGGTGGGTTTTGGCTTTGCTGGCGACGGCGGGTTCTTCCTTGGCATCAGTGGTTATGATGACGGATTTTATGACCAGATGGGCAGGGTTCCGAATGTCTTATCATCTTGGTGGTTGGGCGCCGCCATGGGGGATTGAGTTTTCGGTTGATCATGCCACCGCGCTGGTGATTATGGTGATTTCAGGCTTAGGTTTTGTGGCAACAATGTCAAGTAAATCATTGTTTGCTAATGAAATATCATCAGATGACCTTGGCCGTGTATATGGGGCATGGTTATTAACATTTGGTGGTTTGCTCGGTCTGGTTATGACCGCTGATGCTTTTAACCTATTTGTTTTTTTTGAAATTTCATCGCTGGCATCAGTTACGCTTGTCGCCATGGGCGGCGGATATGATAAGCGCGCTTTGATAGCGGCATTTAATTATCTGATTATTGGTGCGATAGGGGCTACTTTCTATGTTATTGGCGTAGGGTTCTGTTATGCCATGACCGGAACATTAAATATGTTGGATTTGGCGGTACGTCTGCCTGAGGTCAATGATCAGATACCTGTCTATATTGGCCTTGCATTTATGGTCACAGGTGTGATGGTGAAGGCAGCGATTTTCCCGATGCATTTCTGGTTGCCGCCATCATATGGACATGCGCCAATGGCGGTAACAACCTTGCTAGCGGCGGTTGCGACTAAGGCCTCTCTCTATATTCTTGTTCGGGTTTTAATGACAATTTTCGGTGGCATAGACACTCTGCCGCAACTGATATTGCAATGGGTTCTTATCCCCTTATCCTTAATGGCAATTTTACTTGGAACAATACTGGCTATTTATGAACGTGACGCCAAACTTATGCTTGCTCAATCCTCTATTGCCCAGATTGGTTATATTGTTCTTGGTTTTGGCATGGGATCATTAGCAGGTTTGCAGGCAGGATTTATCCATATTGCTAATCACGCCATGATTAAGGGTGGGATGTTTATTGGTCTTGGCGGCTTGGCAATGGCGGTGGCTGGCAAAACTAAACTTAACGATTTAGCAGGGGTTGGGCGCAGAATGCCGTTTACCGCTACTGGCTTTCTGATTTGTGGGTTAAGCCTTATCGGTTTGCCATTAACCGCAGGGTTTATTTCAAAACTGTATTTGATTACGGCGGTTATTGAAGCAGGCTACTGGCAGATTGTTGCTATTGTCCTCTTTTCTAGTGCCCTATCCGTCATTTATTTATGGCGTCTGATTGAGGTGATGTGGTTTACCCCAAGCAATTCAGGTGATGGCCGCTTACCAGAACAAGTAATGATTTATGCGCCATTATGGATATTGGCACTGGCAAACATTTGGTTTGGGATTAGTGCCAGCACAATAACAGAAATGTCTTATGGCGCGGCACAGGTTCTGATGGGGGGCATGACATGATTGCACCAAGCCATGCCATTATCCTTGGTCTAGCGGCCCCACTTGCGGTTGCTTTGCTTACCCCATTTTTAGGGAAACGCCCTCAATTACGGGATGTGTTAGGGCCTATTGGCGGTGTCATAACCTTTGTGGCAGCACTTCAAGTGGCCTTGGCTGTCATAGCGGGTGACACGCCAGAATGGCTGGTGGTTAATATTAGCAGTGGCCTTGATCTTAGTTTTCGGGTCACAGCGCTTGGGGCTATTTTTGGATTAGTGGCTTCAGGATTGTGGATTATGGCTGCGGTTTATTCTGTTGGCTATATGCGTGGCACAAACGAAGATAATCAAACGCGGTTTGCGGCATTTTATGCGATTGCGGTTCATGCAGCTTTGGCGATTGCGTGGTCTGGAAACCTGTTGGTTTTGTTTATTTTCTATGAGGTTTTAACCTTTTCCACTTATCCGCTAGTGATCCATAAACAAAACGCTGAAGCCATAAGGGCAGGGCGGCTTTATATGGGGATATTGGTAGGAACATCACTGATGCTCTTATTGCCTGCTGTGGTTTGGGTTTGGCTGACAGCTGGTACATTAGATTTTAAGCAAGGGGGAATCCTTAGTGGTCAACTGGACCCAGCTTTAGCCCCTTGGATGTTGGCGTTATTCGCCTTTGGGATTGGTAAATCGGCATTGATGCCAATTCATCGTTGGCTACCTGCGGCTATGGTCGCGCCAACGCCTGTTTCTGCGTTGCTTCATGCGGTGGCGGTGGTAAAAGCAGGCGTCTTTACCATGCTAACCGTAGTTGTCTATATCTTTGGTTATGATTTTGTGGCAGAAACCGGGGCGTCTACTTGGCTAATCTGGCTTGCCTCCTTTACCATTTTGGCTTCAAGCGTGATTGCTATTCAAAAAGACGATATTAAGGCGCGTTTAGCGTATTCAACCATATCACAACTTTCCTATATTGTTTTAGGGGCGGCATTAGCCAGTGAGATGGCGATTAAAGGGGCTGGTCTTCATATTGTTATGCATGCCAGCGCCAAGATCACTCTGTTCTTTTGTGCCGGGGCAATTTATGTCTCTGCGCATTTGAAAAAAGTGTCTGATCTCAACGGTCTTGGCTATCAGATGCCTATGGTATTTATTGCTTTTTTCCTTGGGGCATTATCCATTATTGGTATTCCGCCACTCGGGGGATCATGGAGCAAGTTTTTGCTCATGGCTGGGGCGGCAGAACGCGGAATGATGTTGGTGATATTGGTGCTTGCGGTATCTTCGCTTCTGAATGTTTGGTATCTGCTTGAGCCCGTAATGCGAGGGTTTTTTATGACGCCAAAGCAAGATGTTAAAGTCAGCTATCATCCGCTGGTGGTGATACCGCCGATCGTGACGGCATTGCTATCTGTTGTGCTATTCTTTGTCCCTTGGCCATTTTCAACCTTGATCAGCATGATGGTGATGCCATGAATGACAATGAGATGAAACATAAGGTAGAAAAAATGGCACTGGAACGCTATGGCAAGGCTTTTACCTTTGTCCTTGTGATAGCAATAGTGGTTTTGCTTGTGATTGAGATATTCACCCATCGCCATGGTGAACTTCCTATCGAAGAGATGTTTTTCTTTCCGGCGATTTACGGTTTCTTAGCATTTGTTTTCATTGTCATGATGGGCAAATTGTTACGGCAAGTGATCATGCGTCCAGAAAATTATTATCAGGATGAGGAGGATGATCGCGATGATGCCTGATCTTGGACTTCCTCCTGGGCTTGTGATGATATTAGCGGCAATCGCTATTCCATTCTTGCCTCCTTTGACGCGTCATATCTGGATGTTGCTTGCTGTTGCGATATCAGCGACAACGTTGTTGGCCTCACCAGGGGATCATCTCATCTGGTCTATTATGGGGCTGGAATTATCGCTTTATCATGTTGATAACCTAACCTTTCCTTTCTCGATGATCTTTCATATCGCTGCCTTTTTGGTCGTGATTTACAGTTGGCATGTAAAAACTTGGCCTGAATTAACCGCAACACTGGCATACGCTGGCGCCGCCATCGCAGCGGTACATGCAGGGGATTTGATCAGTCTCTTCATCTGGTGGGAGGCTACCGCCATTACGTCGGTCTTTATTATTCTTGCCGCAGGTACAGTGGCGGCAAGGCAAGCGGCGATGCGTTATTTGATTATACAGGTGTCTAGCGGTGTGTTGCTGATTGGTGGCGCGGCATTATATTATTTTGAGTTTGGACGGATCACCTTTGAGGCGATGACCCTTGAGGGGATGGCAAGCTGGTTTATCTTCCTTGCCTTTGGGATTAAAGCGGCTTTCCCCTTTCTTAACGGCTGGTTACAAGATGCTTATCCTGAGGCAACACCCACAGGGACAGTGGCTTTGTCGGCCTTTACCACCAAACTCGCTATTTATGCACTGGCTCGCGGATTTCCCGGCACAGAAGCGTTAATATGGATAGGGGCAGTGATGACGGCCTTTCCTGTCTTTTTTGCAGTGATTGAAAATGATCTTCGCAGGGTGCTGTCGTTTAGCCTCAACAATCAGTTAGGGTTTATGGTTGTTGCCGTTGGTATTGGAACCCCTCTGGCGTTAAACGGCGCGGTGGCGCATGCCTTTGTTCATATTATCTATAAGGCATTGTTATTCATGTCTGTGGGCTGTGTGGTGCATCAAACAGGTACTGCCAAAGCTTCAGAATTAGGGGGGTTATATCGAAAGATGCCCTTTACCATGCTGTGTTGCGTGATTGGGGCGATGTCAATTGCGGCTTTCCCCCTATTTAGTGGGTTTGTTGCGAAATCGCTTACCATGACAGCATTAGGGGGGACGGAATATGCGCTTGCCTATCTCGTTCTGTTGTTTGCTTCGGCCGGGGTGCTTGAGCATTCTGGCATTAAGATCCCTTATTTTACCTTTTTCGCGCATCCATCGACACGCGAAATCGGCAAAACTCCTGCTGGTATGACCATTGCCATGGGTATAGCCGCAATAATGTGCATTGGCATTGGCATATTCCCTGGTCTTCTTTATCAAATCTTGCCCTATGCAAAGGTTAAAAACCCTTATGACCTAAGCCATGTGACAGGCCAGTTGCAATTGCTCTTGCTGGCTGGAATGGCGTTTGTTGTTTTGATCAGGCTTGGGCTATATCCACCAGAAATCCGGTCAACAGTATTAAACACAGATTGGTTTTACCGGCGACTAGCCCCAGCCATTATTAAGCCGCTTGTGGCGTTCTTTATGTCCCTTGCCAAGTCAGTAGACCATATCATTATGATGGTGGCCCGCAAGGCCATGGCTGGGGCGAAATGGATTGCAGAACACCCCGTTGCAGGGCCTGTAATCCCTGGGCCAGCGGCGCTAGTTCAGGTAATGGTGTTGTTATTCATCATGGCCATCATTTATGCGAATTTCATTTAACGCCATCATCAGGCCCTTTATCTGTCTATGGCTGGTTTTCGCGCCACTTTCTTATGGTGTAGCAGGGGATTTGGCACGTATTGAGGTTTATGATCCTGTTGAACATACATGGCATCCAGTTTTGGTTGAAATTGCGGATACTTCAGCAGAGCGGCAAATTGGTCTGATGAATCGCAGTTTTTTACCATCAGATCAAGGCATGTTGTTTGTGTATCCGCAAGAAAAAAATTTGTCATTCTGGATGAAGAACACCTATATTTCCCTTGATATTATGTATTTTTCTGGGAATGGTGAATGGATTAATACCGCTGAAAAAACAACGCCACTAAGCCTTGATGGCTACCCTTCAAAAGCACCATCACAATTTGTATTAGAAATGGTTGCAGGAAGCGCAAAATCATTGCATATAGGCGAAGGTAGTCGATTAGTGATTAAAGATTGCCAAATGATAAAGACAGGACTTGATTTCAGTCTTTGCTCCCGATAAAAAGGGGGTGTGTTGAATGTTGATTTTTCAACATTGTTTTCGTTTAGTCGGAGTGTAGCGCAGCCTGGTAGCGCATCTGGTTTGGGACCAGAGGGTCGGGAGTTCGAATCTCTCCACTCCGACCATTTTTAACCGGCCTTTATTGCCGATCACAGTTTTGGTGGATCATGAAGGTACGCATTTTTCAGAAACCAAAATCAGCGATGCAATCTGGTAACACCGGATGGGGAAAGTCTGCTGGCTGGATGATGGAATTTATTCGCCAACACCGTGCCCAACCGGATTCATTAATGGGCTGGCAGTCTTCGGGTGATACCCTGAAAACAATTCATATTGAATTTGATACCCTTGATCAGGCTCTTGATTATGCAAAATCACATGGGTTTGAGGCAACGGTATTACCATCACCGGCGCGCCGCCGCCGTTTCAAAACCTATGCGGATAATTTTGACTTTCGTCGTAAGCAGGCATGGACACATTGATCCTGCGTGCTGTTTAGGCATTATCCTTGCATAACAATGCGGTCTATACAGCATGAAGAAGGGGTTTTGATGTTATTCTATTTCTGGAACAAGCTTTCTTTCGTTATCATAATAAGTACGTTTTTTGTGATGGGGTTGTGTAATCAGGCTCAGTCCAAGATGACGTTTTATTTGATTGATGGCACCGATGACCCTGAACCATCTTTGGCCTCTTGCATGTCTGTTATTAATAATGGCACATTAATCCAAGCTGAAGATAATCTGTGGCATTTTAATTATGAAATATGGGAAATCTTCTTTACGGAAAAAATGCTGTTTTGCCATAAGCATGGGGTCATCTATCCGCGAGGCGAGCGGGTGGATTAATTGGGATAAAACTTGCTCTTATTTAGTAATTGTAATATCCAGAACGTCAACGGCTCCGTAGCTCAACTGGATAGAGCAGCTGACTTCTAATCAGCAGGTTGCAGGTTCGAATCCTGCCGGAGTCGCCAGTTTTTTTTAGTGTTGAGTCCATATGCGCGAAAATATCATAGCCATGGTTGTTGTGGCCGTAATCATCCCGGCGGTATATTTAGGGTGGTTAGGACTTCAAACGGTTTTCAAAGTGGTTGATCCAAACGAGGTGATTTCTGTTTCGGTTAAACTCGAAAATCGCTGTGAATTAAGCGATGATGTTTTTGTTGCGGAATCATTAACAAGCGGCAGAACTTATCGTTTCAACAATGGCAATATTAAATTAAAATTGCCCCGTAAAACAAAATTGATGTTGACGATAAACAAATCCTATCCTGGTTTTGAATATACCGGTATTCCCCAAAACGTTGAAAGTGACATGACCTTAATTGCAGATTGTTCGGTATCACCGCGCCTACAATCCACCATGGGCGCAATGAAAGAACAGTTTAATAGCAATTAACGGTAAAAATAGCTAGCAACAGGCCTTAAATGTAATAGGTGGTTTTTGCCCAAGTTGATGATCCCTAGGGTCATGACTGACCAGCAAAACTGGAAGTTTTAATCTTTGGCTTTCCGATTGGATGAGATTGACCATTTGATCCCGCATCTCTCCATCAAGACTAGAAAACGGTTCATCTAGTAACAGAGCCTCGGGTTCAGCAAGCAAAGTACGAAGCAAAGCAACCCTTGCTTTCTGACCACCAGAAAGAGTCTCAGGATCACGGTTTTCCATACCGCCTAGGCCTGCGCGCTCCAAGGCCTCAGTGATGTGTTGTTTTCTTGTTTTTCCGTTATCTTGTTTTTGTTTTGTTGCGGCCATACCAAAACCCAGATTATCACCTACACTCATATGGGGAAATAATAAGGGTGCTTGAAAAATTAATCCGATCTTTCGCTTTTCTGCGGGCAGATGGGTAATGGCTTTTTCATTGAGGAAAATATCACCTTCTGCCGTCATGTTTTCAGTCTCAAGTCCGGCAATCCAGCGCAAGAGTGAGCTTTTGCCCAAACCACTTGGCGCGGTTATGACCGCCATTTCTGTTTTCGCAATCGTCAGAGTGAGAGGTTGAAATAAACGTCTGTCGCCATAGCGAATATCGGCATTTTGAATATGAAGCATGATGAGATGTAAAGTTTCCAATTATTGATATCAGGACGCAAATTATACTAACAGATTATCATTTCACAAAAGAAACTGGCTAAGGATTGATTTTTTTCAATATGTTAAGTTTATGTTAAGTTTTTTGATTTACACATAAACATGACCTGATTACTGGAAAAGACTAACATAGAGAAGCGTGTAAAGATTATGGCTAGCAAGGGAATTTTAATGCGTATTCACAACCATACTAAACACCTGATGATCATAATTTGTTGTGTCGTGGTATCAATTTTCCCATTTTTCATGGCTAAAGCTGATGATTTTTCATCAATATCAAGCCAAGCCACAGGGCAGACCGTTTATTTTAATGCTTGGGGTGGGTCACCTGCTATCAACGCTTATATTCGGTGGGTTGGCAAAAGAGTTGAGGAAGACTATGGGATCACCCTTGTTCATGTGAAATTGACAGAAACTGCAGGGGCCGTCACACGCATTCTTGCCGAGAAGGCGAGTGGGAAAGTGTCTGGAGGTTCGGTTGATTTGATTTGGATTAATGGTGAGAATTTCGCCACGATGAAGAACAATGATCTGCTACAGTCTGCCGATTGGGTTTCGGGGCTTCCTAATTTTGCATTAACTAACCCAGAAAAAATACCTGGTATTATCAGCGATTTTGGAACGCCTACGGATGGTCTAGAATCCCCATGGGGCAGAGCGCAATTGGTATTCGGCTATGATTCTGCCTATGTTGCTACGCCGCCTATCTCAGCAGAAATGCTTGCAAAATGGATCAAAAATAACCCTGGTCAATTTAGCTATCCTAAGCCACCTGATTTCACAGGCACCAGTTTTCTTAAACAGATTTTGCTTGAAGTCAGCCCAGATCGTTCGGTGTTTTCCAAGCCTGCGGATCAGGCCGATATTGATCAAGCCTTAATGCCATTATGGCAATGGTTGGATCAGGTGCATCCGTATTTATGGCGCTCTGGCAAGGCGTTTCCAGCCAATTATACCGCGTTAGTTCAATTGCTGGGTGATGGGGAAATTTCTATTGCCATGGCTTTTAATCCGACTGAGTTTTCAAATGGCATTTCGCAAGGGATATTGCCGGATACTGTTCGTACTTATATCCATGATGACGGCACGCTGGCTAATGTTCATTTTGTTGCTATCCCATTTAATGCCGCCACACCTGAAGCGGCGCAGGTAGTTGCTAATTTTCTGCTTTCACCTGAAGCACAAATTCATAAGGCCGATACTGCCATATGGGGCGATCCTACGGTCCTTGATCTGAGTAAGGTTTCTGCATCGGATCAAGCGGCTTTTATGGCTCTACCCCGAGGGGTGGCCACTTTGTCTGAAACTGACCTTGGGCTAACGCTTGCAGAGCCACATCCCAGTTGGGTTGGCGTTATTGAGCGTGAATGGGCTCGACGCTATACAGGGCAATAATGTTAAGGCTAAAATAACCTCGCTATGATATTGCGTGGGCTAATTATTTGTTTCTGTGTGGTGCCTGTTCTATCAGGATTAGCTGGAATTGGTTTTCCCGCTTTTGGTTGGTTTCCACCTCTTGGTAGTGAACAGTTTTCATTTTCCTTTTTTATAATGCTTTGGGATCAACCGGGGCTTTTTCAATCGCTTTGGCTTAGTCTATTTACGGCTTTGGTATCTACTTTTCTGTCCTATTGGCTGGCCATGATGTTGCTGGCCTATCTTTATGATCAATCGCGGTCGGGATGGGTGTTTCGTTTCATTTCACCTCTTTTATCTGTGCCGCATATCACGGTTGCCGTTGGCATTTTATTTTTGCTTCAGCCAAGTGGTTGGCTTTTCCGTTTCATTTCACCGTGGTTAACAGGTTGGGATCGCCCACCAGATATTAGCCTTGCCCCTGATCTTTATGGATATGCATTAATCCTAGGTCTTACAGCAAAAGAATTACCCTTTTTGCTGTTAATGGGGTTGTCTGCGTTAAGCCAGATTGAGGTAAATGCACTCAGAGATCGAGCAAAACTATTAGGCTATGGGCCAGTATCAGGCTGGTTCTATGTTATACAGCCGCTTTTATCGGCACGCATGCGGATGCCGGTGTTAATTGTAATGATTTTTGCCGTTTCGGTTGTTGATATGGCGATCGTATTGGCCCCGTCTATTCCTTCAACGCTTGCTGTACGAATATTGGAATGGTTTTGGGATTCGGATTTAGAATTTCAATTTATTGCTGCTTCGGCAGCGGTATTGCAACTGTTTCTTGCGTTGCTATGTTGTGGTATCTGGTTTGTGTTTGGCGCATTACTGATGCGCGGATTGCAAATGATGTCACGAAGAGGCATTCGTTTTGCTGTTTCCCCGATCGCGGCACAAGGATTGCGGCTCATCCTGCTGACTCTCGCCGTTATTCCATGTTTGCTCTCACTCGTGGGGCTTTTAGCCATTATCATTTGGTCTTTTGCTAATGTTTGGCGATTTCCTTCGTTTTTACCTGATGTCTGGGGGTTACGCAGTTGGGGGTATGCTAGCGGCGATCTGATTCAAGCAGGATGCAATAGTTTGACCCTCGGGTTTTCAGCGGCGGCCTTATCTGTGGTGATTGCAATTATTTGGCTTGAAAATCGGCATGGTAAGAGGTGGGAAGGGATGATTTATATTCCCTTATTCTTACCTCAAGCTTCATTTCTTTTTGGGTTGCAAATGCTATTGATCTGGCTTCGTTTTGATGGGGCATTTCTCACGTTATTATGGGCACATTTCTTGTTTGTGTTTCCTTATGTGATTTTGTCCTTGGCATCAGCCTGGCGGCGTTTTGACAACCGATATTTAGATGTTGCCGCCAGTTTAGGGGTAAGTTCATGGCGCCGTTTCCTATTCATTAAACTGCCCATGCTAATGATACCTATCTTAACCGCGTTTGCTGTTGGATTTGCGGTAAGTTCAGCCCTTTACTTACCTACCGTTTTTGCCAGTAATGGCAGATATGCAACCCTAACCACAGAAGCGGTCACGCTAGCGGCAAACGCAAGCCGGCAGTCGCTTGGCGTAGCATCGGTAATGCAAATGACTTTGCCATTGGTGGTGTTTATGGGGTGTGATTTTTATACACGAATCTGGGCATCACGGTTTCGGTATTTCCGCCGAGCCTAGCGCATCATGTCATGGCTTTGCGCAAGCGTTCCATCCCCGCAGCCAGATCGTTAATCAGATCATCTTTATCCTCAATTCCGGTGTATATCCGTAACAGAGTGCCAGCCGGAAGATTTGTTATGCTTCGCTTGATCTTAGCTTGATTAATCAGGCTTTCATGTCCACCCCATGAATCTCCGATACCAAACAAAGCTAATCCATCCACCATGGCATCAATTGCTGAAAAAGGAATTTCAGGATTTAACATAAAGCTAAACAAACCTGATGATCCTGTGAAATCACGTTTCCAGTGATGATGCCCAGGATGTGATGGCAGGGCAGGGTGACGCATAGCAATAACCTCAGGTTGATCTTGAAGCCAAGAGGCTACAGCAAGAGCGTTTTCTTGCGATGCTAAAAGACGCACGCGCATGGTACGCATACCGCGCAGGGTAAGATAATGATCATCTGGAGCAACGCATATTCCGTTTAACTTTGCGTATTGACGAATTTGCTTTGCCGTGGCGCCACTAGAAACAACATAACCAATGCTGACATCGGAATGACCGGAAATATATTTTGTCCCTGCTTCAATAACAACATCTATGTTATGGGCATTAGCGTTAAAATAAAACGCGGTAGCCCATGTGTTATCACACGCAACAAGACAGTTTCTGTCATGGGCAAGGCGAACAATGGCCGGAATATCCTGCATTTCAAAGGTTTGACTGCCTGGGCTTTCGAGATAAATCAATGCCGTTTGATCAGAGATCATTGAGGAGAGATCTTCCACGCTAGTTTGAGGATCATAAAAATCAAAACTCACACCAATGCGTGGCAGGATATGTTCAACAAAACGCCGTCCTGACCCATACATACTATCTGGGAACAGCGCATGATTACCAGATGATAAGACCCCCAAAATGCCAAGACTTATAGCAGATAAGCCAGATGGTGTAGCAACCGCGTCATCCATTTGATAAAGTTCTGCAACGGCTTTTTCTGATGCCTCAGAGGTAGGTGTCCCAATACGACCATAATCATATTTACCGCGAGAATTGCGATAGTCATCGAGATTGGGTTTCAAAATCGTAGAGGTATGATAAACAGGAACATTAACAATCCCATGATGCGATAAGGGATCAGTTGACGCATGAACAACATAAGTTGACTTACTAATGTTTTTATCTTTGTTTTTCATTTTAATTACTCGTTTGTTTCCACGGGACAAAGGGTGCGATCCCTATCGGGTGATCCCCATTCAGTCCACGATCCATCATAAATTGCAACATCAGTTTTCCCTAAAAGAGCCATACCAAAAGCAACGCCGCATGCAGTGACCCCAGACCCACAAGTGGTTACCACTGGCTGATCCATGGCAATGCCTGAGTCTGAAAACAAATGCTTTAACGCGTCAATGGGTTTCACGTATCCGCTATCAGCATCGATAAGGTTGCCAATCGGGCAGTTAATTGCCCCTGGCATATGCCCTGATGCCATTCCTTGTCGCGGTTCAGGTGCCGTGCCATCAAAGCGTCCTTTGGCTCGAGCATCAACAATTTGCATAGGACGATCAGCATCATTGCTGGCAACTAGGGAAATCATCTCATTCAGAGAAAGCACGCGAATTCCATCAAGCGGGGAGGAGGCGGTGAAGTTGCCTGATGTCGGTGTTGTTTTTCCTTGTTCCGTATGTCCGCCCGCCGCTTTCCATGCCTTAATCCCGCCGTTGAGGATACTCACATTGGAATGGCCAAAAAATCGGAACATCCACCATGCACGTGCCGATGATAAAAAACCAGATTGGTCATACACCACAACATGCTGATCCTGATGAACACCTAACGCACGCATCATGGCCGTAAACTCATCTGCATCTGGCATTGTGTGTGGCAAGCCGGCGTTAGGTTTGGCAATGGCGTTAATATCAAAATAAACAGCCTTGGGCAGATGTTCCGCTAGATATTCAGCTTTGGCATCACGATCAGAATTAGGCAGAACAAAGGTTGCATCCATGGCAAGCGCTGTTCCTGCGGTGATTTGATCTATAACCTCATTTGCCTCTATTAGCATTATATCATCGTTTTTTTTCATCCGGATGTCTTCTGCAAACCTGACGATGACATTGCTACTCCAGCCATGCCGGGACAGGCAGATTTTTTTCACGCAAAAAGGTAGGGTTCCATATCTTGGATTGATAGCGTTGCCCACTATCACATAAAATCGTGACAATGGTTTTGCCTGGTCCCAAATCTTTTGCTAATCGCATTGCACCAGCAATATTAATTGCGCTAGAGCCACCAAGCAAAAGCCCTTCATGCTGAAGCATATCATAAATGATGGGCAGGGCTTCTTCGTCTGATATCTGATATTGAATATCAATTTTTGCCATAGCTAGATTTGCGGTGATACGCCCCTGACCAATACCCTCACTGACTGAACCACCTTCAGCTTTGAGCTCTCCATGAGCATAATGGTGATAAAGCGCTGATCCAAAGGGATCGCTAAGTGCAATAGTTACATTTGATTTCTGTTCTTTCAGGTAACGGCTAATCCCACCAATGGTTCCGCCTGACCCAACAGAACATGTAAATCCATCAATCTGACCACCTGTCTGTTGCCAGATTTCAGGCGCAGTATAGTGATAATGGGCATATTGATTGTCAGTGTTATCGAACTGATTGGCCCAGATCACATTGCCGCCTAGTTTTTCCAGCATTTCCTTTGCCAATTGTTCAGAATAGCGAACATAATTCCCAGGATCCTTATAGGGCTTTGCTGGAACAAGGCGCAGATCAACCCCTAACAGGCGAAGCATATCCTTTTTTTCTTGGCTCTGGGTTTCAGGCATAACGATAATCGTCTTATACCCTCTAGCATTACCACACATGGCTAGGCTGATGCCGGTATTGCCTGCTGTGCCCTCAACAATGGTGCCTCCGGGTTTAAGGGAGTTCTTGGCCTCAGCTAATTCAATGATCCCTCGCGCGGCTCGGTCTTTGACAGAACCGCCGGGATTCATGAACTCTGCTTTTCCATAAATCTCACATCCAGTGGCTTTACTAGGGCCATTAAGGCGAATAAGTGGTGTATTTCCAATAGCTTCCAGAAAGCCAGCATATTGTTGTGCCATCTTGCGATATTCCTTTGCTATTTTAGGATGACTGAAACCAAACCATAGCAAAGCCCATCAACTTAAAAAAGGCTTTTCGCATTGGACTTTCATAGGCAATATAGGTTTTTGAACTACTGGAGCATTTCTATGGCACGATTACTGATCTTACGGCATGGCAAGACCGAATTGGTCTCAGAGACAGGTCGTGACTTTGATCGCAAGCTAGTAGATAGAGGCCATAGAAACTGTGTTGATGTTGCCCGTTATATCAAAGGGCACTTATCGCTTCCTGATCTGATCCTTTGCTCACCCGCTATCCGTGCAAAGGAAACCAAGGACTGGGTTATTGGTGAATGGGAAAAGTCACCAGTCATTATCGAAGACGAACGCATTTATAATGCCAGTGGGGAAACCCTTTATGAGGTCTTATGTGAACATGCCGGACCATATGAAACGGTCATGATTGTTGGTCATAATCCTGGTATGATTTTGCTAGCGCATTTGCTAATGGGTGACGATGGCAATCTTGCTGGAAAGGATATTAATGATTATCCTACTACTACCCTAGCGGATATGCTGTTTGATGCAGATAATTTTGCCAGCCTCAAACCTGAGAGCGGAAAACTGCTTTCATTGATCAGACCTAGAGATATGGTTCAGGTAGATAAAAAGGGCCGCTTATCATAGCGTTAAAATGGCCTATGTTGACAAATAATGTCTCAGAAATGACCATTGCTATGAGGAAAGATAGATTTAAGGATTTAGACATGATTAAGACGCTTATAAAAACATCTTTGGGTTATGGTTTAGCCATTATTGGTGTTCTTTTTATTGTTTTCCCTGTTCAAGCTAGCAATCAATTTAAGTTGGGTAATATTGATGTCATGTATGATGGCGGTTTTTTTGATGCTGACCGCTTTACTGGCGACATTACTAGCGTTCGGCTTTACGAAAATGGCAAGCCTGTTGCCTATATGGATCATTTTGTTATTCGTCACCGCAAAAGAGCAGGGGGCGTTGTTCAACTTGAACAGTTCTTGATTGAGGGCTTGCGTGTCCGTGATGACGATGTGGCGTTGACCATTGACCGTGTTTCTATCGAAGACAGTGTTTTTGAAGAGGATATGCTGAAGTCCGAGTTTTGGGATACGAATGAAGAACCAGATATCTATTATTTGGGTGAGATTTCCATAGATAACCTAATGATGAATATCGAAGGTTCTGAAATCGCGTTGGACCAATTGATCATTGATAACTTTCCTTTAATGCCACTTCAGTCGGATATCATTCCTGATTATGAAGGTGGTTTCATTCTGAAAGGACTGGTTTTTGATCTGAACCCTAATGATCCAGAATTAAGGGAATTCCATCAAATGCTGTCACAAATGGGGCTTCAGGATATTACCATTAATGCTAATGCGATAACCAATCACCGTAATAAAGGTGATCGATATCACCAAAAAACTAGCAGCAATTTGGAATTGGTTGGTCTAGGTGAATTGGAAATTTATTCTGATGTTGAAATTCTTAAAACAACTTTCAATATGATTGATCAATTTAATTTTGAAGATGAAGATCCCACTCAGTCACTTATGTTGATGTCATCACTTGGGGGCGGTTTTTTTATCAATTATATTGAGGTGATGTACCAAGATCAGGGCCTAATGGGGTTTGTGATGAATGCAGCAGAGCAATCTATGCTGATGGACCGTAACCAAATTTCCGATATGGTACTTGATCTTATGTCCATTCAATTAATGGCCTATCCAGACATTAACTCTTCTTTAATACCACCTATGGAGCGTTTTCTTAAACGTGGCGGCAGAATTGTAGCGTCAGTTGAACCTAGATCAAGCTTGCCAGTGATTTCGCTTTTTGCACAAATCCAAACCCCTGAAGATGCTATTCGGGTATTTGGGTTTAAATTACGGAACTAGTCCTGATAGACTTTGCCTTTAGTCAACATAACCAAGATATCAACGCCGTTTATTGCGCGGCGGCTTCATCTGTTGAGGTATCTACAGGTGGCGGGGTTAGAAACGCCAAATTGTCTTGGGTCGTTTCACACGTAATCGCAGGGATATAATCAGGCATGACTTTGATGTTTTTGATCACGTGATTGAGAGAGGAAATCCCAAGGGTTGTCAAACTGCTGTTGATGTCGTCTGAGGCTTCGCTTTCAGCAGCTTCGATACCAATCGCAATGCTTTCTTGAGTGGTCTTGCTTAAATCGTCAAAATAATCTGCAAATTGGTACCCTGCGATCCCACGGCTTTGGTTAATCTCGGTAAGAATACAATGATCAAAACTAGCCAAATCGCCAACGGACAGTTTGGCCAATTCAGATACACTCATGGTTGGGGTCAGTATGAAATTGATCCCGTCCCCATTAAGAATGCCGATTTTGGTGCATTCTTTGAAAATATGACCCTTATCCTGACAGCGATCTATGGATAACACGGTGCCGGATCCACCGATGGTTGAACCAAGAGAAATTTCACTAATTGAGATATCAGGCGTTTCCAGCAACTCTTTTGATTGAATTAAAAACGCTAAGTCTTTGGGAAATTCAAATCGGTTTTGATTCTGTATCTCTGTGACATCCTGATAGCGGCATTTTTTAATAGTATAGCTGAAATAATGTTCGGTTAGCGCTTGATAAGTTTGTTTTTCAGGATCGATAAATAAAGCGTTGTTAATATTAATATTTTTTAAAATATTTGCTGTTTCTTCAGAGATAAAAAACCCATCTGCCCGATCATTAATGCTTTCTTGAAAATAAAGTTTCGCTTCATCTAACTGATGGCCTATATCTGTTTCAAATTGACCCGCTTGGTTATTTAGAATGGCAAAATCATAGCTGGGATAGGCCTTATTTTGATCAAAATTAAACTCGCTAGCTAAATCTTCCAGATTTTTAAAATCAACATTGCGGCAATTAGCAAAGATGGCGGAATGAAAAGTGGCAATTTCTTTTTCAGGATCAATCGGTGGAATTTCTAGTTCTGGTTCAGAGGAATAGTGCCAATACCCAATAAGCACAGCTAAACACACAACGACCACAAGCGAGAAATCAGACAGAAAGGAGGACAGTTTTTCTTTCATTGCGCTCTGACCTTAATCATAAATATTCACATATTCTCTTTTTCAACAGTTTCAAGGTAAGGGCATTCTTGCCTAAACCTTTTACCTTGGCATTTGGCTTTGCCATCAAAAGGCAAAACAGTAGAAATGATCATACTCAAAAATGTGGACAAAAAATGACTTATTTGATGAGACGTAAGGGTAACGATAACGCCAATGTTTGAGGAACGGTAGGTTATTTATAATGCTCACGCCGATCCGAAAAGGCGCGAACCCGGCGACGCCATGCTTCATAACTGCCACGTTTCAGGTGTTTTCGCATAATCTCTTTGACTTGTTTTTCTTTAAGTCCAAACAGATCTTCAATCTGTTTAAACTGGGTATGATCAGATAAGGCCATTTCAATCACTTCACTGATATCGTGATCTGTTAGGTCAGTCCCTTGGATACTGTGTAATGACGAAGTATGATCTGACATCATCAAAGTGTATTGCGATTAATGACAGAAATCCAGTCTGTTCCATTACCGCAAAAAAAGAAGAAGAAAAAATGGCTCCCCAGGACAGATTCGAACTGCCGGCCAAGCGATTAACAGTCGCTTGCTCTACCGCTGAGCTACTGGGGAACACTTATATCTGATCTTGATAATCAAACTTCTGCAGCGTTGCAAGAAAAAATATTACAAGAAAATAGATTCCTTATGATCACTTAAAGTAATGTTTTAATTTTACGGGCAGCTTGATCAAAATCATCATGATTTAAAGCATCTAAATGAACCATGCCCAAAACACTGCGTTGGCGGCGTTCGGATGACCCTAAATAAGCAGGGTCATAATGCCGAACAATCAAATCCATAACCAAACCATGCCAATCTTTATCAGTTACCAAAGTTTTCCATTCATTGGTGACCGCATGACCGTGACGATTGCTCATGCCATGGATCAACCGTAATAACGGCTCTGGCTGTGTGGTGATATGATCATATTCGTTTAAAATATGATCAACTCTTGCGTTCATCGCAGCTGATATTTTAATACTAGAAGCCCCAAGCATGGCTTTCCAGATCACATCAGGGATATGGATGCCACCAATTTTACTGCTTTCGGCCTCAATCACCACCGATTTGGACAAATCTATTCGGCTAAAGGCATCATAGAGAAGCGATTCAAATAACCGCTGAGCAGGCTGTTTCTGGCCTGGAATGCTGCCAAGAACAGAACCGCGATGACAGGCAATATGTTCAAGGTCTATGACCTGAACCCCTTGATTAACCAAGGTGTGAAGAATTACGGTCTTTCCACTTCCTGTTGGCCCGTCCAATAACACCGGCATGATTGTGTTAGCGATATCCGTGAGTCCGGCTTGCACTTGCCTGCGGTAATATTTATATCCCCCTTCAAGCACCGACACAGACCAGCCGATTTCAGAAAATACCCGTGCCATTGCCCCTGATCGTTGCCCCCCACGCCAACAATAGACCAATGGGGCCCAATCATGATTTTGATTGCTGAGGGTTTCATCTAAATGAATGGCAATATTTTTGCTAATTAAGGCCGCACCGCGTTTTCGCGCCTTAAAGGGGGATTGCTGTTTATAAATTGTTCCCACTTCGGCGCGTTCATCATCAGACAACACAGGCAGATTGATTGCCCCGGGGATATGATCAAGTTCATATTCTGACGGACTGCGCACATCAATAATCATATCAAAGGGTTTCGCGCCGTTTACATGCCAGTTTTGGGTGACGGAAATGGGTGCAGCCATGGGTTAATCCACTATGGTAATCATGTTACTGTCCGCCTTATTAATCATTCCAATTATAGCCGCTTGATGGTTGGTTGTGATCAGCCTCTGCAACAGGGTATCGGCTTGATCAGGTGGAACAATTATTAATAATCCCCCGCTAGTTTGCGGATCATGCAGAAGCGCATCAGATATGATCTGATTATCATGGCGTTTCACGCGCACCGCCGCCGCATTATCAGCCACCATGCTTGAAAAAACCCCAGACTTAGCCAGCCTAACAGCGCCACTAATTAAGGGCAAAGCTGATGATGATATCGAAATACCAAGATCAGGATCAAACCGATCAACTAAGGAACGAGCATGACGAAGCAGCCCAAACCCTGTTACATCAGTCATGGGATAGGTTGCCTCTTGGTTCGCTAGTTCTGCCGCTACTGCGTTGCTTTGCGTCATGACATCAACGGCGCACTTTACCATCTGGCCTGATGCTAATGGATGCTGGTGATGATGACCTGCCATTATCATCCCAATGCCCAGAGGCTTAGTCAAAACCAGAACATCATCAGGCTGGGGAGGGCGTTCAATCAATGACCGATCTCTCGTCCCATTTACCGACAGACCAACCTGCATCGCTTGGGCGGAAGCCGTATGACCACCACTCAGAGAAATGCCATGTTCTGCTAAGGCAATAAGAATGCCACAAAGCAAATGGATTACATCATCTTGTTGCTGTTTTCGGCTAGCCCTAGGCAACGTTAGTAAGGCAAGCGCAGAAAGCGGCTTGGCATGGGCAACAAACAAATCACTTAACGCATGAAGCGTGGCAATCCGGCCTAGAACATAAGGGTCATCAACCAGCGCGGATATCGCGTCAATTGACTGAACTAGCAATAGCTCTTTTCCTTTAGGTGATGGTGGTAACAGCACATCCCCAGCGTCTAAATGGATATCACCTTTTTTTGCCAAAAGCCCAAGATCAGGCCGCATCAAATGTGCATAATGATAGGCTTTTTCTAATGCCCCTGCCAAAGTTGACCAGCCTGTTTTTGCCCCGCACCCTAGGCATTGCATAGATAGAAAAACAGGATCGTCCTGTTGTTTAAGGTCAGCATTAATAGGAGGTTCAGGCAAAGATGCCATGACTGGTAAATCCGAAAACCGCCGGATAAAACGGCGATCGATGTGTTCTTTTAAACGCCATAATCGCTTTGATGCTGGTAAACTTATGCCTCCACGTGAGGCAATAGCTTTTCCGCCGCCAAGGCCAATCAGTGCCAAATGATGCTGTTGTGGCGACCATAGCCGTAAGGCTTTGCCTTGAATGGAACGGCGAATATTATCGCGTAAGATTGGCCCAGCTCGCACCGCATATACACCAGATTTAGCCCGCGGTGATGACAGGATTGTGGCAATATCGCCGGCGGCAAAAATATTCGGATGCGACAGACTTTGAAGTGAAGCATTAACCGCAATAAACCCGTCTTTATCAACCTCTAGATGAGATGAAGCGATCCATTCTGGTGATATTGCGCCAGTAGTCATAAGGGTAAAATCAGAGGCAATTTGACTGCCATCATCAAGCGTAATGCTGTTGCTATTGATGGCAGTAGCCCTGCGTTGGCGACAAATAGTAATATTCCGTTTCGCCATTTCATTTTCAAGTTGCCTTGAGGCCGATTTGGCTAAAGCTTCTGTGATATGCTGGCCTGAATGTACCAATGTGATGTTGATACCCCTTTTCCCAACACGATTTAGCCGATGATCTAGCGCTAAGGCTACTTCAGCACCGGCGACACCGCCTCCAATAATACCGATATGATGGCAAGGACGCTTGCCGCTTGTGATCTCATCCAGTGTTTGGATCATCTCAGGCACAGGTTTAATCGGGGTAGCGTGCAAAGCGGCGCCTTTCACCTGATCTAATTGAGGTGTTGAGCCAATATTAATCGATAATCGGTCATAACTAAGGGGGGGATGATTGCGAAGAAACACCTTAGCCTGATCTGCGTCTAAACCGATGGCGTCATCATGAATAAACCGTGCACCAGCAAAACCAGCTAGTCTGACCAGATCGATAGAGGCTTCATCCTCACGATAGAAGCCTTCAATATAACCTGGCAGCATACCGGAATACGGTGTCATCCGATCACGACTGATCAAGGTGACACGCAAGCCTTCTATACGGGACATGCCAAGCGATTTCAGTACTGCTATTTGGGCGTGGCCGCCGCCAAGCAGGACGAGGTGAGCAAGATCTGGCGTTGATAGCTTCATAACCTTAATTTATAGTCGCTTTCAACTGCGAGGTCTATGATGACGACTGGCGCACAGGTGAAAGTTCAACCAATAAAACGGCAACCATAATAATAATAGCGCCGATAACAGCCATAACTGTCATGCCTTGTTCAAGCAGTATCCAGCCAGCAAAGGCCGCAAACATTCCTTCAAGCGAGAGGATAATTGCCGCCGCTGATGAAGAACAATTTTTCTGGGCTATAAGCTGAAGCGTAAAGCCTAAAGCGATTGATAACACGCCTGCAAAAAGGATGTCTGGCAAAACTGCCAAAGCAAGGGCGAGGTCAATAGTATCAATTACAACAAAGACGATGAAGGACAAAACAGCAGTAATAAAGGTCTGAAGAAAAGCCAGTTGAAAAGGAATACCCCTTCGATTTACCAATGCTCCTACAAGCATAATATGAAAAGCCCAAAAAACGGCTCCTAGCAAAACGATCCAATCACCCGGGGTAATCGTGCTGAAATCTGCCCCAGTCATCAACCAACTGCCGGTCATAAACACGGCTACGGCAAGCCAACGTGACCATGGCAAATGAATACCAAAGAGCAATAATCCAAAAACAGGGACTAGCGGCACATAAAGAGTAGTCAAATAGGCCACATTAGCGACACTTGCTGTATGAAGGCTGATTTGTTGAAGGGCAGAGCCGGTAAACATAAAAACACCTAACCCGATTGAACCCCAGATGAGTTGCTTATTTGAAATCGCGTTATCAGAAACGTCTTTATGCAGAAAAAAACCATGTCTGCGGTATTCAATGATGGCTAGGGGCAGCAAGGCGATAGATCCAGCCAGAAAACGATAAAATTGAAATCCCATTGCCCCAACATCAACCATGCCTGTGGTTTGAAAAACAAAAGTTGTTCCCCAAATGAGAGCCGTAAAAGCCAGCATGGCATGGGCAAATAAACGCGATGACAAAAAAGGCATGTGTGTTCTTCTTATAAAATTTGTTTCTGCAATCTTTTAAACATAAGGATTATTGAGATCAATAAAGCCCAAACATTTAAAGTTGAAATGAGAGTGATAGTGATGTTGAAACCTTGACGTGTCTATCATAATTCCAACCGATTGGATATCACTCTCACGCATCTGTCGCAATCAGGTTAATTATCGTCTCAATTATATAAAAATGATTAGATGAAACCCCTTTGATGAAAGGGTAAGGAGAGCGTTATGCCAGATCAAGATGCTGACCCCCAGATTCAAGACGGCCCTTTATCAAGATCAAAAGAACGCCGCCGTGATCGGCGGCGTGACCGCAATAATAGCAGTGTTGGAACAGAAGACAAACCCTTGATCCCGTTTGGTGGTTTACGAAACCAACTAGGTTATCTGACCCCATTGCAAGAAGATCAGATTGATCTGATCCATCAAAACAGTATGAAAATATTAAAGGATTTTGGCATAAGAGTCTTAAGCCAAGAGGTGCGAGATCATCTTCAATCTTTGGGATGCATAGTGGATGATGACAGCATGATGGTTCGTGCGGATGAAGATTTTGTTATGACGCATTTGGCGTCTGCGCCTGCAGAGTTTACCCTGACGCCTCGTAACCTAGATCGAAAGCTGACCTTTGGCGGTAATCATGTTAATTTTGGGCTTGTTTCTGGCCCACCTAATGTTAGTGATCGTACTCGCGGTAGGCGCCCCTCGCAGTTTCAGGATTTTAAGGATTTGATCTGTTTAGGGCAATCGCTGCAACATATCCATTGTTATGGCAATCAAACCGCCGCCACCAATGATCTGAATGTGCATTCTCGGCATCTGGATAGCATGCAGACAACCTTAATGTGTTCTGACAAAGTATCTTCATGCATGTCTGTGGGCCGGGAACGGGTGACGGACGCCGTTCATATGGTGGCCATTGCTCGTGGCCTCACGCTAGATGGCATAGCAGCCTCACCAGGGGCGATGACCAATATTAATGTCAATTCTCCTCGTGTGCTTGATGTGGAAATGTCTGATGCTGCTTTGGCAATGGCTGAAATGGGACAAGCTGTTATTGTCACCCCATTTACATTGATGGGGGCGATGGCACCGGTCAGTTTGCCTGCGGCTTTAGCCCAACAAAATGCTGAGGCGTTGTTTGTTATTGCGTTGATCCAGTCTTGGCGCCCTGGCACGCCCGTGATTTATGGGGGGTTTACCTCAAATGTAGATATGAAAACTGGCGCTCCTGCTTTTGGGACACCTGAAAACACCCTGACAAATCTTGCCACAGGCCAGCTTTGCCGTCGTTATCGTCTGCCGTATCGCAGCAGTGGATGTAGTGCATCTAATGTTCCTGATGCGCAAGCGGCCTATGAAACCCAAATGTCGCTATGGGGTGCTATTTTTGGCGGCGCTAATCTGATCTATCATGCCGCAGGATGGATGGAAGGCGGTTTGGTGGCTGACTATGAAAAGGTAATGTTGGATGGCGATATGCTGGAAGGTTTTGCAAAAATGCTAGCCCCTATTGATTTTACGCCAGCAGAATTTGCTATGGATGCTATTGGGGAGGTTGAACCGGGTGGTCATTTCTTTGGCCATTCTCATACGCTTGAACGCTACAAAACTGCGTTTTTTGCACCATTGCTAAGTGATTGGCAGAATTATGAAAACTGGCAAGCGAACGGTAGTCTCAATGCTTATGAACGGGCAGAAGAAAAATGGAAAGCTGTGCTCAGGGATTTTACACCTCCAGAAATAGATCCTGCGATTGCCGAAGCCTTATCCGATTATACCGCTCGCCGTAAGGAAGAGATTGGTAATCGTCCATTATAACGGTAATTCGTTTTTATTGGGTCTTTAGATCAAAAGGCATAGCCTCATTAGTGGTACTGTTATAGAGAACTATCCCGCCACTAGTCGGGGAATAGCCAGTTGTCGCACTAATGACCACTTGATGCGTTACCATTAGGGTAATGGCGTCTGTGGGTAACTGTTTAAGTTTGGTGTTGAGTTTATCTAAGGTCGCCTTTTTATCGGCATAGCCTTGAAAAAATGAATTCAAACCTGAAAACTCTTGCCATTCGCCAAGCCCCAATTCAATGGCAGTGTCGCGGCAACGGCACCACTGGCTAGAATAAATGGCGCCAAAAGAAAGGTTTTGTGCATGAAAATACTGACCAATATCGCGTGCTTGTTGGCGACCATTTTCATCTAAATTACGTTGCGTGGCGCAATCATCAAGGCGAAAATGATTGGGGTCTCCAAACCCCGGTGCAAGGGCATGACGCAAAAAAATTACATTTGCATCAAGCCGATTAATTGCACTGGTTAAAGTTTCTGCATAAGCACTACTAACTGTGAAAACAGATAGAAGCAAACCTAACAAAATAGTTAAATAACGCATATTAATACATTGTAATTAAACATTTATTATCTATTCAATTTCCCAAGATACACAAAGAAAGGTTTCATCGGTAAAATTCCAATTGGTATGATAAAGCTTACCCTTATAAAAGACTCCATAGCCTTCTTCAGTGTCTTCACCATCATATTGGTCTGTGTATAGCAACTGCCCATATTCAAGAGCAGCTTTACATTCGCTCATGTTGGGTGAGCTGATATAAATGTTGCTTTCAATGGCTAGGGCAGGGGTGCTCAGTGCCATAAATGATAAAAAAGTAACGATCTTCCGCATCATAATTCTCCTAGATTTAAGTACTAATACCTATCGACATAGAATTATCTGGCTAGATTTCTATCTAAATCGCAAAAACACTATGGATTGTAGGTATGAAGGAGTATTGGAAAATCGAGAAGATGGAGGCCCAGACCGGAATCGAACCGGTGTTCGCGGCTTTGCAGGCCGCTGCATCACCACTCTGCCACCGGGCCTCAATGCATCATGATCCTGATACCTGAACATGAGACAAGCGTCAACAGTATCAACAAGATTGGTGTGATTAGATGGCATTGTTGCGAGATTAATAAAAAATCTTCTTCATAATCCTAAATAATTTGATGTTTTTTAGAGAATACAGATCTTATTTCTACTAGGCACAATTCAATCTATCCGTTATGTTAAGTCATATTTATTAATGCGCTTGGAGCATCCTTTCATGTCTGTCTTTGCCAGTCGTCGACGCAATATGGTGGAAAGCCAATTACGCACCAATAAAGTCACAGATCAGCGCGTGATCATGGCCTTTGAAAATGTGCCGCGCGAAAACTTTATTAGCCCTGAAATGAAGGGCCTTGCGTATATTGATGAAGACCTCGTCCTTGGTCGTGGCCGCTTTATGCTGGAACCTATGGTATTGGCGCGGCTACTTCAGGCCTTAAAACTCAATGGTGGTGAAACCATTTTAGATATTGCAGCGGGATGCGGTTATAGCACGACTATTCTTTCTCACCTTGGTCAATCTGTTGTGGGTATTGAGGCTGATGAAGAGCTGGCGACAGCTGCCCAAGATAATTTAATCAACCATTCGGTTGATAATGGCGTGATCCTCAATGCTAATCATATTACCGGTTATCCTAATGAAGCCCCCTATGATGCTATTATTATCCAAGGCGCGGTTGCCCATGTTCCGGATGCGATCCTTGATCAGCTATCTGATCATGGTCGGTTGGTTACCGTGATAAGAGATTCTGATCATAAACCGGGTAAGGCCAGTATTTTTCATCGGTCTTCTGGTGGATTTTCAAGCACAGTGCTTTTTGATGCCCAGACCCCCATACTTAGCGAGTTTGCCTTAAAGCCAAAATTCGTTTTTTAATTCCAAATTTGGAAAGCAAAAAATGGTTATTAAAAGATTAACAGCTATCGTTTTAGTAACGATATTTTCATCATCCGTTTCCGCAGATGATTTTTCTGCGCGCTTGCAAAACGCGGTTAATAGCAGTGATGCTATCCAAGCTGAGATTGAAAATATTAAATCTGCTTATCAAGAGTTTGGTGTCGCTCGCGCGACCATGGACTTAAACTCTTCCCTCAGCGCTTCTGGTAGTGTGAGCGAACGCAGTGTTAATAATGCTGATGCGTATGATGTTGATAGCAATAATCTGACGCTTACCATCACCAAACCCATTTATGATGGTGGTATGGCGTCTTCAAAGGAACTTGTCGCTGAACTTGGGCTTGATCTTGCCATCTTGTCTTATCGCAGTGTGGAACAACAAGCGATCCTTGACGCCCTAAGCGCACATGTGAACCTTGTCACCGCGCGGCAAAGTTTATCAGTTAATCAATCCAATGTGGGACGTCTGCAGGAACAAGTTAAAGCTAGCACATTGCGGGTAGAATTAGGGGAAAGTACCCCAACCCAACTTGCCTTGGCTCAGTCGCGTTTAGCCAGAGCAGAAGCAGGCTTAATTTCTGCGCAAGCTAACCTAGATGATGCTAATGCCGCTTACCTTCGCTATTTTCATGTCCCAGCTGAGGACAATTTAGATCTGCCAGTGTTGCCGCAATTTGATAATTTGCTTCCTGCTAGCGCAGGTCTAGCAGGGGATGTGGCCATTGCTTATAACCCTTCTTATCGTCAACTGGTTATCAATGAACGCATTAGCAGACAAAACATGGACGTGTTGTTGGCAAATGTTCGTCCTAATGTGGATTTTAGCATTACTGGAACAACAACAGATTCTAATATTGATGCCTCAAATGTTGATGCGGTGACAGCTTCTATTACTTTGACCACACCGCTTTATCCGACTAGCGCTACTCGTGCCAAATCACGTGGCCTTGTTGCCGATCATCAGTCTGTGTTGCGCAGTCTGGTGGATATGGAGCAAGACATTCGGCTGAGCACAGAAAATGCATATCGTAACTT